>Ga0302270_10003009_pt1 | contig 16166 bp, 14 predicted proteins | sample III_Bog_E2_3_FD_198773 | JGI IMG/M metagenome (GOLD analysis project Ga0302270, IMG submission 198773) | Peat permafrost microbial communities from Stordalen Mire near Abisko, Sweden - III_Bog_E2_3 | ecosystem: Environmental > Terrestrial > Soil > Wetlands > Peat | place: Sweden: Abisko... | reverse complement strand
GGAGCGGTGCTGGCAGGATTGATCGGGGCCGTCTTCTTACCGCAACCGGTGACGGACGCCAGCGAGATGGCCAGCAAAAGCGCGGTACCAACCCGCCTGGTCAAAAAGAACTGCGACTTCGTAGATCGTAATGGTGTCATTGTCTTCTCCTGCATTCTCAGGTCCATGGTATTACCGAAATGGATAATTTTCGGTGAGGGGGTTCCAAACGAGGTACCGGTGCGTCGTGCGTGCGGGGCCTATTTCCAGCTCCAGTTGGGCATATCCGCCCCCGGACCAGTGAGCGGACGCTGCTGTGTGCCGTCGGCCAGCATGGTCCAGATCCGGGTGTGATTGGCGCGTCCGTCGGAGGAGTTGGCGTAGACAATGTGGCGTCCGTCGGGCGACCAGGACGGGAAGTCGCAACGTCCGCTGTCGTGTGTGAGCTGCTGCCACTTGTGGGTGGCAACCTCCATCACGTAGATGTCCTGCCCGCCGGGAGCGCCGGGACCGTACTTGCGGTCCCAGGCAAAGGCGACCACCTGTCCGTTGGGCGACCAGGAGGGCGAACTGACGTAGCCGCCGTCCGTCATGGGCTGCACGCCGGAGCCGTCGCTGTTCATGGTGTAGAGCTGCGGCAGGCCGGTGCGACCGCTGATGAAGGCCATCTGGCCGCCGGTGCGGGGATTGTAGGCGGGCGAGACGTCGCCACCCTTGAAGCTTGTGACACGCCGCGCGAGCGTGCCATTGCTGTCCGAAATCCAGATGGACGGCGTGCCGGAGCGGGTGGAGGAATAGGCAAGCTCGCGTCCGTCGGGCGACCAGGCAGGCGATTGATTCAGGTCGCCGAAGGAGTTGAAGTTGACCATGCGGCCAAGGACGAGCGACCACATGCGAATCTGAAACCCGTTCTTACCCAGCGACGCGAAGGCCACGCGGGTGTTGTCCGGCGAGACCCGCGGCGAGATGGAGATGGTGCCGAGGTGAGTGATGGGATGACCGTTGGCGCCGTCATAGTCCATGACGAAGATCTCTTTGTTGCCGCCGGACGCCTGGGAGTAGTAGATCTTGGTTTCCGCGATGCCGGGCGTGCCGCCGCCCAGGCGCAGAATAATCTCGTCGGCAAATTGGTGGGCAATCTGGCGGGCGGAGTCCTCGGTGGGCTCGTCGCTGTACTGCTTGGCCAGAATCTGCGGATACTGCAGGTTCTTGGCGTCGAAGAGATAGCCGTTGACAACGAGCTTTCCGCCCGCCACGTTCAGCGAGCCGAAGCCGACAAAGGCCGCGCTGGCGGGCGCACTGGCGTAGCTGGGAAGCTGTATCTCAGCGGGAGCTCCCGGAGTTCCGGGCGGCATCAGGCTCTTGGAGACGATGTCGAAGATGCCTGCTGTCGCGAGGTCGGCATAGAGAGTCGCGTCGAAGGTGTTGCGGAAGGCGGCGGACTGCGGGTCGCTGCCGAGCACCTTGAAGTCCGCGACGGCAATGCGGACCGAGGTTGCGCCGGAGTTGGTGCCGGTAAAGATGGTGTCCTGGCCGCCGCCAGCGGGAGGAGCGAACAGCACCAGAATCGCGGCAAACAAGAGAATGGCTGCGACAAAGAGGGATCGAACTGGGCGGGAAGCTTGACGAGAGTTGCTGCTGAGACGATCCATGCTCTTTATGGTAGACGGCTGCGAGGGATGTTTGGTTGTCGTGGCAGATGCGGCGGCGTGGAAATTATGGTCGGGGCGGAGGGTCAAAGTAGTAGGTCACAGTGAGATGCGAGCCCGTATAGGCCTCAGGCAGCGGAGGAAATGTGTCTACGTGCTGCACCGCGCTCAGACCGGTCTGGTCTAGACTGTTGTCGCCGCTACGCTTTGCGTACTGGATGTGCGACACGGAGCCATCGCGATCAATATCGAAGACGATGTACACACGGTGACCGGGAGCTTGTGCATCGAGCATGCCGGTGTACCACTGCAAGGCGACCTTCTGGTTGATCTCCTTGACGTAATAGGCGAAGCGGGTGCCGAAGGCGGAGTCGGAAACATCGACGCTGGTGGTGCCGGCCTTGGTCTGGATGCTGCTCATCGCAAGGGGAAGTCCGGTCGCCTGGCCGGTTTGTGCCTTGCTAGGATCCACCTTGACCGGCTGCGGATGCAGAGGCGGAGGCGGCGTGGTCTTGTCTGCCATCTTTGCCGGCTTGGCGTTCTTCATGGGGATGGGAATGGCTTCGGGTCTGGGTGTGTCGACGGTCTTGGGCGCGGGAGCGATGGGTGCGGGGCTGGGCGCGTCGGTGGCGAGGACGTTGTTCGGGTCTGCGGGCGCTTTGGGTGGCAGTGGAATATCCGTGACCATGGTGGCCTGAATGGCGCCAGCGGTGGTCGCATCGCCCCAGTTCTGGCCGGGATGGTGGAGATACGTCCAGCCGAGCAGCAGCGCGGCGAGCGAGCCATGCAAGGCGACAGAGCCGGCTAATCCGCCTCCGATGCGGTTGCTCCGGTTTGTCAGGCTGGTCTGCATTCGGTAGCTACTTTGCGATTGCGTCCGTCGAGGACGATTCGAGCGGCTGGGTGACGATGCTGATGTTGGTGATGCCTGCCCGTTTGACGGCGTCCATGACGGAGGCGAAGGCGCCGAACGGGACCTTCTCGTCGGCGCGGACGTAGATGGTGCGCTTGGCGGGATCGCCCTTGCCGGAGTTGCGCAGGACTGAGGTCAGGTCCGTCAGGTTAATCGGCGTGTCGTTTCCGCCGTTGCGGTCGCCGGCCTGCAGGAAGACGTTCTGGTTCTTGTCGATGGTGACGACGGTGCGCTGCTCCGTGAGCTGCAGGACCGACCGGGTGTGCGGCACGGCGACGTCGATGCCCGACTGCAGCACCGGCGCGGTGAGCATGAAGATGATCAGCAGGACCAGCACCACGTCGACCAGCGGCGTGATGTTGATCTCCGCCAAAGCAGTCTGGGTGCGGATACGGCCGCCGGAGTTGGTGGAAAAAGCCATGGTTAGAAGGTCCTCCGCCGGGGCTGCGCGGGCGGTTCTTCGGTTGGCGGCGGCGCGGAGAGCATGGCGGCATTCTCGATGGCGTTGAGCAGTTCGCGGCCGAAGTCGTCCATGCGCGCGCCGAACTCGCGCAACTGCGCGGTGAGCTGGTTGTAGCCGATGACGGCGGGGATGGCGACGGCCAGGCCGGCAGCGGTAGTGATCAGCGCCTCCGAGATGCCGGGAGCGACGGAGCGGAGCGTCGCCGCGCCGGCGGTGCCGAGGCCGTGGAAGGCGTCGATGATGCCCATGACCGTGCCGAAGAGGCCGATGAACGGCGAGATGGCCGCAATGGTGGCGAGCCAGGTCATGCGCGCTTCCATGGCCGTCAGGGCCTCCGACGATGCGGTCTGGGCGGAGCGTTCAAGAGCGTTGGGATTGCGGGGGAGCCCGCGACCGCCGCTCTGGCGCTGGTACTCGTCGTTAATCTCGGTGAAGACCGGAACCAGTGGGCTGGGGTGGAACTGCTCGGCGACGGCGGCGATCTCCGACAGGCGTCCGGACTTGCGGAAGACGCGGAGGAAGCCCGCGCTCTCCTTGCGGGCGCGACTGAAAACGCGCCACTTGGAGAGCATGAGCGCCCAGGAGAAGATGCTGGCCGCGAGCAGGACGACGAGGACGCCGAGGGCGACGGGCCCGGAGTTGCGGACCATCTCCACGAGCGCGGTACCGGGCGAACCGACCGGGACGATGGGCGCGGCAGCATCGTCCTGAAAGAGAAAGAGCGCTAGAGCAGAGGGGGAGGCCAACATGGGCAAAATCATTAGCACCATTGTAAGACCGTGCGCCGCGGAGGATGACGGAGGGAACCGATGCTGGTACGGGCAATTCGCTTCTGAAGCCGGCGAAGCTCAATTATCGGTGGCGGTTTGTGGCCCGAGAAAGTTACTTCAGGGAGAACGACGCTTCGGGCAGCAGGGGCCCATTCATGAGGATGGAACTGTCATGAATGGGCACGCTGTGGTGGGTATTCAGGTATGGCTATTTGAGATTGGCCTGGGGGATGGCGGTTACGTCGCCTTGTACCTGCGGCGGAGAGTAGGGCAGGTGGAAGTCGGCGAAGGCGTCGGGGTGGGCGGGGTCCATGTCGGGGACTTTGGGGTCGAGGTGGGTGGCGAGTGAGGGCTTATCCGACGGGAGCTGGCGGATGCCGTGGACGATGCAGCGGGCGAGTTCGTAGGCTCCGAAGTTGTTGAAGTGGGTGCTGTCGGCGATGTCGCGCTGGACGCCGGGGTAGCTGCCGGCCTTGAACTTCATGAAGGCGTGGTCTGCGCCATCCTTGCCCATGGCTTCAAACATGGTCTTGGACATGTCGTTGAGGTCGATGAGGGCGGTGTCGGTATCTTTCGCGATCTGGCGGGAGGCCTGCGGATAGCCGCCGAGGGTGTCGTTGATGTGGCCGTCGGCGTCGAAGCTGTCGCGGTTCATGGCGGTGACGATGATTGGCGTGGCTCCCTTGGCGCGGACCTGGGTGACGAAGTCGGTCATGATCTGGATGTAGCGCGGCATGCCGTTGGCGACCTTCTGGTCGTTGTGGGCGAACTGGACCATGAAGAAGTCGCCGGGTTGGATGAGGGATATGATCTCGGCGAAGCGCTGCTCGCCGAGGAAGGAGATGGCGGACTCGCCGGACTCAGCGTGGTTTGCGACGGCGATGCCGGGGAGAAAGAAGCGGGGGATCTGCTGGCCCCAGGAGCACCAGGGCTCGACGTCCTGGTCGACCATGGTGGAGTCGCCAGCGAGGTAGAGGGTGGGCTCGGCCTTGGCGCCGGTGAGCGGCTCGACGGTGATGGAGCGGATGCTGGGGTTGGTGCCGTTGAACTCCAGGGTGAGCTTGGCGTCCCAGTCGAGGTTGCCGATCTCGCGCTGCTTGAGCCTGACGCGGCCGGGGGTGCCGTCGGGCCTGGTGAACTCGGGGATGCGGACGTTGACGTCGAAGGTGCGGGTGGTGGACTTGTTGGCGAGGACGGGGATGTTCTCCAGCATCAGGCGGCGGGCCTCCGCGCGAACGGTGATGGAGGAGTTGGCGTGGCCGCCGAGGACGACGGTGACGCGATAGTTGCCGGGCGCGGTGGGGAGCGAGAAGAAGAAGGGCTTATCTTCTCCGGCGGAGCTGCAGATGCCCGTGGAGATGGTGGGGACGGTCTTGAGATCCCAGCCGGCGGACTTCTCCGTGGAGAGCGTGGCGGCCGTGAGGGCTACGACGCCGCTGTTGGCTTTGCCGGCCGAGCCGCAGGTGAAGGTGACAGGGCCGGTGAGCGCCGGAGGAACGACGGTGGGAACAATGGCAGCGGGTGCAGCCGCGGCGGCGCGGGGCGGACGGGGCGGGGTGGGCGCGGCAGGAGTTGCGGGGGCCGGAGTTTGCGCGGCGGCGGTGAGGGTGAGGGCGAGAAGGGCGGCGAGGCGGGGGAAACTGCGCATGGAGGTTCCTTCAAGTTGAACGGGACATGATTTTAGGCAGGGGAATCGTACCACTGCAAGGGAGACGGGGCCAAGAGGCAGAAAGACTCCGAAGGCAAACCGGCTGGTCGAATTAGGGGACAGGTGGCAGGTTTGGAATGGAGCAGGCGCAGCCAACGAAGCTTTGGGCGGAGTCGTGATCCATGGCGCAGACGTACACGGGCCAGTAGAGCCTGAGCACTACAGCAGCCGCGCCCGTGCTGTAGTGGTGGCCGAGATAGGCCTGACTGGCGGCAGATTGAGCGCTGGGGTCGGCGCGGAGTTGGGCGATCAGACTGGAAAGAGAACTGGACGAGAAGTCGGGCTCGGCGTAGTCCTGGGAGTAGGTGTATTGCTTTGACCAGGTGGCGTCCACGCCGGTGAGGTTGGAGGCTTCGATCACGGTGTAGTCACGCACGGTGGCGGTGGCAGGGTCGACGGTGGCGAGCGTGAACGACGGTTTGTTGCCGTTGATCGGGGAGACCGACGCGACGACTTTGACGGGCACGCCAACGCGGTCGCGGGGCGGACTTGGGCCGGGATCGCCGAGCGTAGGCGTAATCAGTGCGAATGCGTCGGAATGGGTGTGGGCGAAGATCGCGAGGCGGACGATATCCGAGTAAGAGCCGAGCGCTTGAGCGAGTTGTTCCGAGTGCAGAGACATCGCTGGTGGTTGGCCGGCGCAGATGTTTCGGCGCTCCAGAAAGGTGGTGTAGAGGCTCACCCCGGGCGGGATGTGGCCGACGACCCAGACCTTCTCATGGTTGCGGCGGGCGAGCTCCAGCTGCGACTTGAGCCAGGCTATTTGAGCGGTCTCTTCGCTGTAATCCTTCTTCTTCGCGCAGGTGGAGTATTCCGTAAGGAAAAACAGGTTGTCGACGACCAACAGGCGGGTGTGCTGCATGGGCGCGGCCATGGGGACGCTGTAGTAGCCTCCGGTAGCTACCGCCTGGAGAATCGACGTGCGGCTGCCGGGTGGCAGCGACTCCGCGATGACCTGAGCGGTAAGGGCCAGGAAATCGCTGTCGGGATCTATCGAGTTGCCGGTGCAGGCGGTGTCGTTGTTGCCGAGGGCGATATAGATGGGGATGCCGGGGAGCGTGGCGCGCAGGCTGCTGACGACATACCGCAGAGTATTCAGCGTGAAGTTGAGGTAGTCGGCGTGATTGCTGTTGGGGAAGAGGAAGCGGTAGCGACACTCGAAGTTATGGGGGAGCAGATCGCCGCTGAGGACCGCGAAGCGGGAGTCCGCAGCCTGCGCTCGCAGCGCGGTCAGGGTTGACTGCCAGAGGGTCTGATCCGGATCGTAACCGCGGGTGGGGCAGGCCTTCTGCACAGCGGCATAGTCCTGGGCGATGGTTGCAGAGGGAGGAGTGGCGAGGATCGCGGGCCAATCCGATGCGGGTGCAGCATTCAGTCGCGGGGCCAGCTCGGGATCGCGGAGTGGGTCGTAGTGTATGTCTGAGATGAACAGGGCGGGGACTGTGGGCGGGATGCGCGGGGTGGGGGACTGCGCCGCGAGGTGCAGAGTTGCCAGGAGGGCAAGGGTGAAGAGTGCGTGGTGTGGTCGAGGCATTCTGGGTCCCGTGGAGGAAAGTGCTTCCATTGGAACACAGCAAGCGCAATCCAGCGTCAAACGGCGCGGCCGTAGCGCCCTTCGGTAGTCTCGGGGCAGATACGGGGCAGGTTCAGACGGGGATACCCGTTGGGGAAATCGGGTTATGTGAGCTTGTCGCGCTGGACGATGTAGCCGGTTCGACCCAGATATTTGCCGGTGACGAGGGCGACGCGCTCGCCGAGTCGCTCGGCGGTGACACGGTCTCCGGCGGATGGAGCGATGGAGGGATCCTGATCGCCATTGCTCTGGCCCATCGCGCCGATCCAGCTCCCGAGGCGGTTGTTGTCGCTGGATGTGCCTCCGCTCCAATTGTTACCCGGGCCGTCACCGACGCCAACCCAGATCATGCCCATCTGAGCGCCGAAGATGGCGAGCTGAATGAGGGTCGAGAGCTTATCTCCACTTTGCGAGGCCGAATTGGTGAACGCGGCGCCGAATTTGTCTTTCCAGGATTGGGTGACCCACTTCTGAAACGAAGTCTCCAGAAACGACTTGAAGATGGCTGAACCGCTGCCCATGTAGGTGGCGCAGCCGAAGACGATGGCGTCTGAGGTTTCGAGCTGAGCTAAGATGGCGTCGTTCTGCCACCGCCCTTCGACGACATCCTTGCCCGTGATTTCGAGAAGATGAACGTCGACGTCTTCCACCTTCCGGGAGCCGCGGACGATAGCTTCGGCTAAGGCACGGGTGTGGCCCGCGCCGCTTTGGAAGACCACACTGATAGTTACGGGCATCGAAGCTCCCTCCTGGGAAGCGGCAAAGGCAGCGGTTGAGAGGTTAGATGCAGAGGCTGTCGACGCAGGAAGATGCCGACCTCCCCTCAGGTCAGACGATAGAAATAGTGGCGACGTTCCCACAGCTCAATGGCGAGATGCGGTGCGGCCAGCTCGGGGGTTAGAGCAGCGCTTCGTAGGCGGCGATCTGTGCGAGGGTGAAGGCGTGCATGTCTGCGCCGGACTGCCAGGCGCGGTACCAGGCGACGAGCCACCGGAGCGCGGTCTCGAGGTTGAGGCGCGGGGTCCAGCCGAGGTCGGCGGTGGCCTTGGAGGCGTCGAGCTTGAGGTAACCGGCCTCGTGGACGCCGGGATCCTCGTCGAGCACCCAGCGGGCACCGGGGCCCCAGAAGCCGGTCATCTTCTCAGCGATCCATGCAACCTCGCGGGCGTCGTCGTCGTGGGGGCCGAAGTTGTAGGCCGTGGCAAAGGGCGCGGGGTCGGCGGAGAGCAGGTGCTCGGCGAGGGTTATGTAGCCGTGGAGCGGCTCGAGGACGTGCTGCCAGGGGCGGATGGCGTGGGGGCGGCGGATGGGGACCGGCTGGCCGGAGAGGAAGCCGCGGACGAGATCGGGGATCAGGCGGTCGGCGGACCAGTCGCCGCCACCGATGACGTTGCCTGCGCGTGCGGTGGCGACGGCAGTGGTGTGGCCGCCGGGATGGCCGAGCTTTGCGACGGGGAAGTAGGACTGGCGATAGGCGGCGGAGACGATCTCTGCACAGGCCTTGGAACTGGAGTAGGGATCGTAGCCGCCGAGGGGGTCGGACTCGATGTAGGGGCGGAGGGTCTCGCGGTTCTCGTAAACCTTGTCGGTGGTTATCGATACCACCGCTCTTACGGAAGACGTCCGGCGGATGGCGTCGAGGACCCTGGCGGTGCCGAGGACGTTGGTCTCGTAGGTGAGGATGGGGTCCACATAGGAGGCGCGGACGAGCGGCTGTGCGGCGAGGTGGAAGACGACCTCAGGGGCGAAGTCGTGGAGCGCGGGCTCGAGCGTGGTCGGGTTGCGGATGTCGTTGCGGAGGTCTTCGACGACCGAGCCGACGCGGGCGACGGTGAAGAGGTCGGGGTCAGTGTTGGGTGCGAGCGCATAGCCGCGGACGGTGGCGCCTTTGGAAGAGAGCCAGAGCGCGAGCCAGCCGCCTTTGAAGCCAGTGTGGCCGGTGAGGAAGACGCGCTTGCCTTGCCAGGAGAAGGGGGTGGCCGACATGGAATCAGGATAAATGGTCTGCGGGAGTGAGCGGAGGAAGACTGATTGAAGTGCCGGCTTTTCATTTTGATGGTGTTGCGTAGAAAGTAATCACGCCGGTTACAGAGGTGTTGGGCCCATTTTTTGTGCGGATTTTATGTTGACAGGACAGTCGGCATAGTGAGAAATAGAGCGTAGGCGCGGTATTCAGCGCGAACGATTCAGGACAGGACGGACACCTATGACCTCGAAGAATGCGGTACTGCATCCCTTGAGTGTGGCTCTGGTATTTTGCGCATTGGCGACGTGCGCCAGGGCTGAGGAATATACATTTTCTTTCGATGGTACGGGTACGGTATCCGGCACTGTCACCGGCGAGGTCGACCTGGAGTTTGTTGGTGCGGGCGGCACGGGTTCGGGCGCGGCGACGTCGTTGACATTGGCATCTTTCCCAGGCGGGTTAGGGAGTTTTTCCGCGGGCGATGTGGTGACAAACTGGGAGGACCAGATCACCAACAGTTTCACCGTCACCGCAGGAGTGATTACATCGTTCGAGTTCTATGCGCTGACCGCCGGCGACGATTCTGCCAATGAGCTTTGCTTAAACAGCACGGGGAACGACGGCGGCACCTTTGGCGAATATGACTGTTTGGCTGGCCTGAACCTTATTCAAACGAATGCGAATTTGTATGATTACAACTTCAATGGGCTGGCCGGCGTTTCGTCGACGGATACCGGCCCTTCGCCCTCGTCCGGGCCTGCGGATACACCTGAGCCTGGGACTCTGACGTTGTTGCTGACGGGAATGGCGGCGCTGCTAGGAGCGACGTGGATGCGGTCGTTCGGAGGACGGGCAGAACGATGGCCGGAAGGGCTGATAGGAAAACTCTGAAACACCGGGCCACGCAACATCATTCTCGCTTCGTCAGGAGTGGCTGGGTATGCTGGTGTGGTTGTCGGTTCTGTTGATGGTGCAATTTGTTGTAACTGCCGGACACGACTTGATCGATATTCCGGGCTGGGTGCATGGGAGCCAGATAAAAGCTGTTGTGGGGCGGACCAAGTTCGTACTCGGAACTCTGAGTACGGCAATCTTTCCTGCAATTTCAGCTGGGTTTGCGTTCTACTTCTGGAGCCGTCCGAAGCCTGCCTATGTTCTCGACTACTGGGTTGTGTACTGCGCGATCACGGTGATTTCGGCGATTGCGATGTGGTGGATCCCGTATTTTTTCGGCACCAACCAGGAGACGACGCGGATGTACGCGGAGATGTACAGGGGCACACGGCAGGCGCTGCCGGCACGCGGAGACCACCCTCGGCCCAACGTCTTCCATCTGTGCCTGCACGTGCTGTATGCGACGACGCTGACTCTCGCGATTGTGATTCACTTCCGGCACGCATGACGTTTGGCCTTGAATGGCGACTGACGGTTTATCCTGTTAGTCATGCTGCTGAAAGAACTTCGCACCGCCGTTCTCGATGCCAACCTTGAACTTGTGAAGCGCGGGTTGGTCCTTTACACCTTTGGAAATGCTTCGGGAGTTGACCGCGAGCAGGGGCTGGTGGTGATCAAGCCCTCGGGCGTGGACTACGACGATCTGCGGCCGGAACATATGGTGGTCACCGATCTAAACGGGAAGATTGTCGAGGGCAATCTCAAGCCGTCGTCGGACCTGGATACCCACACGCTGCTGTATCGCGAGTTCCCGACGATTGGCGCGGTGGTGCATACGCACTCGGAGTACGCGACCAGCTTTGCCCAGGCGGGGATAGCGATTCCAGCGCTGGGCACGACCCACGCGGATTACTTCTACGGGCCGGTGCCGTGTACGGCCCCGTTGACCGATGGGGCTATCGGCGGATGCTACGTGCATGAGACGGGACTGGCGATTGTGGCGCAGTTCCGGGCGACGGGCACCGATCCGCTGGCGGTGCCGGCATGCCTGGTGGCGGGACATGCGCCGTTTGCGTGGGGCAGGGATGCTCACGACGCTGCGCACAATGCGGTGGTGCTGGAGTACTGCGCGAAGATGGCCTACAAGACGCTGACGCTGAAGTCTGAGGTGAATGTAGTGACCCAGGCTCTGCTGGACCGGCACTACTTCCGGAAGCATGGGGCGACGGCGACCTACGGGCAAGGGTGACGGCGACGTCCGGACATAGGGCTGAGGTCAAAATCCCGCTTCTCTGCCATGGCGGATGGCGAGGATTACGACTTCGCGGCCGTCGTAGCGGTAGAGAGCAACATAGCTTCCGCCTCCGAAATCGATCACCCATTCGCGGAACTCGGGCGGTAGTTCTTCGATGGGCCGGCCGATCTCAGGATGGCCGCCCAGCAGTTTGACGCTGTTGCGTATTGTTTTGATTGCGCGACACGCGGCATCGGGACTCTTGCCGAAGAGAAAATCGTGCAACCGGGCGACATCGCGTAGCGCCGCGGCCGACCACTTTATGGATGGCATTCCGGTATGGGCGCGTCCTCTCCAGCTTCGAGCTTGGCCAGCCAGACGTCCGCCTCATCCGCAGTGGAATGCAACCCTGTTTCCTGATAGTGGGTCCAGGCTGTGAGCGCGTCCTGCCGCAATCGTTCGCGTCGCTCTTCCCGTTCGACGTACTCTCCGATTGCTTCCCGCAGAACCCAGTGGGTGGACCGGTTCCTCGCTTCGGCAAGGCGCTCCACGCGATTCTTGATCTCGGGATCGAGCTTGAGGCTGGTTGTGGAGGGTGAGGGCATAGCTGGTGCTCCAAGGTGTTACCTGGTAATACTGTACGCTACCTTCGCTAGAACCTGCCGATCAGGAGCATGCCGACGACCATGAGGGCGCCACCGAGAAGACGGCCGGGGCTGGCGGCGTGGCGGTGCATCCCAACCAGGCCGAAGTGGTCGATGGCGAGCGAGGCGAGGATGGAGGCGGTGACGGAGAGGCAGACGAACATGCCGGTGCCGACCTTCTCCACCGTGAGCACTCCGGCCAAGACGTACACAGCTCCGAGCGCACCGCCGATCCAGGCCCACCAGGGAGCGGAGGTCCATTGATCGGCCTTCGGGAGGGGTGTTTTATGGAATGCCATATAAATCGCCAGGCAAAGCAGGAGCGAGAGCAGGCCTCCGGCGAAGCTGACAGCCGAGGAAAGCAAGGGGTTGTGCAGGCTCTTCTGCATGGTAGCGTTGGTGCCGGCCTGCATGGCAACCAGGCTCCCGGCTGCGATGATGATGATGTAGTCCACGTCTGATCCTCTTGATTCTCGTCTGGGAGTGCTACTGCAAGGTAGCAGGTTCAGGCGGAGGATTGCAGTGACGGACGTCATACCGTGAGCAGCGTCACAAAGACGCTATTTGCGGACGATGGTTGCGGGTGCAATCGTTTGGCGCATGGTAGCGATTGATTTCCACGGATCCTTGGTGAGGCGGAAGCGCCAATCCGCGAAGTCGGCGACGCGGAAGCTGGGGCGCTCGCTGGCAAACTCGCCGGACGCCGCAATTTCGGGCCATGCTAGGGGCATCGAGACTGCACAACCGGCTCGGGCGCGGGGAGAGTAGGGCGCCACTGCGGTGGCTCCGCGTTCGTTGCGGAGGTAGTCGAGGTAGATACGCCCGGCGCGGGCGGACTTGGTCATCTTGGTGAGGTAGAGCGCGGGGTTCGCTTTTTCCATTGCGAGGACGAAGCTGTGGGCGAAGTCTTTGGCAGCAGGCCAGTCGAGTTTCGGTTCAATGGGGATGACGACGTGGAGGCCCTTGCCGCCTGTGGTTTTGAGGAAGCTGACGAGGCCGAGTTTCCTGAGGCGGGCGCGGACCTCGGAGGCGGCGGCAGAGACGGTGGCCCAAGGGAGGGATTCGTCGGGGTCGAGGTCGAAGATGAGGCGGTCGGGGTGTTCCAGGTCGTCGTTGCGCGAGCCCCAGGGGTGGACTTCGAGGACGCCGAGCTGGGCGAGGCCCGCGAGGGCCTCCGGCGTGGAGATGGTGATGTAGGGCTCGATGACTCCGGTCTTCTTGTCGGGGACGCGGACGGAGTCGATGCCGGGAGGAAGCGTGGAGTTGACGTGCTTCTGGAAGAAGCAGGGTCTGGCGGAGCCATCTGGACAGCGAACGATGGAGACGGGGCGGCCGGCAATGTGAGGCAGCATGCGGGCCGCGACGGCCCAGTAGTAGTCGGCGAGGGCCTGCTTGGTGAGCTGGGATTCCGGGTCGAGGATTTTGTCGGGATGGGTGAGGCGGACGGGAGGATGGTTGGCGTTGCCCGTTGCTCGTTTTACGTTGTTCGTCGAGACTTTCGCGGCGATGGGGTGGGTGACGGCTGCGTGGGACGCAGCTTTTGGCGCGGCGGACTTCGAGGAGCGCGGAGTGGGGGCGGAGGTCTCGCGGACCACTTCGGAGGCGGGCTTGTCTTCGCGGAGGCCGAGGAAGGCGGCCTGGCGGACGAGCTGGTCGGCGGTCCAGGTGGCGAAGCGGACCTGGGCGACGAGGGTGGGCTTGACCCAGGTCACTCCGCGAGTGGATTCGGTGGGTGGTTTGGCGAAGGGCATCTTCGCCTGCGTGATGGGCTCGAGCTTGTCGCGGAGCAGCGTGTGGGTCTTCTGGTTGAAGCCGGTGCCGGTGCGGCCTGCGTAGACGAGTTCGGCGTGTCCGCGCGCAAGGGGGCGATAGTAGCCGAGCAGGAGCGCGCCAACGCCGCGCATGCCGGTGTGTCCGGCGCCGGGTAATGTATAGCCGCCGATGACGAATTCCTGTTCGAGGAGGCATTTGCACTTGAGCCAATCGGAGCTGCGGCCGGAGGTGTATGCGGCAGAGGCGCGCTTGGAGACGATGCCCTCGGCATGGAGCTTGCAGGCGTTGTGGAAGATGGTGGGGCCGTCGGATTCGAGGTGCTCGGAGAGGCGGAGCGCGTCGTGGCCGGAGGAGGCGAGAAGTGTTGCGAGGAGGCTTTTGCGGTCGCGGAGGGGGAGGGTGCGAGTGTTGCGGCCGTCGAGGTGGAGCAGGTCGAAGCAGAAGTAGGTGAGCGGATGTTTGGCGTCCTGCTGGAAGGAGGCCTGCAGATCGGCGAAGCTGGTGTTGCCGTCTTCGCGTAGGACGACGACTTCGCCGTCGAGCGTGGCAGCGGCGGCGGGAAGGCGGGCAACCGCGGCCGCGAGTGTGGGCATGCGGTGAGTCCAGTCGAGGCCGGTGCGGGTGAAGAGTTGTACCTTGCTGCCGGCTTTGCGCGCCTGGATGCGGTAACCGTCAAGCTTGAGCTCATGCAGCCATCCGCCGCTGGAGGGCGGCGCATCTGCCTGCTGGGCGAGCTGTGGCGGGATGAAGGCGAGTTGGGATTCGCGGGGGAGTTTGGCGATGGTTGCGGCTGAAATGTGCAGGCTGCGTTGCTGGTGTGAGTCTTGCAGCAGGTCCTTCGACTCCGCGCTGCGCGCTGCGCTCAGGATGACCTCGGATGGCAATTTACTTTCCTGGCGGTACCAGGCTTTTTCGCCGGAACGCGTGCCTTTGGAGTTCCAGACGTGGTCCGCGCTGGCGGCGATCTGGTCCATGGTGCGTCCGGTGACGACGGAGTTGGGCTCGGCGTCGGTGATGGACGGGCCGGTGGGCGAGCGCTCGAAGTCGTCGTGTTCCTTGATGAGGAGCCAGTTGGGTTTGGACTCCGAGCCGCCGGATTTGCCGTGCATGCGGATGAGCGCCCACTTGCCCTGGAGCTTGGCGCCGTGGAGGATGAACTTGAGCGAGCCTTTGCGAAGGCCTTCATCCACGTCAGGGTATGCGGGCTGCGGCTCCCATGTGCCCTGGTCCCAGAGCATGACGGTGCCGCCGCCGTACTGGCCTTTGGGAATGATCCCCTCGAAGCCCCCGTACTCCATGGGGTGGTCCTCGACCTGGACGGCGAGGCGCTTGTCGGCGACGACATAGCTGGGGCCCTTGGCCACTGCCCAGGATTTGAGGACGCCGTTCCAACCGAGGCGGAAGTCATAGTGGAGATGCGAGGCGGCGTGCTTCTGGATGACGAATGGCCATTGCATGGAGCGGACTTTTGGACTGGCCTTGGTGCTAACGCCAGACGGTTCGGCGGTGATGTTGAAGTCGCGCATGGAGCGATAGCGCGCAAGCTGCTCATCGATAGCGGAGGAGTCCGGGTTCTTGGATTTCTTGGTCGCCTTCGCGGTTTTCTTCCGGGCGGTCTTTGTCGCTTTCCTGGGAGCAGCAGCCATTCGGTCACCCCGGGACTTGTTTGGATGCGTGCTTCCGCCGGAAACGTTTGATGGCTAGGCGGACTTGCGTTTGGCGCTGCTCCGGGCCGATTTGGCGGTGGTGTTGCGTGTGGAGGGCTTGGCGGAAGACTTGACCAGAGCGAGGCCTGGCTTCTCCTCCTGCTCCGCGAAGAGCTTGCCGGTCTCGCGCATCGGCGGCTTCTTCTTGCCGGCGGCTGGCGCGGACTCAGAGCCTTGGACACTCTTGCGGAGCGCGTCCATCAGGTTGATGACCTTGCCGCGGGCTGGTTCGACGGCCTCATCCTTGGGGACTGGCAGGTGCTTGATCTTGGCTTCGACGAGCTCCTTGAGTGCGATCTCATACCCGTCGGTGAATTTGGAGGGGTCGAACTTTGCCGTGCGCTTTTTGATCAGGGACTCGGCGAGGTCGAGCGAGTCTTCGTCGACTTTGACCTTCTTGATGTCGCTGAAGTATTCGGCGGGCTTGCGGAGCTCTTCCTGGTAGCGCATGGTGTAGGCCATCATGCCGGGCTCATCGCCGGGGGCGGCGGTGATGGCGAGGATGTGCTCGCGGCCGCTGAAGGCGATCTTGCCGAGGCCGGCCTTTTTGGATTTGGCGAGGGCGGCGCGGACGACGGCGAAGGCTTCGGCCTGGATGTCGTTCTCGGGGACGACGAAGTAGGGCTTCTCCAGGTACTCGGGGGGGAGTTCGTCGAGCGAGACGAACTGCTGGATCTCGACCGTGTGCTTGGACGGTACGCGAAGGTTGGCGATCTCGGAGGGCTCGATGATGACGTACTGGCCCTTGGTGTATTCGTAACCCTTGACGATCTCGTCCTTCTCGACCGGTGCGGCGGCTTCGCCGGGAGCTTCTTCGAGAGCGGAGGCAAGGACTTTCTGATGGCGGACGCGCTCGCCGGTGGAGCGGCTGATCTGATGGAAGCGGATTTCGCC
>Ga0302270_10002990_pt1 | contig 16222 bp, 10 predicted proteins | sample III_Bog_E2_3_FD_198773 | JGI IMG/M metagenome (GOLD analysis project Ga0302270, IMG submission 198773) | Peat permafrost microbial communities from Stordalen Mire near Abisko, Sweden - III_Bog_E2_3 | ecosystem: Environmental > Terrestrial > Soil > Wetlands > Peat | place: Sweden: Abisko... | reverse complement strand
CGGCCGTGAGGCAATCCCTCGGCGATCCCGATCCATTCAAACAGCTGCATCGGGCAGCGCTGCGTCAGCTCGTGGGGGACGTGGTGCGGCGGCGCATGGATAGGAAAGAGGCAGGCGCACATATCGCCGAGTGGGTGAAGAGCAACATTGCAGCGGATGAGCAAGGAAGATTCAGGGAAATGGCCGAGTCCGACCTTCTCAGCCTGCATGAGGGAAATTTCGCACGCCTGCAAGTTAGGCCGAGCGAATTCGTGGCCTGGCAGATCGCGTGGGAAAACAAGGAATTGATCTTCCCTGCTCCGGAAGAACGGTATGACGCCAGTCGCGACGTAATCATGTTCTGGGGTCAGGACAGGGCGCAGCGGGTACGATGCGCTATCAGCCGAGAAGCGCTCGATGACCATTTCCACGGCGACAACAAAAACAAGCTCGAAGTGTTCCGCGAAAATCGCACGGCCATTGAAGAGATCGCGCGAAGCAAATACCTCTCCGGCCGTGTCGAACCGGACGGAACCGTCCTGATACGCACGGCAGATATTTCTCATTGAGGAGACACAGCGCTGCTGGAGTTGATGACGATCATGTTAACTGCGGTGGAGTGCGTAGATCGTAGAGTTCCGCCACATCCAGAGCGCTCCGTCATTCGGCGAGAAGATCGCTTGGGCGATTGATCGGAACTGCAATCTTTATCCAGCACGGTTCGGGTTCCTGGCCATCGAGTAAGCTTTGGGATCGATCGTCCTATGAATGAACTTCAGTCCTTACCAGAATCGATAAGCCATCCTCTGAAAATAATTTCCCAGGCTTGTCGCGAAAAGAGCATCGTCTTGCCACTATTTGTATGGGGCGCTTAAAGATTCACCAAACCAGTCACGGATTGGGGCTGTAGCGTCTTTCGGCACTTGTCGGAAGGATTGCGGCACCGCGAAAGGTAGGGGGGAGGATCGATCCTGAAATCGAAAACAGGTGTCTATTCGGACACTTAGCTCTGTTTCTTCTTTTCACGCAGTTCCATCAGCAGGCGCGTACATTCCGCGCACTTGAAAATATGCAAATCATTGAGTTCGACCAGCGTGACATCGCCGGGATTGTCGATCAAGCTCTTCAAGACGGCTGGATCTGGACATCCCTTGCGCTCCGGATTGGGATAGTGGGCTAGAACGTGCTCCTGTAGTTTTTCAAACAGAAGCGAATCGTCTTCGTTGTCGAACGGGATAAATGGATGCTCAGTCAAAGTCACGGCGTCCTTTCGAGATGAACGAGACAATGCGACAATCATGATTCATGCTGTTCTCCTTCCTGCTTTTCGCGGATTCTTTCAATCGCTCGTTTGCAACGGAGACGCACGGCTGCCTCAGTAGTTCCCAGGGCAGCGGCGATTTCACTCCAGCGGAATCGGCTGTAACGGAGCAGGAGGGCAAGGCGCACGTCAGGAGGTTCGCCTTGCAAGATTATCTTCAAATCCAGAGCACAATCAATCTGAATTTGCGGGTTTCGTACTGGCGTCGGGGGCAGTTCGTCGCTCGATCCGACAAAGACCATGCGGCCATTGGCCCTGCGCCGGCGCCTAACCTCTTGCAGGACAAGGCGCTGCAAGAGTTGCGTTACTTGCTCAGGTCCAAGCGGGTCTCCAGTTTTTAATCGGCACACGGCGTGTTCGATGGCGGATTCAACGATCTCCACCACGTGCGATCCATGGCCATTGCGCGAATGCGCGGCTTCGAGCGCTTGCGGCCAGACATTTTCGACCGCAATGCGCAGGGTACGCTCTATCCATTCCTGATCGGGAGAGCACTTTACATTCCAGCATAAATCCGCAGGTGTAGGTAATCGCATCTCGACCGTCTTTCAGCAGGTTTGTCCGGCAGCGTCCGCCTCAAGGCCAAGTTGGAGGATACCGGTTGGGCCAATTAACTGAGCCAGACAGGTCGAGCCGTCGAGCTCTCTAACGAATGACTCAGGGGGATCCCATGAAGCACGGGCGACCATTCGTTTGCTGATATTTTTCTTTAGCGTGTGCTTCGATCGAGCTCGCGTGGCGGACAAAGTCGTGAGTGTGGCATCCGCCTGAGTGCGGGCAAACTAAAGCATTCCGCACAAAACGCAGAGCTGGTATTGGGTATCGACGCAGAGCCTGTGGAAAAGTTGCGCGCAAGTGTTCGTTTTTTCTGTTTTCGACGGCTATCTATATAAAGGGTCCTTTCGCATCCCCCTTGCGAGGTGATCTATGGATATTACGCAGAAGAAAGGCTCGTCCTTCGGTTGGAGCGAAGAAGCCATCTCGCTCGCCAAGCAGGCCCGGATGCTATCGGGCGAAAAACTTGATCAGCTTGTGCGGCGTCTGCAGCGAAGCACTGGACGTTCGCGAGAGGCCTGCTGGCGATTCATCCTGCAGGCTGGCCTGAAGATTCGCGATGAACACCGGCGGTGGACAGAGGACGAGTACGAAAGGCTGCGCGAGCATCTTGCAACCCACTCCGTTGCGGAGACCGCGAAGTTGTTGGGGCGAAGTGAAAAGTCCGTTCGCTGTGCAGCTGAGCGCAATGATCTCAGTATCCGCAATATTCGCTGCGATCTGATGTCCATTCACTCCATGGCTCGAATACTGCACGTACGCAAATCTGAGATTCGTTCCTGGATCGAAAAAGGATGGCTGGACGCGACGGTATGCACCAACGGCAAACGATCAACAACGATCATCACCCCTGAAGCGTTCCGCGCGCTCTACACACGACACCTCAGCGAACTCATTGCGCAGAAGAGAATCCCCAGCGTGGCGCTGTTCGAGGCTTTCTACAACTTCTGCTTCGTTCCCAAGCACACCATCGGGACGCAACTGTTGACTGTTCGCAGGGATAAGCGTGAGCGGGCTGCTTTCATGGCAATGCAGAATGGGGCAGAATCCGAGGAGGAAGACGATGAGACACAGGAAAGATTTCGCATCAGCTTCGGCGGGGATACGGACTCCGCAGAGGATGCAAACGCCTATTCGGAGTGACCGCTGCGAGCACTGCGGCACGATACTGACTGAGGACCCAATCTCGATGTGGGAAATCGTTGCAAATACAATCTGCGGCAGCGTCTTGCTGGCAGTGCTGGTGCTTGCCGGATTTGTCGCCTATCGATGGATTGACCGCGGTGCCTTGTTTGAAAATCCGATCTGGCATGAGCCACTTGAGGATTGGAGTCGTTGAGTGAACATAGCGAATCGCTGACGTATCGAAGCACACGATGTGCACGGAAATACCGACGGTTCATCGCGATAATCGCGAGCGAGAAGAAGCACCACGAAAAAAGGCATCCGTTGTGGCGACATTCACTGGCGGGCAGGTCTTGAGATTTCGGTCGTAATGGCGACCCTAGGTGGCAGTACAGGGAAGTCTCAGAATGTCGCTTGATCTGCAAACGTGCTGAAATGCACAGAGGCGGCAGCAAAGATACTCGTCCACTGGTGCAATTTCACAGAAGGCATCATTATTGCGTCCGCTTCGGGGTCCACAGCGTTCTATGTTTTGATCGGTGATCAAGACATATTTCGAGCCGGCAACGTCTTCATGGCAACAATGGTGCGGCTTTCCGTTTGTGAAGAAAGCGCGAGGAGTTGCAATGGAAGGGTTGATCAAAGGAGTTTCACGAGCTTGGCACTGTCTCTCTCTGGCCTGACCGAACTCGTGAAATGGGCAGATGATCTCTTCTGGGGCAGCTAACAAAAAGTGCGTCGCCTGTCCTGTGACAATCCAGAAATGACCCTCACGGCCAGGAAGTTCTTCGACTCCGTGCATTCCTTCAAAAGCGTCATCTGCATAGTGATCGAGTAGTGATGCAGGTAGCAGCGCCCGCTCGAGCCAATGTTGCACTCGCTCAAGAAGTCGCTCAGCATCACCCCGTACCGCTTCCAAGTGTTCGGCCAGATCTTCGTATCGATAGGGAAGAAAGTGCATTGCTGCCGTATCAATTACTCCGTGTCCAATCTTGAACCATGACCCGGTGTCTGAGCGTAGAACGATGATGGGCATTACTGTGATCGTTGGGACTAGGTGTCCCACGGTCTCTGAAGTCGCATAACGCAATCGAAGTCCATGAAGAAGACTAACAATACGTCCAGGGTCGATTGCACCGCGAATTGCGCCTGGAGGAATCTCTTTTGCATCCCGTGACAACTGTCGCTGATCGAGCAGTCCAAAGACTTGATTGTAGCGTTCGATAATCTCATCTGAACTTGTAAACACATGGATGAATTTAGGATTTGGTGTTCCACCATTAGAGAATGCATCCTCGGGGCGTTCGAACACAACAAGCCAATTCCCGTCGGTGATTGCAGCCCGTACCGGGAATCTCCCCACACGAAGGGCGACTGACTGCACATAATCTCTGAGAGACGGCAACCACTCATTCCATAAAGGGGGCGCGACAGCTGGGCGCATCAACCATTGGGACATTAACGCTGATGCCGTCTCCATCGAACCATTCGCTGGAATTGGGAATTCGATTGGACGCTTTGCCTCGACAACAAGAAGCGGCTCGTCAACTTGGTGCTCATAACCCAAATAGTCCATACGGCGGCGAGCCCCATCGACTGGATCGATTTGAGCCTCCGGGATCATATTCTCAATTTCATTCGGCGCAAATGGTGTTATGACCCATCGAAGTGCAGAAAGCAATCCGTCAATCACATACGTTCGGACGTGCTCCTCTAATACTTGTTCCAACTTCGGATTCTGGCGAGCTGGAGTCGCATATTTCGCCCGCAACTCCGCGATCTGGGGTTCAAAACGCCGGTCATACGTCGCCCTGATATTCCGGAAGGCAGTCCGGAAATCGTTGGCAGTCGAACCTCTTCCGTTGCTCACCGGAAGATCTCCTCCAGTCTGTAACTGAGACGGCGAGCGGATGGCCAGCCTGCTTCAACAAACGTTTCGAGAATGTCGATCAGCTCCTCTCGGCTCTGTCGATCGTTCTGCAATTCCATCCGATATTCGGCGATATAACTCTCGGTGACCTTCACCAATAGATCGACTGCCAGCGATTCGTATTGGTAACCCCATGACTTCGCGGACCGGACGACTGCAGCAATGGCGTGGAAAACTTCAATAGGCTGAAAAGCAATAAAACTTTGCAGCGTTTCAACTAAATGATGCGCGGCTGATGGAATCGCGACGTCCGAAAGCAAACGGATGGCGTGCTGGGACTCTATCCAGAATGTGCGTCTCGACTCGTCGTCCAACTTCTTTTGAGAGTTGGTCTCGTCATAGGCACCCGATGAGAAATAGATTTGATTGCTGATGTAATCGACGAGTCGTCCTAGTTCTTGGAAATCGTTTTGCCAGTTCTCGTCGCGGTCCTCCACGTTGATTCCATGAATCAAATGATTCATGTGAGCTATGATCGATGTAACGATCATTTCTATTACGCCGAAAGCTCGCTTACGAACGGCCGAGTCGCTCTCTTGAGGAACATCGGAGGAAAATGACAGGGCCTCTCGTATGTCTCTAAGGCACTGCCCAGCATAAAGAGGTCGAAAGGATTCTCCCTCCAACCGAGGCCGGACCAGAGCAAATGCAGCAGGGTCATTTTGCCAGATATAAAGACCTGTCACGATCCTGTGGCCCCATTCGAAGGCGTCTCCTCCATCGTTCACGAGATCAGTCCGGCTCAAAAGTTCCCGTATGAGCTCAACTACCTCAACTTTGTACCGACCAGCCAATGGATGAACCACGGAATAGAGAACACCTGAAAGTACACCCGCCCGAGGTTCGTCGCGCACGAGCGCCGTGAGAATTGACCACAGCGCATCAATATCTTTGTCGTAGAGGGGCAAAAGTCGAATTGCAATCTGGAACCGCACTGAAGGCACGAGATCCTTGAGACCGCGACGCACCTGCGCCAACAGGGCTTCATCTACGCAAGATCCATGCGATATCAGAGTGCCTATACCTTCCGCTGCCTCGATGCGTTGAACGGGGGCGCCCCATCCGCTGATACTCTTATCCCACTGCGCATCATGTTCGGGATGGTATTCAGGCTCAGGGCTATCTAACCCGGAAAACAACATCTTCTGAATTTTCATTCCCAGCGGGCTTGAACAGTCTAAAGACTTCAGCTTTGCAACCGCGGCACACGCAGCTAAGAGCTGAGCCTCCACCGAATTCAAGACATCTTTATGCACATCGTCTGTTGGGCCAAGCAAAATGCTTTGAACTTCGTCGATGTCCGCTTCGATGCCCAAGACATCTGATTCCTTCGGTGTCCCATTGGTGAATTTGTTCGCAAACTCCCACAGGCGATTACCCTTCTCACGAAGCGATGCGTTAGGCTCGGCGTCAATTGGAACACCGCTTTCGCGCAACATCTCTGCCTCGGAATACTGCCTGAAGCCGCTGTACGACCTGTACGGGGGCCGGTTTTCGGGAGGTCCACCATCCGCGGACGTTGCCTCTACTCGACTGAGCGATTCCGGCAATACGAGTTGAACAACAGGAATACAGCCAAGGAGCGTATCTCGAACACGCGCCATCGCTTCGAGCCGATCTCCCTCCTCTCCTTCGATTAATCCCAGGATCGCCGACTCGATATTCTTGCGAGAAGTCTCATCAAGCCCCACATAGTTCGTCTGGAGAACACCTCCAATCAGAGAAGAGAGGTCGTATGACGACAGTGCGGTGGCACTACAAAGCAATGGATACACGACTTCAGAAAGCGCCGGGCCGGTGTTCTTTGCGACGATTAGAACCTTTCGGAGAAAGTAGGCATATTGAGCATCGCGCAGAAACTCTTCGGCCGTGTGTCGCGCCAGTTCTATCGTCGAAGCGGATTTAGTGAGCTCTTCGAGTTTTCGAAAATACGCATCGGCAATGTTCAGAGCTTCACCACGAACCCCGGAACTGTCCCAGATGGCTGAATAGTCCACCAAAACAGTGCGCTCTCTTCCATCCATCACGTAGGAAATTACATTTTCGGCACTTCGTGGCACATGTTCGGACTCGATCACGTTGTTGGCAGCCGCCATGATGATGGGCTTACATAGCTCGAAATGCTTATCAACAAATCTGGAAAAGTGCTGCGCCAACTGCCAGTGTGCTTGGTGGTAGTCCTGGCGGCGGTTAGAGGTCATCGCCAGGATGCGGCTGCCCCCCATCGAAGTTGTCTCTTCAGAGCGTTCGTTATATCCAAAGAATGCCGTAAAGATATCGGCAGCCAACCGTGGGTCCACATCGAAAAGTTGAGGGATCTTCCGCGCTATCCAGTGGCCTTGCTGGGCTCCATGTTGCTGAATCTCTTCGGGACTTATGAGCTTCCGCAAGGCAACGGCGGCCCCTTCTGGGTCGGCTCGAAACAGATCCATGACGTTCAATATGCATCGTGCCACGATCCAACCCTCGCGTCGCTGCCCCGATGCGAATCGATTTAGCAGGTATACAGCGGCCCTATTCAAAAAGCATTGGCCGGCCGACGTATTGGGTACTCCGTTGTTGGCACGTTCCAAAATATGGTCGATCAGGGATTGGCACACTGCTGCGATTTGATCTGAAGGATTCGCTTGAGTTAACTCCAAGCAAAATTTTGACCAGAGTTCAAGACCGGATGTAGGGACTCCGGCGAGAACAGCACCTACAACGTGAACGACCCATTGTTCGGCAATCCGATTCACTGTCGGGTCAGCCGAGCCTAATGCTGTTATTAGCGGTGCGAGCTCACCTTCCTCCTTCGCCAACTCAGGAATTACTGCTGGCCCGATGATCTTTGCTATAGCCGGCACAGCGTCGCGCGAGCTAAACAGGGTTAAATCTAACCAAAACTCATCGCGACTCCGAAGCCAAGCCTCTTTGAAAAAGAGATCGATACTTGGCCTTAAGAAGAGAGACAAATCGCGTTCGGTAGCGATTGATTCCAAAAAACTTTCGAAATCAGAACCGAGAACCAACCGACTGACGGCGTAATCAAATAACAAATGGTGAGAGAAACCGATAATATTTCGCCCATGTAGATTTGCTACCTGCTCGACAATGACGTTGTCAGAACAGAGAGAAGAAAACTGCACTTCTTTCGTCGTGTTCAGAATGTGGGTTTTGGCAATCGTTAGTTTGCGCTCGTGCACGAGGGCGTTGACGATTTCGGTGAGCACGGCTTCACGGATGTTACCTTCTGCTGCGGATCGAATGACGCGATTGAGCCAGTATTTTTCGAGCAGTCCCACTTGTGTTTCAATGCCGCGAAAATCTGTTCTCTCCCCGCTCTCGGACAACATCTCAGCCACGAGCCTCAGATTGAATGGAATGTCCAACAATTCAAGGAGAGCTGGCATGGCAGTCGTAAAGACTGCATCCAGCTCCAACGACTGTGAACGAATGTCCTGGAGTTCCTGCGGGGAGAAACGAGGAACTTTAACGTGTCGGACGAGAAATGTATTGTCTTGGTAATGATCGGGTCCAGGCTCCCCAAGACCACGTCGGAAGAGTCGTTGTAATTCTTGACTGTAGCGAAGATCGAAAACGCGGATCGATGCGACCACTCGCCACCGACTTCCAGTAGTAGTGACAACTCGGCTTATCAGTTCTCGCAGCACCTGCAAAGCGCCAGAACCACGTGCGGCGTCCAGAGCATCAATGAACAGCAGGCCTGGCCGATCCCCACTCCAATTCTCAAGTACCTCTGCCAAATCATGGTCTAGCCCAAGCTCTGCTCTCAACGACTCATCAAGACGATCGGCGGCCAAAAACACTACATCCTGATTATCGCGATGCAGGGCAGTCGCCAATTCATGTAACACGCCCGACTTTCCGGCACCCGGATCTCCGATAAGGACGAGCGACTGCTTTTCGGCCTCTCCACGTAAATATCTCGTAACCGGTCTTTGAATTCTGATGTCTCGCCCGTGGACGACGAGCGTGGCGAGGTGATTCAGCGAGTCCACAGTGAGCTGGGTGTACTTGCGCAATGCATTGATGTCTTCGCGATAGCTGGGCGTTGATGCAAGAGCAAACTTGGCAAGCTGTAGTTCTCGACGAAGCTCTTCACGGGTAACGAACATCCGAGACTCACTGGCGTTCCCCATCAATTGTGTCAGCACAGCCCAGCACTGCCTGCCGTCGTCCGCAGCAGCAAGCACACTCTGTTTCAAGAACGATTCGGCATTCTGTTCCGCAGGCTCTCCTTGATTTACGTCGAGAAGTCCAATCCTGAACAGCGAGAGTAACCGCACGACCTGGTCATCTTCCGGCTGCACCCCTAGAATCGCCTTCCATGCGTCCCTTAGAATCGCAAGAAAACTTTCGAACGCGTCCTTCTCAGCGGCATTTTGAGGGATCACAACAAGATCTTCTGGCCGTGAGTCTGGATGAAGCCGAGAGAGGCAAGCCGACAAGTGCTGTGTCAATCTTGCCGGGGAATCGGAGGAGGTGACGAGAAACAAACGGTCCCGTCGCGCATCCAGGGGCCTCCGCCATGGAAATTTACCTCCAGAAGTACCTTGCAATGAAGCTAGATACTGCTCAATCAGATGGGAGACGAAGGGCTTCATCCGGGCAGTCCCGAACTCTATTGCGCGCTTGACCTCGACAAAAATGAGACCCTCGTCTTCAAGGGTTAAGAGGATATCGGCAAGCGGCTCACCGGTTTCGCAACGAAGGGACTTCACAAGAGAAGTCGCTAGCCCTGGCAGCGCCACGCGTTCAGCCAGACAACATGCGGCGAAGTAAGCAGCGACTCTGTTCTGATAGTTAATTCCTCGCTGGGTGGCGTGCCCTCCAGCCGGTCTCGATTTGTCCTGGTCCTCGACCACTTCGGCTCCGTTCTAACACTACTCTTGAGGCCCAGCCTGACATCCGATCCCGGTCCGGATCAGCGCGTTAGCGATTTGGCGCTCATTGAGCATTCAATCTGCAAAGCACAGTGGCCAGCTACTTAAGGACAACCCCAGATTTGACCGCAAGGTATTTCAGCTTTGCAGCATCGCCCTCGTGAATCGTGCTAAGGTGCGCGATTCGCGCGGAAAGGTTTTGGCGATATTTCTCAATGTCAGCAGCATCTACAGTGCCAATTGCCAACCGATGAATGGCTGCTCTGAGTTCGCTCATTTTCTGGTGGGAAGCCCGAGGGCTGGTCCGGCCAATTCGTTGGCCCGTGACCAGTTTCTCGCTTCTTGGTCCAAAGATTTCTCGCTTTTCTGGCGCAACCTTGAATCCCGCAGCAGCCAGAGTAGCTCGTACGGTTTCCATAATCTCCCGCGCCGCAGGCCCGGAGAATATGAGATCGTCAACCCAAGTCGTAATGGTCAGGCCGGCTTTCTCGCTTGCGAGACAGACCGGCGCATAGATTGATGCCAGAAGAATGTTGGCAATCGCAGAACTCGTTGGAGCACCTTGAGGAAGATGCCATTCAAATGTTGTAAGCTCCGTCAGCATCCTGGCGACAGGCGGCGGGCAACCAAGCACAACCTGCCACACAAAGTACACGTGGTGACAGGTCACATTGGGGTAGTAGGAACTGATATCCATTCGAACGAGCGTCGAAGTCTGGTTTTTGACATGCGCAGTCGCATGTGCGACCAACGTCTTGCCGGAAACCGCTCCAAACATATAGGGCGGTAAGTCGATGCAAGACAGTATCTTCTTGAGAATGCGTCTCTGAATTTCCTTAAGCTGCTTGGATGGATTATCAATACGCCTGTATTTGATAGGCTTGGATGCGTTCAACCGCCTTAACTTCCCAGGATAAGGGTGTTGCTTCTTGGGTCGCAGGAACGGTTGATACATTGAGGAGCGCGATTTAAGCAGCTCGTTCAGATCGGCTCTTTTTACTCCGAGGCGAAACTCCAGATCGCGCAGACTCCCTACGAGAGGTGTCGTCAGGGCGATATCGGTCATCGTCATCCCGGCTCTCCAGCAGAAGATGTGTCAATTGCTTGGCTAATCCCTGCACCTGTTCTTCATCGATTCGTGTCGTGTCGCCCTTTTCCGTAGCAAGCAGAGTTAGCAGGTGGAACGGCATTTTCAGACCATCAGAAATGGCTTGAAGGGTTTCAACAGTTGGTTTCCGCCTATCGCCTTCAATCAGCGAAAGGTAACTTCGATCGAGGCCACTGCGGTTCGCCAACTCCTTCTGTGTAATATCAGCAATGGAGCGTGCGATGCGAATTGCCTTTGCGTAATTCATCAGACCCCTTTTTGGAAATATCACCCCCCGTTAGGACCAGCTTTTTCACTTCGACCGAGAATTTTACAAAACCTTAGAGACTGATTCAGCAATCTCACTGACCACGCGATAAAGTTCATCTTGGCTCAGCTTTGGCTGCCTCTTCAGCTTCTTCAGCTTGCGGATTCCCTCAGCAAGCGCTCTCTGCTGCTCCGACCCCAGTTCGTTGAGTTGATCTCCACGCATCCCTTTGAGAATTTGGATGCAGGAGTCAAGGTACTTCGAATGTTGCATATTGCCTCCTGGCCGGCTGATGCCGGGCGTCCGTCGGCAAGCCAGAGGTAGGCAACGAGTGGGGTCCGGGGGGTGATTTCGTGCGCGCGTAAGCGCGTGGGCGTCCACAACCATCCATCACTTCGGCCGTTTACGCAGCGGGTTTCGAACCCCGCTTAGGAGTGACTTGCGGTCACTGCCTCATAATGCCCTGTTCGGGCGCCTGGCTTTCCTTAGAACGCGGAGACATTGTCAAAGAACCTTGAAATGCAGGCGGTATCGCCTGCCCAAATACATGTTGCCGCAGATCGGCCCAGAAGTCAACAAAAAATGACTGCCAGAAACTCCTGATAGCTTCGAAATGAACGCGCGGAAGACTCTTCTGTTCAAAACAGGGCGTGTCGTCAAATGTTTAACAAGCCATTTGTCATCTGCGAGTTGCGAAGATTTTTGTATCCTCGAAATATTCCGCAAATGATTCATAATCAATCGTTTCTGGGAAATGTGATGACAGGCCCTAAGGTCTTTTGCGAATTTGCCAGATCGTCTATCCAAACTCTGCCTACGCTAAAACTGCCCGGATTAGTATTGAACTGGACAGTGACAAGTTCTCCCATGGATCTCCGGTTCGAGACCGGGCAACTTCTTGCAAACCGATGCCCATGAACTGCCGCGAAGCGTTCGATGTTCGATAAGATTGCCGCACTGCTGTCGGCACTGGTCACACTGGCGACAGTGGAGGAAGGATTCTTCAGCTTCCGCCGCCCAGCCTACATCTGCGTGGTCGAAGCGGACGGTGGTTCCGACGTATTATACGGTCCGATTTTCTCTCCTTTTCCCTGTTTGCCCAGCCACTGGAATATTCACGAGCAATTCCAATGCCCACGTAAACACTGCGCTTTCGCGAAAATATGGTGCCCGAGATGCCCGAGAACGTGGCACTGTCCAGTATTGAAAACGCCGAAGGCAACTTCTTTATCCCAGCGTGATATGGATCGCATTACCGACCGATTGTGCGGAAGAACCGTGAATCCTTGCATTTGGTCGTGTCGGTCGGCGAGTTGAGGTTTCATAATTAAGAATGAGCACTTTGCACTTAAAGGCTTGCCCAAAAATCCTCCTGGTCTGAAGGACACCTGGCCGGCTTTGCTTTATATCTGCCTTTGAAGGGGGGACCACGTGTCTAATGAACGGGGTAAAAAGGACGAATGACCAAAACTACTCTTGCCCCCGGCCTTCGTGTTCTGGTCCGTGATGAGGAATGGCTGTTACGGCGCGTAGACCCATCCAGCGACGGTGGATTTCTTCTCCACTGCGATGGCGTGTCCGATCTGGTCCGCGGCGCGTCCGCGCAATTTCTCACCAAGCTAGAAGGCGAGATTCAGGTTCTCAATCCGGCGGAGACGGAGCTCGTTTCCGATGCAAGCTCGCATTTCAACGCTACCTTCCTGTATCTTGAGGCGAATCTCCGGCGCGGCACACCCAACGATTCAAATATCTATCTCGGCCACCGTGCCGTGATGAACTATGCCCCGTATCAGTTCGATCCTGCGTTGCAGGCGCTCAAGCAGCCTCGGCAGCGGATTCTCATTGCCGACGCCGTTGGCCTCGGCAAAACTCTTGAAGCCGGCATTTTGACGACAGAGCTCATCCAGCGCGGGCGTGGTCGGCGGATTCTCGTTATCACGCTCAAGAGTATGTTGGAGCAATTCCAGAAGGAATTCTGGAGCCGATTCACGATTCCCTTAGTTCGTCTCGATTCCGTAGGCCTCCAGCGCGTGCGGAACAGCATTCCCAGCAACCACAATCCGTTCAACTATTACGACCGCACGATCATCTCGGTCGACACGCTCAAGAACAAACTTGAGTATCGCAATTATCTCCAGAGTGCCTGGTGGGACATCATCATTATTGACGAGTGCCACAATGTCGCAGCCCGCGGCAACGACGATTTATCTGACCGTGCTCGCCTGGCAAGAATTCTTGCGGGCCGCTCGGACACGCTGATTGAACTTTCGGCGACGCCGCATGACGGTTCGGCCCGCAGCTTTGCTTCCCTCGTAAGCCTGCTCGATCCCACAGCGATCAGCGACCCGGATAATTACACGCGCGAAGACTTCAAGGAAAAGGGGCTGGTCATCCGCCGCTTCAAAAAGGACATTCGAGATCAGGTCAAGGATGAGTTTCCGGAGCGTATCACAGAGGAGTTGCACCTTGATGCGAGTTCGCTGGAGGAGGCGGCGTTTGAGGCGCTGTTGGCGATTCCCTTCACGCAGAAGGGCACGTATCAGTCCGGCAAGCAGCAGGAGCTGCAGCGGGTCGCGATGCAGAAGGCTATTTTTTCTAGCCCCTTCGCCGCTCTCGACTCCGCGGGAAACAGGATAAAGCTGCTCGCGAGCAAGGATGCTGTGACGGAGGACGAACAGAAGGAGGTCGAGGCGCTGAAGCGCTTCACTTCCTGCTTGTGCACCATTGACGCTTCGAGTTTCAGCAAGTTTCAGCGCTTGGTCAAGTACCTAAAGAGCGCCGAGAGCGGCTGGAATCCTTCGGACCCGAAGGACCGGCTAGTGATCTTCTCGGAGCGCATTGAGACGCTGAATTGGCTGAAAGAGAATCTGCCTGTCGCGATTAGCCTGAAGCCGTCAGCATTCGAGATGTTGACCGGCGAGATGGCCGACAGCGAGCAGCAGGAGATTGTGGACAGGTTCGGCCGCCAGGATGACGATATGCGCGTTCTGCTCTGCTCGGATGTGGCATCCGAGGGCTTGAACTTGCATTATTTTTGCCACCGACTTGTTCACTTTGATCTTCCGTGGTCACTGATGGTGTTCCAGCAGCGCAACGGACGCGTGGACAGGTACGGACAGACCATACAGCCGCGCATCTCTTATCTGTTCACGAATACGAATGTCGAACGCATCAAGGGCGATCTGCGAATTCTTGAAATTTTGAAAAAGAAAGACGAACAGGCGAACACCAACCTCGGCGATCCGGCTTCTTTCTTAAACGTCTATGACCCGGAGAAGGAATCCATCAAGGTTGCCGAAGTGATGGCGTCTGGAACTTCGGCGCAGGATTTCGAGGCGAATCTGGATGCTACGCAGGCAGCAGAAGCGAATGAGGGCGACTGGCTGCTCGAACTATTCAATACTCCCGTCCAGGCACCCAAATCCACGGATTTCCTCAAGAATCCCATCAGTGCTTTCGGTCTGGATGGCTTAAGCGCCGATTACGAGTTCGCCAAGACGGCATTACTTGAGCTTTCTCGTGCTGGCACAGTTTCCGACTCGGCGTTTGATGACAAGAGCCAGACGCTAACACTGACCTCGCCGGACGATTTGAAGGAGAGGCTGAAAGTCTCGTTGCCCTTGGAAGTCCGCAATCCAGGCCATTTCTACAAGCTGTGCGCCAACAAGGAACGGATTATCGAGGAAATCGAGCTGGCCCGGCAAGCAAAGAAAGAGGAGAACACTTGGCCAGCGTTGCACTATCTCTGGCCGCAGCATCCCATCATGGAATGGCTTTCCGATCGTGTGGTAACGGCATTCGGCCGGCGCCGTGCGCCAGTGATCTCGTCCCAGCGCTTGGTGAAGGGTGAGCAGGCGTTCATTCTTACCGGCCTGATTCCGAACCGTAAGGGCCAGCCGATGCTGATTGACTGGCAGGTTGCCGTGACCGACGGGAAGAATTGGCGCCTTGAGCCTTTCCCTGATTTTGCGGCGCGTGCCGGCCTCAAGGCCAACACGCTTGCCAACCCAAATAAGAGCATGGATCTTGCTGCTCCGCAAGCAAATCTCCCCACCGCTGTCGCCAAAATGCGGGAACGCATGATCGGGTTGCAAAAGGTGTTCGCGGCCGATATGGAAAGCCGCCTCAAGACGACTCTTGAGAGCCTCAAGGCATTGCAGGGTAGGCAGATCGAGCAACTCGAACTGAAGTTTCAGGAAAGCAGGGAGTTGGAACGGGTCAAGCTAGCACGCAAAGAAAAGCGGACGACGCAGGTCCGCAGAGTCTTTGACGAGTACAAAGCATGGGTCGAGGAAACGATGACAACCGAACCTGAGCCCTTTATTCAGGTTCTGGCCGTTGTGGTTCATCCGTAGCGGAAACGAGCAGAGATTCGATTATGACGAGCACAAAATCCGTAGAAGCCTTTTCCGGCATCGCCAACGAGAACGAGTTCTACGGCCATCACTACCTGGCCGAAGTCTTCAAGGGCGACATCCGCGATCTGGTTGAAAAGTGGGATGCCGATGAGGACGGAGGAAAGGAGCGCGCGCCATACAAGCGCCTAGCCGGAACGGCCGGTAAGTGGTTTGCCTCGCTCGCAGCTCAAAAGAATCTCGGTGACGATGACGAAAAGCTCGCGGCGCACCTTCGTTTGCATCAGCCTCTTCTGGAGGCTCTCGGTTACAGCCTCAAGTCGGACCAGATCGAATTGCAGAAGGGGATGCCTGTTCCTGTGTGGGCGGCTTATGGAGCCGACGGCGAAGCTACTGCTCTTGTTGTTCCCGCATATCAGCCTGGTAGAGAGGACGACGATGCGCTCAACCAGAAGCTGACTCCGGCGCATTACGACGGCGTGGAGGTTCCCGATGGACTGAAGCCACTCACGTGGCTTGAAATCGTCTCAGAAGCTCTTTTCGGAGCAGAACAGGCGCCGCGCTTTATCATTCTGGTTGGCTACAAAGAATGGTTTGGACTTGCCCCCATTTTTGAGACAACCGGTTAAGACTCAAAATCCAACGAATGGAGAATTGAGTCATGGGATTGTCACGCAGGAAGTTCACCAAGGAGTTCAAGCTGGCCGCCGTACGGC
>Ga0302270_10002987_pt1 | contig 16231 bp, 18 predicted proteins | sample III_Bog_E2_3_FD_198773 | JGI IMG/M metagenome (GOLD analysis project Ga0302270, IMG submission 198773) | Peat permafrost microbial communities from Stordalen Mire near Abisko, Sweden - III_Bog_E2_3 | ecosystem: Environmental > Terrestrial > Soil > Wetlands > Peat | place: Sweden: Abisko... | reverse complement strand
CGCATGGCGACGGCGATGCGGGCGAGTTGCTTGATGTGTTCAGCGTCGAGCAGTTGCGGCGCGGCGTTCACGTTGTTGACGTTGACGCCGTTGATGCCCACCGAGGCCAGCAGGCGGGCATATTCGGCGACTGGCGCAAGATCCTCGCGGACATTGCCGCCCTCAAAAAAGATGGACCGCCCTGCGTAGCCGCGCTCGATCGAGCCGTCTGGATTGTCCCACTCATCGACCCAGCGAATCAGTATGGCGGGCATCTCGTGGATTCCGTCTCTTGGCAGATCCTCTCCCGAAGCCAGAATTCGAAGCAATGCGAATGCTCCGTATAGAACACCTCCATCCTGGGGCGCTTCGATGTATATGGACCGCGAACCCAGCTCGCGATCTCGACAGACCGAAAACTCCTGTGCATTGAATCGCAGAAGGGTCTGTAGAGGAACCCTGTCATAAAAAGGGATTGGGTCTCGAAGATCGTCGTGGAAATGAATGACCCGATGGGAATCCTGCTCGCATGGCTTCCAGTCCGGGTATTGTTTTCGGAATTCTCCAAGTGTGCCCAGGATAATGGCGTTTACGCGAACGTTGCGCGATTCGGCGCCACGCCCAGTGATTCCCTTGAGTCCGCGTACGAGCTCAGCGGCGGCACTGCGTTCAAGCGGGCTGTCTCCCAGCCGAAAGACGCGCTCGGGTACAGCAGCCGCCTTAACGACAGCCTGATAGCGGAGCCAAGCCTGATCCGCCGTCTGCGCGGCGGCAGCCAATCCGCCCGCCAGCATAAGCGCAACGCCAGCATGTAAATGGATTCTTCCGCGCGCCATTGCCGCCCTCCGCTCCGATCTTTCGCCGCAACACCGTTCTATCATCTCGGGGCTGCTGTCGATTGAGGCGGCACTTCCGGAGTGCTCTGGCCGAGGCCTACTTCACCGTCACCACAAATGTGGTGCTATTCGTGATGGCGGTAACGCCGTTGCTCGACTGACCGACGACTTTCACCGTGTAGGTGCCAGCCGGGGTTCCAGGGTTCGGGACGGGACCGTGGTGCTCGTAGCCGTAGCGCGGATTGCAGGCGGTTGTGCCCAGTAGAGTGACCAGACCCAGAAGTGCAACCAGCGAAATCTGCTTGAGCCAGCGGCGCCGGCGTGCTCCCCAGGCCAGGCCACCAAGACTCAAAGCGCCGGGCAGCAGAAATGCCCAGGCGATGGGAGTGGAGCCCTTGCCCGGCCGGGCTGCCGGCGAGATCGAGGTTGTGGAAACAGCGCTGGTCAGAAGCACCATCGTGCTGGTCGGCGCGGTCGTAGTGGTCGGCAGGATCTCCAGACTCCCAGGGGTAAAGGTGCAGGAGGCCAGATCGGGAAGACCCGAGCAGGAGAGCGTCACAAACATCGGGGCCGTCAAGGCCGTGTTGTTCTCCGGTGTAATCGTGGCTACCACGGTTCCCGCATCGCCGGGAGTAAGGGTCAGGGTTGCCGGTGCGACCGATACCTGAAAATTAGGCGGAGCGGTGACCGCAGTCTGCACTCTGGCTGAATCGGAGACCGAGGCCTTGTGGGTGGCGTCGCCGGCAAAGACCGCGCGCAGCAGATGATCGCCGCCCGTCAAGTCGAGCACAGCCTTGGCGTGGCCCTGGGCATCGAGCGCCACGCCGGCCAGTTGCCGGTCGTGGTCAAAAATCGTCACGGGTCCTGAGGCCGGGAGGCCGTCTTCGCCAGTGACGGCAACCATGATCTGGACTCGTCCGCCCTGTTCGCTACTCTCCGCGGTCAGCGTAGTCTGCGTATCAAGCGCTTGCGCCTGCGCCCCTGCCACGGTCAACGCGAGCATCGCCAGCGCGATTCCCAGTCCTCGAACCAACTCAAGCCGCAGACCGCGGCAAAGGATACCTCTCACGTGCACCTGCTTCAAAGTCTAAAATCGTCCGCCGCCCGGCTGCCGCGGCCCAAAACCTATTGTATCCGGCGGGGGCAGGCCGGGGCCACTGCCGGGCCTCTTAACGGGCCCCATTCCCGGCCCCTTCTTTTGACGCGATTGAGCCAGCTTGGTGTTCCTTCGGCAGGCCGGGATTCTACAATAAGGCACCATGATCGCTCACTTGCGCGGAAAGCTCCTCTACAAGCAGCCCGGCCAGGCCATCGTCGAGGCGGCCGGCGTGGGGTACGATGTCACCATCTCCATCCCGACCTTCACGGCGCTGCCTTCGGTGGGCCAGGAGGCCGCGCTGCACATCCACACCCAGGTCAGTGAAGACCAGATCGCCCTCTTCGGCTTTCTCGAACGCGAAGAAAAGCGCCTTTTCGAGCGGCTGATCACCGTCAGCGGCATCGGCCCCAAGCTGGCCGTGAAGATGTTGAGCGGCCTCTCTCCCGAACGAACAGTCCAGGCCATTCGCGGCCAGGATCACGCGCAACTGACGCGCATTCCCGGCGTTGGCAAGAAGCTGGCCGAGCGGCTCGTCGTCGAACTCAAGGATAAGCTCGACGATTTCGCCGTTGCGCCTACACAAACATCGGTCCGCGGAGCCGCGGTAGACGATGTGCTTTCGGCACTGGTCAATCTGGGCTATCAGCGGCCCGCTGCAGAAAAGGCCATCGAGCAGACCGTCGCGAAAGATGTCGCTCTAGCCGCTGACTTTGACGGACTGTTCCGCGGGGCGTTGAAGGTGATCCGGTAAGGGTTGCGTTGCGGGATCGATTACGGACGAAAGCATGTTAGGGGCAGGATTTCGAGGTGTTACAGTCGCATTTTGTTCAAGGCGCGTCCACCACTCATCAAAGGCCACCAGCGAACGCTCGCACACCAACCGGTGCCGTTCCTTCTTATCGCGGATCTTTTTTCGCAACTCCTCCTCCAGCGGTTCCAGCAGATCGAAGGTAATGTTAGCCGGTTGGAAGCCCTTTGGGTCGGCGTGGGTAATGTAATAGACGAGCGAGCCAAGGGCGCATGAGCGTGGCGCGGGCGTTGGTTCTTCTCTGTGCGCTAATGCAGCAGCATAAATTCCCACCAGCAGCCCCGTCGCGATCGACTCGGTGTATCCCTCCACTCCCGATAACTGCCCGGCAAACATCAGCCGCGGCTCTTTCTTGAGGCGCAGTGTTTCATCCAACAACACAGGCGCGCAGATGTAGGTGTTGCGATGAATCTGCCCGTAGCGCAGGAAGCGCGCGTTTTCGAGGCCGGGAATCAGCCGCAGCACGCGTGACTGCTCGCCAAACTTCAAATGGTTTTGAAAACCAACCAGGTTATAGCTGTCGGCGCGCAGGTTTTCTTTGCGCAGTTGCACCACCGCCCAGGGATTCAGGCCAGTCCGCGGGTCGCGCAGGCCGACCGGCTTCATCGGACCAAACCTCAGGGTGTCCCGGCCTCGGCGCGCCAAGACCTCGATCGGCAGACAGCCCTCGAAATAGTCCAGTTTCTCCCACTCCTTGGTTTCGGCTGCTTCTGCCGCCAACAATGCATCCAAAAAACGGTCGAACTCCGCGCGGTTCATAGGGCAGTTGATGTAATCCGCCGTCCCTTTGTCCCAACGCGCGGCAAAATACACCCGTTCCATGTCGATTGAATCGGCCTCGACAATCGGCGAGATCGAGTCATAGAAGGCCAGGTGGCCGGAGCCGGTGATGCGCTCGATCTCCCGGCTCAGAGCGTCTGAAGTCAACGGGCCCGTAGCCACAATCGTCAGCGAGTCGTCCTCATCGGCCGGTAGGAGCCGCGTCACCTCTTCGCGAATCACACGAATCCTCGGCTCGGCGGCAATCGCCTCCGCGATCCGCCTTGAAAACTCAACGCGATCCACAGCCAGCGCGTGACCTGCTGGAACGGCTGTTTCATCTGCAAGGCGCAAAAGCGCGGAAGCGCCGCGCCGCATCTCTTGCTTCAGCAGCCAAGGCGCCGTGTTGGGCGACTCACTCTTGAGAGAATTGGAGCAGACCAGCTCACCGAACTCGGTCGTCTGGTGGGCCGGAGTCAGCCGTGGCTTTCCCCCCACCATCGCCCGCATCTCGTAGAGGTCCACTTGGCAGCCCAGCCGAGCTGCGGTCAACGCCGCCTCCGGCCCTGCCAATCCACCGCCGATGACGCGAATCCTCATTCCGCGACGTCCGTTTCCTCGTTCGCAACGCTCGGGTCCACATCGGGCAGCCCAGGAATCCCGGCCAGCCTTCTCAGCGCCTCGCCGGTCACCCGCACATTCCGCCACTCGTCCAGAAACTCGGCTCCCATCGACCGGTAGAACTCGATGGCCGGCGTATTCCAGTCCAGAACCTCCCATTGCAAGCGCGGGCAGCTTTTTTCCACCGCGATCGCCGCCACCCGTTCGAGCAGCGCTTTACCGATCCCAAGGCCACGCAGCTCCGGCTCGACAAAGATGTCTTCGAGATAAAGCCCCGGCCGCCCCAGAAAGGTCGAATAACTGAAGAAGTAGAGGGCAAAGCCGGCCGGCCGGCCGTCGTGCCTGGCGATCAGGCATGAAAAGAAAGGGTTAGTTCCGAAGCCATCGCGAAGAAGGTCTGCTTCGGTGGCCTTTACGGCCTCCGACATGCGCTCGTAGGCTGCCAGCGCGCGAACGAAGGCCAGAATCTCAGGTATATCCCCGGGATTTGCCGGGCGAATCGTGGTTGCCATGGTTTTATTCTAGGGCCTGTCATCTAATTCTCCTGGGGCAGCGCCGAGAGCCAATTTTTCTCAGTTCTAGGAGTGAGGAGCGACGCATGCCGGGCGTATGCCAGCGACGATCGACGACGAAATGAGGAAAATTGGCCTCGGCCCTCCGGGTTGCGGAGAAAATCCGGCCATACTTGATTCTCGCCCTCGACGTTGGGCCCGCCACAGCATTCGGGCTCGGCTTCGTCTGGCCGGATTTTCTCGCGCAACGCTGCCCCAGGAGAATCAGATGACAGGCCCTAGTGTGATACACGCCACACTCGACCGCTCGCTGGGCGGGCTACGATAAACAGTTGAATGCGCTGACGCAAGCCAGCGTGGAGTTCTCTGACGGCAGGCTAAGGCACCCTTCGGACAGACTCAAGGCTCCATCGAATCGAGCGTGAATCCTGATCGTGGCGCTGCGTGAGGCGCGCTCTGGCACGGGCTCTTGTGCTGAGCAGCCGATGGGATTTAACTTGGTTCCTGCGAAGGGAGACAGTTCACGGGCTGGTTTCCGCGTCGCGGTTCTTCGGTCACAGTTGTCAGAGTTTATTTGTCAGTAGTCAGTGATACGACTTTTTTGAGCTCGCGGGTCGCTTGCTCGCGCCGCTCCCAAGGAGAAGCAGATGAAACGCACGATTTCGCTTTGGCTGGGCCTGTTGGCATTCGCCCTCCTGCCTGCGCTTGCCCAAACACCCGCGCCCAAGGGGGGCACTGGCAAGATTCACGGCCACATCACCAATCCGACCGGCGCCACGCAGTCCGGCGGCACCGTGAGCTTGGTGGGTGTAGGCATGACCGGTCCCGGTGGGGCCGCAAAGATGACCGACAAGGGAAGCTTCCCGGTAGATGCCAACGGCGACTACGCCGGCGAAGTTACATCCGGCGCTTACGATGTCCTCTACCGTTCCCCCGGCACACCGATGAGCCAGGTGACAGACAAGTTCGAGAACATCAAGATCTTTTCCGGCCAGGATGTGAAGCAAGATTTTGATATGACCCGCAAGGAGTACTTAGACACCCTGACCGCCGACCAGAAAAAGCAGTTGGAGGATCTCAAGAAGAAGAACTCCGAGGCCATGAAGTCAAACGAGATTGTTAGAGTCCTCAACGCCGACCTCAAAACATCGGTTCAGGATCTCCACGACGCCGATGCCGCTCATGCAGCAGCACTCGAGGCACTGGGCGCCACCGCCTCAAAAGCAGATGTCGATGCCAAGGAAGCTGAGATCAAGACCGCGAAATATACTGAGATCGAAAGTCTCATGTTGAAGGACACCGGACTCAGGCCCGGCGAGCCGGGTCTGTGGATCCAGTTGGCGCAGGCCCAGGCGCTCCTCAAGAAGTATGACGAAGCGGAAACGGCCTACAAAAAGACCCTTGAGCTGGACGCCGCATCGAAGAAGCCCCGGCCCGATCTCCAGGGCATGGCTAATGCGGGCTTGGGCGAAGTCTACGCGCGGAACGGCAAGGTCCCTGAGGCCAATGCTGCGTATGACCTAGCGGCTAAAGCGAATCCTCCAATGGCCGCAACCTATCTGAAGAACGAAGCCGTGATCTTCTTTAACTTGGGCAACGGCGACGCGCAGGTTGCCGCCGCGGACGAGGCCATCAAGGTAGATCCGACCCAACCGCTCCCCTACTATCTCAAGGGGCAGGGTCTCATCCAGAAGGCTACGATCGACCCCAAGACAGGAAAGATGATCCTGCCCGATGGCTGTGCGGAGTCGTATCAGAAGTACCTTGACCTGGCTCCAACCGGGCTTTATGCCGGCGAGGTGAAGGCGATCCTGACGGAAGCAACGCAAACGCACAACACGTCCGTGTCCAACGAATCTCCCAAGAAGAAGAAATAGCCCAATCCTCTGTTTGCTCCGCGAAGGGCGCCCTCGAATCCTGGGAGTGCCCTTCGCTTCTTTGTTCTTTGGGCAGTTGACCTTGGGCGACACCCTCTACAATCCATTCCATGAAGTCCAAGTTGCCCAGCCCAGCTCTGCCAAGCCCCGCGTTGCCAAGTTATGACGAGGCCGCCTCGCTAGTGGCCGCTCACGCCGGGCGACTTGCAGGGATGCGGCCCGCTTTATTGCCCAACAAGGAACCCGTAGAGCTCGGCCAGGCACCCGGACGCGTCCTCGCCCAGCCTCTCATGGCTGATCGCGATCAGCCCCCCTTCGCCCGATCCACTCGCGACGGCTACGCCTGCCGCGCCGCCGAGGCTACTGCTCACGCGCCAATGGCCATCTGCGGAGCTTCCCGCGCCGGTGATCCCCCAGCCGGCCCGCTGCCGCCAGGAGCAGCCTGGGAGATCATGACCGGAGCCCCTGTTCCCACAGGCGCCGACGCGGTCATGATGTTCGAGCACGTCGAGACAGCCGGAAAAGCAAAAATCCGCCTGCTCCCGTCGCGCACCCTCAAGCCGGGCGATAACATCGTGGCTCAGGGCGCCCAGGGCCACACAGGAGACGTGTTGCTTTCCGCCGGAGCCCAACTCCACCCGGGGCAGATCGCCCTTGCAGCGGCCTGCGGCTGCGCGGCTCTGGAGGTCTTTCGCAAGCCCCGCGTGGCCATTCTTTCGACCGGCGACGAGCTTGTACCAGTCGATGCATCGCCCGCTCCAGGCCAGATTCGCAACTCCAACGCTCCCATGCTGGCCGCAATGGTGGACGAGGCAGGTGGCGAGCCGTGGATTCTGCCCACCGCAGCCGACAACGCTCTTGCCCTCGACGATGCGCTGGCCCTGGCCGTCACGGCCGACCTTCTGCTCATCTCCGGCGGCGTTTCAGCGGGCAAATTCGACCTCGTCGAGCCGGCACTGGCCCGGCTCGGAGCACGCTTTCACTTCATCGGCGTCCGCATGCAGCCCGGCAAGCCGACCGTCTTCGGAGAGCTGCCGCGCAACAAGAAAGCCAACTCACGCTCGAAGAAATTGCCTTTTTTGGGACTTCCCGGCAATCCCATCGCTTCGGCCGTCACTTTCTTGCTCTTCGCGGCTCCGGTCCTGGCCGCCCTCGCCGGCAGCCGGGATGCTTATCCCCGCTTCGCCCTTGCGAGACTGGCTCCGCCGGTGGACCGAAACGGCAAGTCCGGTCTCACACGCTTCTTGCCAGCGTTTTGCGACTTCGGCGCGACCGCCGGAGAGCCGCCGCAGGTCGCATTCGTTTCCTGGCACGGCTCCGGCGACCTGACGGCCCTGGCCCGCTCCAATTGTTTTTGTATTGTGCCGGAGGATGCGAAGGGCCTCAAAGTCGGCTCGCTGGTCCGCATTCTGCTTCCATGAGGATTCTTATGCCCAACCCATCACAGCCCCAGCTTTCGCACTTCGACGCAAGCGGCCAGGCCGCCATGGTCGATGTCAGCGCAAAGCAGTCCACCCGCCGCAAAGCAACCGCAACGGCCTTCGTCGAGCTCTCCGCAGCCGTCCTCGCGGCCTTGCCTTCCAACCCCAAGGGCAATCCTCTTGAGGTAGCTCGCTTCGCAGGAATCCAGGCAGCCAAGCGCACCGCCGAGCTGATCCCCATGTGCCATCCCCTGGCACTCACCCATGTAGACGTGCAGGCTCAGGTGGTCCCGGGAGGCGTACGCATCACGGCCACGGCCGCCACCGTCGGTCCCACTGGCGTTGAGATGGAAGCCCTCACCGCCGCCGCCGTTGCCGCCCTCACCGTCTACGACATGACCAAGGCCCTCGATAAGGGAATCGTGATCCGCAATATTCAGCTCGAAGCGAAATCCGGCGGCAAGAGTGGCGATTTCTCGAGGGCCAGCGACCCGGCCTGATCCGGTTTCCTACGGATGCATCTCAGGCTTTTCCCCGGCCGGCGGCGGAGCGCCTTGCGGCGGCCGCTTGCCGTCATGGTCTTCCTTGGGCGCGACGAACGGCTCAGGTCCCAGGTGGCCGCGGTGACAGGTGCCGCAGGTGACTGGCGCGCCGGAACTATCAACCATCGACACGTAATTCTCGTTGATGTCTTCGGTCATCTTGAACATCAGCCGGGCGGTTGACTTCTCCTTCTTGGAATCGTCCGCAAAGTCGAGACGCGGACGGCCGTTGGGTCCGATATTCTTCGGGTCGGCGGTGTGGCAGGTGTTGCAATGCGCCCCCAAAGCAGCTTCCCAGCCTTCCATGATCTCGTGCACCTGATCGCCGGTCAGCGTCTTCGGCAGAACCTTGAGATTGGTCGGGGCCGGATGCGGCTGATCGTGCCCCTCATGCGGAGGGCCGCCGGCAGCGGGCTGTTGCGGTGGAGCGGTTTGCGGTGCCTGGGCAATGGTGGCGACAGCAAAAAAAGCCGCGGTGAGCAACGCAACCGCGGCAGCAGATGGGAACACAGAAGAGGTCTTCAAGCGGAGAGCATCCTCGCAATTTAGAGTCACTTATACCAATGGACGGGATTCTACCGAAGATGGATGCGTTTTCCGGTTAAATTCCTCGGCCCGGAGACACAACTGTGCCCCGGCAGGGCAAAGCGCAGCGGCCAGTCCGCAGCCACATGCACCCCGATGCGCGGAGTGACTATCACCTCGGCGATCTTGAAACCGTCATCGAATACCTGAAGCGGCGAGGCCGGATCAAGCAGATCGAGACCGTTATGGGCTGGCCGGGTAAGTCCCAGCGCCAGGCAAAGCCGGCTGGGCCCAGAGGTAAGCTCTCGTGGCGCTGATCCAGGTCTAAGCCCTCGATTCAAGGCCATCTGCTTAATGCCGGCCAGCGGCTCCAATGCTCGCAGCAGCACGCCGCCGGCGTTACCTTCAACCTCGCAGGAGACGTTCATGCAAAAGTAGCGCCCATAGATCGAGTACACGTACGCGTAGCCTGCCGGACCAAAGAGAACGGAGTTCCGGGGCGTGGGGCCGCGATAGGTGTGTGCAGCCGGATCGGGCGGCTGGTTGTGCGGGCCAAGGTATGCCTCTGCTTCGACGATCCGCCCAGCCAAAACTCCTGAGGCGGAAAAATGCGCCAGCACCTTTCCCAGCAACCGCGGCGCAACCTGTTCCGGCGGCGCCTCAAAGAAGGCGCGCGGTAGCAGCAGGCCGGGAATCCGCCCGCCCGCGCCGCCCGCCGCGTTTACTTGTGCGCTTTCTTCCATTCCTTCAGCAGTGCCAGCACCTCTTCGGCATGGCCCTCGGGCGTAACCTTGGGAAAGATGTGGAGCAAGGTCTGGTCCGGGCCCATCACGAAAGTCGTCCTCTCGATCCCCCAGACCTTCTTGCCATACATGTTCTTTTCCTTCAACACGCCAAACTGATTGCAGACTTTCTCGTCTACATCAGCAAGGAGTGTATACGGCAGCTCGTACTTGGCGCGGAACTTGGCCTGGGCTTTGGGCGTGTCGCGGCTGATTCCCAGCACAACCGCGCCGGCCGCCAGGAGTTTTTTGAAGGTATCGCGGAAGCCGCAGGCCTCGATGGTGCAGCCAGGAGTATCGGCTCTGGGATAAAAGAAGAGTATGACCGGCTTGCCGGTATAGTCGGAGAGGCTGGCGGTCTTGTCCTCGTCGGTTTGCAGGCTGAAGTCGGCGACTTTTTGATTCAGTTCCATGGGGAAGCACCTCGCATCTTGATTGGAGGGCCGAGGGTGGCCATCAGCTTCGATTATTTACGACGCAAGCGGCGAATGTCATTGCATCGGACGGTCCTTTTGCCAAAACACTCGAATGCCCCATCCTTGGCACGTATTTGTTTTTGTGCCAAGGGTGGGATACGACGAACCAAAATCCTCTTCTTACTCCCCCTCCTCTCCGCGTTGCCGCTCTGCTCTCAGTATCCCGGCCAGGTGACCAAGAGCAGCAAGGACGCGCCCGAACTGCGCGCCATTGCCGTCCTCGAGTGGACCGGCGATGCAGGCAGCCCCAAGGCCAGCCGCCTGGTCCCCGTCGCCGTCCTTGATCAGGGGCGCATTCTGGCCGACCAGCTTCAGGATGGCGGCGTTTACATGGCCCGCCCCGAGCCCCTTGCCTTGGCCGGAGAGGTCGAGTACGAACTCCAGCAGAATGGCGCTCCGATAGGCCTCTTCGACATCAAGAACTCCGGCCAGGAGCAGGGCTCGTGGGTCGGCTATGGCGCATGGAAGCCGCTTCCCGTTCCCAAGCCCAAGCCGTCGATGGACGAAGTGGCGCGCAGCCGCATCGACGAAGAAGACAGCGACCGCCCAGTCCTGCATCGCAAGCATTCCAGCGATGGCGGGACTAACGGCGGGGATTCCGGCTCGACAGCACCAGCTCCGGCAACTGACCCCGACCGCCCCACCCTTCACAAGAAAGACTCAAGCGACAGCAGCAGCGATTCAAGCAAGACGAGCACAGCCTCCGCTCCCCCCGCAGATCCTGACAAGCCAACGCTGCACAAGAAGGATTCAAGCGACAGCACAGGAACCGGATCGGCCAGCGGCTCCGCACCGCCCGACGACCCCGATCGGCCAGTCCTCAAAAAAAACCAGAAGAAGCCAGAGGATATCGGCCATGTGGAGTCGCTGCCCGATGTCACCGATCCCGACCGCCCCCGTCTCAAACGGGGCCAATCCACCGGCAACGGCCTGGACGTGCTGCCGACCCTGATGGGCATGCCGGCCGAGATGCAGCAGACGGTGGCCGTCTCCGACTCCAGGACTCGCCCTGAGCACCCGTGGACCTATAGCTGGGCCAATCCCGACGATGAGGCCAAGTTGAAGTCGGCCCTCGAAGAGATGGCCCGCGATGCCCTGGGCCTGAATCCGCCACCGCCGGCCCCCAAACGCGCGACAGCGCAACATCCAACCCGCAAAGCCGCCAAGCCGCTGCCACCGCCCGAGCCACCGGCTCTTCTTGGCGAACAATTCCGTGTCTTCGAGCTGGCCTACGGCTCCGGCGCAACGCTTGTCTTGACTGCCCACACCGATGGCCCCTTGGCCCAGCAGAAGTTTGTCACCCTCATTGTCCAGCCGGACCTCTACGGCAACATTCTGGTGCTCCTGAAGAGCTTGACCGACGGCGCGCATCTCGACGAAACCCCGCGCATGAGGCTCGTGGATGCCGTCGATGCCCTGGCCGACAACCGCGGCGAGTTGCTCTTCGAGCTGCGCGGCGCAACCCAGCGGCAGTTCGCCCTCTACCGCGTTCTTCGCGGCCAGGCCGAGAGGCTCTTCGTCACCGCCTCTGGCGCCTTCGGAAGCGAACGCGGGGAGTAGGGAACAGCAAGGAACTCACAGGCGCCGGGGATCTCTTTTGGGGCCGGATAATCAACACGAGCAATCCAGCCGAATCATGAGCAGAATCGCTCACTCACGCCGGGAATCTTGCCGTTTCATCAATAACTGAGCGGAACTGACCTATTTTGGACTGATTCACTCCTATACAATGACCGCATACGGGTGGGCGTGTCGCCACCCCACAAGGATCTTCCCCAAGTATGGCTTCAATCGTCACCACACACCCTCCTGAAATGATTCCCGAGACCACCGCCTCAGGGTCAGCTGCGCTGCTTTCCGCTCCCCCCGCGACTTCAAGTTCGACACCGGCGCATGCCGTCCCCGCGCGGCTTCAAGTGAAGATGGGCCGTGCCGCCACCGTGAGCGAGGGCATCAACTGGCTTACGATGACCGTGCTCGTCGTCTTTCATCTGGGCGCTCTCGCGGCTCTCTTCTTCTTCACCTGGCAACGCCTGACGGTGATGCTGGCGCTCTACGTGGTCGCCATCAATGTGGGCATCGGTATGTGCTACCACCGGCTGCTGACCCACCGCGGCTACCAGGCCCCCAAGTGGGTGGAGTACGTGATGGCCATTTGCGCCACGCTGGCTCTGGAGGGCGGTCCGATCTTCTGGGTGGCGACCCATCGCGTCCATCACCAATTCAGCGACCAGCCGGGCGACCCGCACTCGCCCCGCGAAGGCGGATGGTGGGCGCATACCGGCTGGCTGATCTGGGGCAACGCTCTGCACGCCCAGACCGAGGTTCTTGATCGATACGTTCCCGACCTGGGCCGCGACCGCTTCCACGTCTGGCTCAGCAAGTTTCACTGGATTCCGCTCGTGGCGAGCGGTGGGCTGCTCTTCGGCCTCGGCTGGATCTGGGGCGGCTGGGCGAATGCCGTCGGGATGCTGCTCTGGGGCGCTTTCCTGCGTGTGACCCTGGGCCTGCACGCCACCTGGCTGGTCAACTCGGCCACGCATCTGTGGGGCAGCCGGCGCTTCGCAACCCGCGATGACTCGCGCAACAATTTCTGGGTGGCGCTGGTTTCGGGCGGTGAAGGCTGGCACAACAACCATCACGCCAATCCGGTCTCGGCCCGCCACGGCCTCGCCTGGTACGAGGTCGATCCCAACTACTATGGCATCTGGCTGCTGTCGAAATTAGGCTTGGCGCGCAAAATTCAAGTGGCTAAGCTCGACCAGGCGAACCCCAAACCGGCGCCAGAAAATTAACAGCCGAACCTACTTGCCCAGCTTGGCCCTGATCCATAGCACGGCAAAGACCGGCAGGGCCACCAGCAGCACCAACACGAAGGCGGGAAAGCCGACGTAGCGATAGCTGTCGGCATAACTCACCGCATGGTGTCCGATCAGATTCCACGCCAGCAGCGCAAAGATCGCAATCGCTGTCGACGCAAAAAACGTGAAGAACGCCGAGGCGGAGGCCAGCAGCAGGCTGGTAAAAAAGCCAAATCCCCTCAGCGGAAAACCAAAGACCGTTCCGCCATCAGGTCGCTCGGTTTGTGCGGTTCGCATCGTCCTCGCCCTCCCGATAGCGTTAGAATACAGTCTCATGGCAAGCAGTGCACAAGTCGAACTCTGGCAAGCAGAGAAGGTAGCCACGCAGGTGACCGTGGCCAAGGCCCCCAACGGAATTCACTACGCAATGTGGGGCGAGACGCGCGTCTCGGATGCGGACCTGGAGCGGCTGGTAAGCGCCGTGCCGGCCACGCTCTCCGCCGCGCTCGATCACCGCGCCTATTACTTTGTTCCCCTGGCCATTGCCGACACAGACGATACCATGGTCGCGCCCGGCTACTCCGTCGACCTTGGCGACCGGGCTATCTGCCATCGCAACGCCGTCTTCGGCACGACAGAGGCCGTCTTTCTTTCAACGCGCCTGGTCGAGGACCGATTCGGCCTGGCCTTCGAGTTCTTCATCAACGTGGCCCACAACTTTGTCGAGGCCGCCGGGGTTCCGGAGAGCTTTTCGTCGCTCGTTTGGCAGCAGGCCGAGGCCCAGGTGCGCGGCGAGACCAGCCAGGACGCCTGGGAGACCCGCCGCCGCGCCCAGGACGTTCGCAATCCTGACCTGCGCACCCCGGACAGTCGCCCCCTTGAAGGCCGCACAGCCCAGAAGCCCCTCGATGAGCGCGCGCGCAGCGCCTACTATGAATCGACCTTCTCCGACGCGCTGGCCATCTACATGCTGTCTTTGGCCGTGGACTTCGACTACCACGACCTGCGCGAACGCGACTACCCGCTGCTCGCCGCCCCGGCACTCGCCGAACGCCTGCGCCATGTAGCCGGTCTCTTCCCCACCAATCAAGGCTACGAGTTCCAGATCCTCTACCGGCGCAAGGGGTGAGGTCGAATCCGCTGCCCTGCAGACACTTATTCGAACAGCGTCCCGACCTTCGCCAACACCTCATCCATAATTTCGGGCGGCAGCGCGTCTACCTTCCTGCCCCCGCGCGCGGTGATATCGAGCACACGGGGCTGGTCGCAGCGCACAATTCCGGTGGACTGGATGCCCGCGAGTGGGACGGCAAAGCCGATCCGGCGGGCAAATTCGCCGCCGCCGGTGATCGGTAAAACCACCGGCAGCTTTGTCGCTTCGTTAAATTTAGTCGGCGAGACGACCAGGACAGGCCGTTGGCCCTGCTGCTCGTGGCCCACGGTCGGGTCGAGCGAAACCATGTAAATATCGCCGCGCCTCACAGCAGCTCATGGCCAACAGGCGGAGCATCGATCCACTCCCGCTCCTCCGGCGTCCGGGGCTGAGAATAGTCGGAAGCAGCCAGCAATTCCTCCAGCGTGTATCGCGGCTTGGGGCGCGATTGCATCACCAAGCGTTCGCCATCCACTGCCAGACCCACCGTAGCTCCGGCTTTGAGGTGAAGCTGATCCAAAATCGCAGGCGGGACGGCCAGCATGACCGAGCCGCCGACTTTGCGCAGGTTTGTAGTGTGCATAATGATGCCTCTGTAGAGATTATATCAAAATATAACAACGGGCATTCCTGAGCCCCCCGGACCGTTTAAGCGCCCTCTGCGCTATACGCAACGCGCCCTTCGCTGATCGTCCAACGGACCTTGCCCTGCATCGTCCAGCCGTCGAAGGGAGTGTTTCTCGACTTTGATTTGCCTTCGCGGGCGCTATAGATCCACTCAGCCTTGGGGTCGAAGACGACCAGGTCGGCATAGCTGCCCACCGTAAGCGTGCCTCGGCCCTTCAATCCCAGCAGAGCCGCCGGCTGGGCGCTCAGCAGGCTCAACACGCGTCCCAGCGGCAGCTTCCACTCATGGTGCAGCCAACGCAGGCTCAAGCCAAGAGCCGTCTCCAGGCCAATGATTCCGTTTGGCGCGCGCTCAAACTCGACTTCCTTCTCGTGCACTGCGTGGGGCGCATGATCGGTGGCAATCGCATCGACGATCCCGTCGAGAAGAGCCTCGATCATGGCATCGCGGTCAGCGGTCGAGCGCAGCGGCGGACACATCTTGGCATTGGTGTCGTACGGGCCGACATGTTCGTCGGTCAGTAGAAAGTGATGCGGAGCCACCTCGCAGGTCACGCGCAGCCCGTTGCGGCGCGCCTGTCGCACGGCGGCCAGCGCCGCTGCCGTCGAGATGTGGGCCACGTGCAGGTGGGGCCGTGCCTCGCGCAGTTCGCCCACCAGGCGAATATCCCGCTCGACGATCGACGACTCGGCCTCATTGGGCCAGCCGCGCAGCCCGAGCTTGAACGAGGTCGGCCCGGCGTTCATGCTGGCGACCTTGTCGGCAACATGCGTGATGCGCGTGTCCTCGGCGTGCTGGATGACGGTCAGCCCGACGCGCGAGGCTGCGGCCAGAGCCTCGCGCATCACGCTGTCTTTCAGGATGGGCAATCCGTCGTCCGAGACGGCCACTGCTCCGGCGGCCTTGAGCGCGGCGTAGTCGTTGATCGCTTCACCCTTCGACGCGCGCGTGGCCGCCGCGATGGGAAAGACCCGAATCGATGCGTTGCGTTCAGGAGCCTGCATCCAGCGCGTAGTCTCGGGCGAGTCGTTCACCGGCGCCGTGTTGGGCATGGCGGCCACCGAGGTAAAGCCGCCCGCCGCCGCTGCCGCCGTGCCGTTGGCGATGGTCTCCTTGTAACCCTGGCCCGGTTCGCGCAGGTGGACGTGCATGTCGATGAGGCCGGGAGCGACGATGAGGCCGGTCGCGTCGAGAACCTCAGCGCCATTTGTCTGCTTCAACTTGCCCGGACCGGCGATGTCGGCCACGCGGCCGTCCTTGAGCAGGATGTCTTTGAGGGCGTCGACGCCCGCTGCCGGGTCGATCAAGTGGCCGCCACGAATTACCAGCGTTATCATCCTTCGATCTCCTGACTGAACCGACTAGCTCGACTGAGCTGTTGGCGTTGTAATTGCGTCTGTCGGTTTGCGAAA
>Ga0302270_10002981_pt1 | contig 16239 bp, 15 predicted proteins | sample III_Bog_E2_3_FD_198773 | JGI IMG/M metagenome (GOLD analysis project Ga0302270, IMG submission 198773) | Peat permafrost microbial communities from Stordalen Mire near Abisko, Sweden - III_Bog_E2_3 | ecosystem: Environmental > Terrestrial > Soil > Wetlands > Peat | place: Sweden: Abisko... | reverse complement strand
CAAGGGCACGGCTGGGTAGCGAAGTTCGGTTGTGATAACCGCTGAATGCATATAAGCGGGAAGCACGCTCCAAGATTAGATCTCCCTGAAGGGCCCAGGAAGACCACCTGGTTGATAGGCTGGATGTAGAAGCGCAGTAATGCGTGTAGCTTACCAGTACTAATCGCCCGTTCGGCTTGTCCATAGAATTAACTCTGCGCAGTATTTGCGCAACTCTGGATAAGGCTTTGTATGACCAATCAATTTCGTTCTACTTGAGCGTCGCAGGCCGCGACGCACAAGGCAGATTTGGCGCCAGATTGCAGACCGCGTTCCTGCTCGGCCCGGGAGAATCCATCCGGGACAAACCAGACGTCGCGGCGAGTTGCGGGCAACCACCCGCCAGGCGCTATCAAGTTTGCCGGTGACAATACCGCGAGGGATCACCCGTTCCCATCCCGAACACGGAAGTTAAGCCTCGCTGGGCCGATGGTACTGCACGGGTGACTGTGTGGGAGATTAGGACATTGCCGGCATTAAATTGAACAGAAAGCCCACCCTTCGGGGTGGGCTTTCTGTTGTTTCCGGTGAGTTAAGAGTGGGCCAGCCGCCGTGGGCGCGTTGCGCAAGGGCTTAATGCGGATGAGTGCGGTGCAGAGCCGCAGCTAACGGCGCTCGCAGCTTCTAGCATGGCGCAGGCTGCGCTGAATTCTCCGTGGAAACCTGGCATCGACTCCACCTCAAGGCGCTCTCCGGCAAGCAGAGCAAAGCGGATGGAAGTTTCAACCTGAACGGCCGAGCTGCCCGTTTAGGTGCATTGCTTATGGGAAGGCGTATAGTGGGCTCCCGGAAACGACTCGAGGGATACACCGATCAGGTCTCCAGATGCGAGGGACCTGGGGCACACTCACATTTGTTGATGAATTCCCATTGCCGGGCCATTGGTCCGGCCCTTAAACAGTGTGTAGGCTTCCCACCCATTTCGCGATAAAGCCTGCGAAATGGATGGGGCACGGTGGTTCTATTTGAGGGATGGATCAATAGGACAAAATGCCAGCGATAGGCGTCTCGATAAGTCCGATAGGTGACCATCTCAAAATTAATTTGGGCCAGTGAAGATCAATCTCCGGCGACTACTGCTTCCGCCACCGCGCTTCCCACTGCGGCCAGGGCCGTGCGGACACCGTCACCGTAAGCCGGATCGGCCTTGTCGAAGTGGGCAAGCTGGCGCTCCACAATGAACTGCGGAACGCCGCTCATGGCGGTGGCTATGTTTGAAAACAGCCGATTCTGCTGGCCTGCGTTCATGAGTCGGAAGAGGTCGCCAGGCTGCTTGTAGTCGTCGTTGCCATCACGGTGGCTGTAGCGATCGGCATCGCCAGAGATGTGGAGCGGCGGCTCCTGCACAGACTTGTCCTCGACTGGCCCGTTGAAGCTGTTGGGTTCGTAGTAGGCGTCTGGATTCTTGGTGTTGTTATCAGTGAAGCGCATGGCGCCGTCTTTGTTGTAGTTGTGCACCGGGCACCTGGGCGCATTCACGGGCAAGTCCTCATAGTGCGTGCCTAGGCGGTGACGGTGCGCGTCGGCATAGGAGAAGATGCGAGCCTGAAGCATCTTGTCGGGCGACCAACTGATGCCCGGCACCACGTTCGATGGGCTGAAGGCAGCCTGCTCAATCTCGGCAAAATAGTTCTCGGGATTGCGATTCAACTCCACATAGCCGACAGGGATGACCGGGTAATCCTTGTGCGCCCAGACCTTGGTCAGGTCGAAGGGATTGAAGGACATCTTCTCTGCATCCTTCTCCGGCATGATCTGGATCTGAAGATTCCAGCGTGGGAAATCACCGCGCTCGATGGATCCGTAAAGATCTTCCTGAAAGCTCTCGCGCGTCTTGCCGACCACTACTGCGGCCTCGGCATTCGTGAGGAATTTATGCCCCTGCTGGGTCTTGAAATGGAACTTGACCCAGAAGCGCTCGCCTTTTGCGTTCCAGAAGCTGTAGGTGTGCGACCCGTAGCCGTTCATAAAGCGCGGACTGGACGGAAGACCGCGATCCGACATGAGAATCGTTACCTGGTGCAAGCTCTCAGGCGATAGCGACCAGAAGTCCCACATGGCCGTGTTGGAGCGCAGGTTGGTTTGTGGATGGCGCTTTTGCGTATGGATGAAGTCAGGAAACTTAAGGGGATCACGCACGAAGAAGACTGGTGTATTGTTGCCGACCAGATCCCAATTCCCCTCTTCGGTGTAGTACTTCATGGCAAAGCCGCGAACGTCGCGCTCAGCATCGGCAGCGCCAGCTTCGCCGGCCACGTTTGAAAAGCGGAACAGGCATGGCGTTTGCTTGCCGACCGCGGAAAAAACCTTTGCGCGTGTGTAATTCGCAATGTCGTGGGTAATTGTAAGCGCTCCATGGGCACCCCAGCCTTTGGCATGAACGGTACGCTCAGGAATGCGCTCGCGATTCTGCGCAGCAAGCTTCTCAATGAGCTGATAGTCCTGCAAGAGAACCGGGCCACGTGGGCCGGCGGTGAGGGAGTCTTGATTGTCGGGGACGGGCGCTCCGGCGGACGTGGTAAGGCGGTCAGTCATTGAATCTCCTTGACTCGTGCATGGACGTGAATCCTCACGGATGTTTCAATCAATCTCTCAGCAATAATCTTGGCTATTGAGACTGTCCTCAACCTATCGCAGACGACATCCACAAACGGTTAAACGTCGCAGTGCCTCCATTTGAGCCACGCTGTGCCGCCCACGTTGATGCTTCCGCTCTGAACTGCGTGTACGCTCGTGATGCGCCGCATCATAATGTAAAAAGTGTTCCATTCCGAGCCCACCCGTTCTGGTCAATTTCGAACATGCGGGTCTTAGAACATCGTGAACAGATGGACAGGCATTTCTCGAATGGTTCTGAATCATCAGGTCAGAGACCAAGCTAGGGGGCCAGGCCTTGGAGCAAACAGGGGAGATTCCATCCGAAGCTACCCTTGCCGCAAAGTACGCTGCAAGGATGGGGCACACGGAGCTTTATCGCTCAACGCAAGAATGTGCCAAGCGCCCCAGAGATGGCTTAAACGAGCGTAAGACTCCGCTGACTAAATGACGATCGGGACGGCAGGCAGGGAGCCCTGGGTCTTGGCTTCGTCCACTACGGCGTCAACCTGGGCAAGGACTTCAGGGACGCTCATGGTGTAGATTTCGCGGCCGGCGTCGTAGCCCTGTTCGATGAGCTGCTTGAGGTAGCGGCCGGCGATCTGGGCGGTGAGTTGGTCGGTGATGACCTTGCCGGAGCGCTTTTTCTGTTCGAGCCAAGCGGTGGAGGGCAGGGCGATCCACATGGGTTTGCCATTGACGGTGAAGCGCACATCCACGGCGTCGGCGTGGCGCGTGGCGATGGCCACTATGTTGGCCTTCCAGCAGCAATGCAGGTCTTCGCCGCTCCAGCGGTCGGTTACGTGGAAGTCTTCGTACATGCAGCTAGGGTAAATCGGCGGCATGGGAAGGGCAAGCGTCATCTGAGAGGGACGGGTGCGCTTGGCTGTATTGGAAACAGACAAGTAGCTTTTGCACACGTACCGGAGGTCACCAAATGCTAATGCGGACTTAGAGTACGCCGATATGTTGAGCCAGGAGAGATTGATCCCATGCAAGTAACGGTTACCATTTCCGACGGTATCATTCGTGAAGCTGCGTACCGAGGCATGAACGTGATCGAGTACGTTGAGTCGCTGATTGACAAAGGGCTGCAGCTGCAGACGCGGCCTGCACTGAATTCAGCAATTGACCGCATTCGCGCAATTCGAATGGGCGAGCCAGCGGAAAAATTCTAGCTAGCGATTATTGATAAGCTTCTCATCGTGGGTAGCTCACGGGGCGGAAGGTTGTCTGGAGGCGCGGGTGCGCGGCTGCAGGCAGAAATGACCGGTGCGCGGGTCGGTTTGCATCTTGAATCAAGAGCGAGCGGCAGACGGAGCAGTGGACGAGCGGGTTTCAGGGGCAGAGTGTTGGCGCTGTGGTCGTAGGTTAGCGTGCAATGAGTTTGAAACGCGGCTGTATGCGCCAAAGAGTTGGTAAGGTGCGGAAGCCTCGGTCTGGACTTTGAGCACGATTGATTCAGCGCTTAAATAGTGTGTGGGCTCCCCACCCATTTCGCGATAAAGCCTGCGAAATGGATGGGGCACGGTGCTTCTATTTGAGGGCAGGGTCAATAGGGGGAAAGTCAGGATCAGGGAAGCGAGCTGCGAGGGACTCTATTTTGCTCCTCTCTGTGGTTCGAGTTGTGTATTCCGCTTCAGAATTGACGCCGCGGCAACAAGAAGGCAATGAAGAAGTTGTGCCAGTGCAGTGGCTTGCAGGTGCAGCTGCAAGCCCGTAGGGCAAAAATGAGGGGCGGCGCGGTGGACGCTCGTCTCGGCCCGCTGATAGACTAAGTGGGTTGCTACAGCAGCCCGCAGTCCGCAACCACACCTGAGCGCGGAGCACGTCTGCAAGATTAGCCAAGAAGGACAAGAAGAGACCTCGTGGATACACAGACCCGTCACGCATTGAAGTCAAACAGTTTTGCCCAGGCCACGGCGACCAGTGTGAGCTGGCTGAGTGTGCACAAGAACGGTGTTGTGCGCTGGGTTGTCAGTATCGCGGTGGTTGTTGTTGTCGTGGTGGGCTCGCTGGTTTTCTACAGTGTGCGCAGCACGGCGGCCGATACCGCGCTGGGAGCGGCCCTGGACGTGTACAACGCGCCGCTGGCTGAGCCGGGCGCGCCCGCCGAGGCTGGTACCTATGCAACCGCCGCCGATCGCTCCAAGGTTGCCAACAAGCAGTTCTCAGACGTGGCCGCGAACTACGGCTTTTTGCCGCAGGGCACCAAAGCGCACTACTTTGCCGGCATCACGGCAGAGGAACTGGGTCAGAACGGCACGGCAGAGAGCGAGCTGAAGACTGCCTCTGGCGCGTGGGACCATAACGTGGCCAACCTGGCCAAGCTGGCGCTGGCGGGGTTCTACCGCAACACGGCGCGCGATAGCCAGGCCATCGAGATCTACAACGCTATCCAGGCCAAGCCGTCGGAGACGGTTTCAGCTGTGGTGGCGCAGCTGAACCTGGCAGACCTGTACGCCGCAGAAGGCAAGCAGGACCAGGCCCGCCAACTGTGGGCCAAGGTGAAGGACGGCGACAAGGAAGGCGCAGCCGGACAGATTGCCGCCCAAAAGCTGGGCGCGCAGTAAGCGCCTGTTGCAGCAAGAACGACTCGCGGAGCCCATGGCTTCGCGAGTTTTCATTTTGGAGCTCGGAACGCGAGCATTTCAGCCGGCGGCTGCGTCATTTGAGCTATGAGCGCGGCCCAGGCAGTATTCTCAGGTTGGATGGAGAATCAAGAGATCGAAGGACGAGTGCAGGCCACTGCACAAAGCAGCGATGCTGCCGTAGCGGCGCTGGTGGACGAGTACGCGCAGACGCTCTACCGCGTGGCTTACTCCGTGCTGCGCAACACGGCTGACACCGAGGATGCAGTGCAGGAAGCCTTTATGCGGGTGCTGCGCCACCGCGACACACTGGGCGAGGTGCGCGACCATCGCGTGTGGCTGATCCGCATTGTCTGGAACGTGGTGCTTGACCGCAAGCGGCGCACCAAGACGCGACCGGAGACCGACGACGTGTCGGAGATGGCGCGCGTGCTGCCGGCCGGTGGCTTGACGGCCGAAGAGATTGCGGCGGCGGCGCAACACCATGCGCAGGTATTGGCCTGCGTGGAGCAGTTGCCGGGCAAGGAGCGCGAGGTGCTGCAACTGTCGGCCTTTGAAGAATTGTCGAGTGTGGAGATTGCAGCGGTACTGGAGATTAGCGAGTCCAGCGTGCGGTCGCGGCTGTTCCGGGCGCGGAATCTGATGGCGGAACTGCTCAACCACAAGAGAGGTTTGCGATGAAACCTACACAGGTGAACGGAAGGCCGGAAGCAGGCGCGGAAGTAGAAGCAACCCTGAAGCTGGTGGCTGGCCTGGCCGCGCCAGAGGGGCTTTCGGAACGGATGAAGGCGGGATTGCGGACAGCGGCTCCAGCAAAAGGGCGCGTGCTACCCTGGCCCGCTGTACAACCGGCCAGCCGCGGCGGCTGGATGCGGATAGCGGCGGCAGCGGCCTTGCTGGCAGTGATGGCAGGCGCCGGATGGAACGCCTATCGCTGGGTGACGCCAGCGCCGGAAGCACGTACGGCTCCAGCCACAGTGCGGCCGGCGGTGCAAGGCGGATTCTCAGCAGCGGGCGCCATGCGCACGCCGCAGACGCTGGTGGGCCCCACGGCGCTTGTGGAAGCCACGACCACGCCAGAGAAGAAGACGACTGGGAAGAACGCGAAGCGCGGCCATGGAGCAAAGATTGGTGCGCCGGTTGTTGAAACCCCACGCAACTGACCATGGACCCATGCGCGCAGCAGAGAAACTCTGCTGCGCCTTTCATTACCCCATAAATAGATTCGCCTTCACGATTCCGCTCACCCCTTGTTGGTGAGGGACCGGATCACCATGCCCAGCAGAGCCAGAATCGCCGCGCCGAAGAAGGCGGGCGCAAAGCCGCGCACCGTGAATCCGCGCACCACGCTCGAGGCCAGCAGCAGGACGATGCCGTTGATAACCAGCAGAAACAGCCCGAGGGTGAGAATGCTGAGCGGCAGAGTAAGCAGCTTGAGAAGAAATCCGACCGTGGCATTGAGCAGGCCAATGACAGCCGCAGCCACCAGCGCGGGCCAAAGCCCGTCCACGTAAAAGCCCGGAACGACGCGCGAAACAATCAGCAGGGCAATGGCCGAGAGTAACCATTGGATTAACAGGGAAGACATAGGCAAACCTCCATGGGAGAAAAAGCGCGCCGGCTTGTGCGGCGCTGGTATCTCCACGTATAGCACGGGGGCGCGCTTCCGGTCGCGAAACTCTTGTGGAATAGGCGGCTCGGATGAGCGGGAGGGGCGGAACGGAAGAGGGGATGATTTCCGGCGCTGTTCGTCCGTCCCGCTGGGACGGGCCGCTTGTTCTCTGGCCATCCCAGGGTTCCGTCCGCTGAGACGGACTTCACCCTGGGCTATTTTCGACGGCTCCCTCTGGGAGCAGCCCTGGCCAAATGTTTGCAGGCAGGGTTGTGGACGGGTTCTTATTGATCCGGTCCTGAAATAGTGCGTAGGCTTCCCACCCATTTCGCGATGAAGCCTGCGCAATGGATGGGGCACGGTGCTTCTGTTTGAGGGCGGATCGTTAGAGCGGCGGAGGGCCGCCGCCACCAGGACCACCACCGCCGGGACTGCCGCCGCCATCGGGAGGCGGACCGCCTTCGCCACCATCGGGCGGCGGAGGAGGCATGTCGTCGCTGCCCGAGCGCTGCTTCTGCTGTTTGAGCCAGGCGCTGAATTTGGCAGCTTGATCGGCGGTGAGAGTTGCGGCGATTTTGGTGTTGGCATCGTCGCGGATGGCCTTGGTCTGGGCGCGCAACTGCTCAAACTGCTCGGAGCTGGGCGGACCCTCCTGCTGCGCGGAGTTGTCCGATTGTCCGTTGCCGGGCCGAGAGGCCTTCATCAGCTCACCGATCTTCTGGTTTCGATCGGTCAGGATGGCCTTTACCTGGGTTTGCTGGTCTGTCGAGAGGGTGAGCAGCTTGGTGAGGCGCTTGAGGTCGCGCTCCACCGAGGGACCGCGCTGCGTGGTTGGGGCATCCATACCGTCGGGAGGTCCGCTGCCGGAGGGAGGGCCATAGCCGCCTGCATCGGACTGCGCGAAGAGGGAGCCGGCGAGAAGCGCGGCAAAAACAGCGGCAGACAGTACGCGCGAGGCGAACCGTGCTGCTGGTCGAAGTTGAATCATGGTGTGAATGGTTCCTTTCCCTCCGATTTTTGGATGGTTGGCAAAATGAATGACGCCTGCGCGGCCCTGCGGCGGCGCGTTGCGGGCGCTCTCGAACATGGAGTGCCTCTACAACGTAGGTAGCGCGCAACAGGGCAGGTAGTTACAGCAGGAGGAAAAGCAACAATAAGGCAAACTGCAAAGAGGTGGGCTAAAGTGAATGCATGTTTGTGCGCAGGATTGCAGTGATGCGGATGGATGAAGCCGGGCATAAGCAGCCGTGTCCGCTGGCGTGGATCGACAACTTTGCGATGCGGAACTTTACCAACGACGCCATCTTTGACGACACGCTGCCCGCTGGGGATGGCTTGCTTGAAGCCGGAGCGCGTGTGCCGCTGGATGCGCTGCGCACCGCGATGGAGGATTGGTTCCGGCGGAAGGGTTATTTGAAGGTGTGGGAGAGGGTAGAGGTAGAGGAGCTGACGGTTGCCCGTGGTGAAAGTCGATGATGCAGAAAACCGTCCCGCAGGGGATATTGATCGGGCCCATAAGTAGTTTGTAGGCTTCCCACCCATTTCGCAATAAAGCTTGCGAAATGGATGGGGCACGGTGCTTCTCTTTGAAGGGCGGGCAGTGGATCGCGTGGCGAACGTTCAGGCAGCTATTTCACTGTTGGCAGCCGTCTGCGGAGGCTTGACGCCGGCCGCGGGTTTGGGGTTGGCCATGGCCTGCGGCGTGGAAGCGACCCACAGCGCCAGCTCCGCCAGCCGACGGGCACGCAGTCCCAGATTCTCCTCGCCATTCACTAGATCCCAGCGCACCAGCTGCTCACCGGCAGCCTGGTAGCGTCCGCCATTCAAGGCGCGCAGCAGGGTGGAGCGGGCAAAGCGCTCCTGGCCCAGGTTGTACACAAAATCCACCAGCGCATCGAACTGGCCCTGGGTGAGCGGCACTTTGACGAGCATCTCGACTAGTTTGACGGCCTCGCTCACATCGGCGCGCAGAATTGACTCCGCATCGTCTTCCGAGATGCCGTTGGGAAACGAGGCATGGTTCAAAAGCTGGTGCCCGTAACCGACGGTGGGCAGTCCGGCGGCATCGAGATAAGTGTGCGCACGGAAGCCTTCGAACCTCTTGATCAGATCAAAACCAGCGTCGCTCAACTGCATGAAGTCCTCCTGAAGTGAAGGGAGATAGCCTCCCGATTCAGACACTAGCAGGATGCTGGAAATAATCTGCAAAGCCACAGCGGCACAATCGCGGCTGGGTATCGATAGGGATACCTGAGCCGGACATGAACACAAAACCGCTCCTCGATTCGCCCATCTGAGCTGCTGTGCAAGGGCGAAAAGTGGGGTAAAGAGGGTAAAAACTTACGGTTTGCACTACTTTTGGTGCAATTTGGTAAGTGTTAGAACTCGTGGGAGTTAGCTAGGAATTGTAGACCAGCGGGCATGTTTTCAACAAGAAATGCAGTATCAAATTCGTCAATGATGATGAGAACAGGTATCGAGTTGGTAAAATAGCCAAATGGTTATACGACGGCAATCACGCAATACGAGCTCACGATCTCCTCTTCGCATGTACGTGCTGATCGGGGTCTCCTCGGTTGCGCTGGCCGCGTTGATGGTGACACTTTCAACGCGGACCGTGCAGGCCTATGCGAGGTACACTCGACCTGCCCAGACCATGCAAGAGGCTTCGCCCGCTACGGCTCCGACGCCGGAGCAATTGGCGGAGCAGAGTGCCATTAAGCGGGGTGACCGGCTAACCGGCCTGGCCTCGTGGTATGGCGGAGTGTTCAACGGACGGCACACGGCAAGCGGCGAACTGTTCAACATGTTCGCAATGACCGCCTGCCACCCGACCCTGCCTTTTGGGTCACTGGTGCGCGTTATCAACAAAACAAACAAGCACTCGGTGGTGGTACGAATCAACGACCGAGGCGACCTGGTGGACGAAGGCCGCATCATCGATCTGTCTTATGGCGCAGCAAAGCGGCTGGCCATGACACACGATGGGCTGGCCGATGTCGAACTGGTGGTGCTTAAGCTGGGCCGGGACCCGGCTGTGAAATAGAGCCCCATTCGATGGGAAAGCAGGAATGGCCAGCCTTCGGGCTGGCCGTTTTGTTGTTGAGGATGTGCTTGCAGAATGGGCCGGGTTCACTGGATGATGGAGGTCAGTGAGGTCTGGATGCTCAATCGCAGAAGGTTCGTTGTTCAGTCGGCGGCAGTTGCAATGGGAAGCGCACTGTTCAGGACGTCGCGGATGTTGGCCGCTGCTCCAGTAAAGGCATCTCTGGAGGCATGGAAGCCAGGCGTTCTTGAAATCCACCATATTGCTACCAACCGGGGCAACTCCGCGTTCATGATTTTGCCCGACGGCACTACTCTGATGGTGGACGCTGGGGCGCTGTATGGCGATACGCCTTATCTGAGCGATTCGAAGCCCTCGAATGCGCACAGGCCCGGCGAGTGGATCGGACGCTATGTGCAGCGCCGGCTGCGGAGCGCTGGATTGCAGGCGATCGATGCCTTCCTGCTCACGCATCTCCATCCGGATCACCTGGGCGCAATCCCTCCCCAGGCGACTCCCACGGCCGAGGGGTTTATCTCCACCGGAGTTGCGGATGTGGACGGCATTGTTCCGATCCATCGATTTGTGGACCGCGCATGCCCTGATTTCAGCTATCCGGTGGCGGCAACACTCGATTTCCAGACGAATTATCGCGCTTTTCTGGCAGCAAAACAGAGGGCGGGCGTCCCTATCGAGCGTTTCCATGTGGGAGCGAAGAACCAGTTCCGCCTGCTGAAAGATGCGCCGTCGTTTCCCACGTTCGAGATCCAAAACCTGGCGGCGAATGGCGAGGTTTGGAGCGGCGAAGGAGAGCGGACCACGCAGCGCTTCCCTGCGCTCTCAACCCTCAAGCCAGCCGATTATCCATCGGAGAATAGCTGCTCCGCCGCGATCCGTTTGCGCTATGGAAAGTTTGGTTACTACACGGGCGGAGACCTGACCTGCGACACCAACTACGGGCGCGATCCGTGGCGGGATATTGAAACTCCGGTGGCGCAGTTTTGCGGCCCGGTGTCGGTGGCGGTCGCCAATCACCATGGATACTTCAACGCCGACGGCGCGGATTACGTTCGCGCCCTGAGGCCGCAGGTGTTTGTGATTCCCGCCTGGGATTCGGCGCATCCGACGGTGAATACTCTGGCGGCGTTGTTTTCAAAGGCCATCTATCCCGGCCCACGCGATGTGTTTGCGACGCTGGTGAAGGAGGAGAATCGCATTGCCAACAAGAAGACAGACGACCTGCGGTCGCGGAATGGGCATATTGTTGTTCGTGTTGAGCCGGGTGGGGCTGTCTTCCATGTACACATCCTTTCCAATGAAGACGAAGAGGATCGGGTGATTGGGAGCTTTGGGCCTTATACGGCCTGAGTATGAAGTTTCTGCTGTTGCCGGAGAAGGGTTCCTTGCTATCCCACCCATTTCGCGATAAAGCCTGCGCAATGGATGGGGCACGGGGCTCCGATTGGAAGGACGGATTTACAGAGAATTGGCGAGTTGGCTGCGCGTATGGCGCGCGATGGCGGGTTCGCGGGTTGGCGCGTGGTTTATTGTTCCGGTCCTTAGGTAGTGTATCGGCTTCCCATCCATTTCGCGATGAAGCCTGCGTAATGGATGGGGCACGGGGCGTTTGAGGTACGAATAGGAATGGCCAGCCTTCGGGTTGGCCGTTTTATTGCGGGGTGGAAGAAACCAGCAATATAACTACTCGTTCTCGGGGCGGGTGTAGGGCTTTTGGAGGCGGAGGCGGGCTTCGTTCATGGCGCCCTGGGTGTTGTCGTTGGTTTGGACGGCGAGGCGGTACTCGGTGACGGCGCGGTCGCGCTGGCCGGTGAGGTCAAAGATTTTGCCGATCTGGATGTGGCTCCAGACTTCGGTCCAGCGGGGTTCGTCGTCGCCGCGCAGGGCGTCGCGATAGGCGTTGACGCTGGCCTGGTAGTTGCGCTGGGTAAAGAGCAGCTCGCCGATGCGGTAGCTGGCCAGCGAGCTGAGGGGGTTGGCTTCGAGAGCCTTTTGGTACTCGGTGAGAGCGCTGGTCAGGTCACCCTGCGCCACCAGTTGCTGGCCCTTGAGGATGGCCACGCGCACCTGCAGATCGGGGGTGGTTTTCAGCACCCAGTCTTGCGGGTCAATGGCGATGCGGCGGGGGCGGCCAAAGGTGTCAAAGACGTACTGGGTCTGGGTGCCGACCACCTCGATGCGCTTGTTCTCGGTTTTGCCGTCGGTTTCGATACGCAGCTCGACGGGCATACGGAACAGGTCAAGGTCCTGGTCGATTTCGCCGATGGTGCGGAAGCCCTTGGCGTTGCCGAGCCGGTAGACGGAGTACTTGTTGGCGAAGCGGGGCGCGCCGGTGCCGTCAATCCATTGGGCGAAGAAGGCGGTGAGCTGCTGCTGGCTCTGGGCTTCGGCCACCTTTATAAAGTCCTGGGAACGGATGGGCTGGCCGTCGTACTGGCTGAGCACGCCCTTGAGGGTGTCGAGGAATGCCTTGTCGCCGATCTGGCCGCGCAGCATGTGGAAGACCATGGAGCCTTTTTCGAGGGTCATGGACTGGAACTCGGGCGAGAAGGGGCTGAGGCGGCCGACGCTGGAGAGCGGAAAGGTGTCGTAGGCCAGCGCGCCGGCGGCAATGTCAGGCAGCGCGGAGCGGAGAGCGGTTTTGCCGCCCTGGTCTTCCATGTACATCAGCTCGCCGTAGCGGGCCATGCCGTTGATGATCCAGACGTCGTTGAGGGTGCGCGGGGAGACCTGGCAGCCCCACCACTGGTGGGCGATGGTGTTGGAGAGCAGGCGGATGCCGGACTTGTCAGCCACGCGCGAGCCGAGGATGGCGGCTATCTCAGGCGCCCAGACGGCGGGCAGGGTGTCGTCGGGCAGTTCGATGACGTTGAGCCTTCCGCCGGGGATGGCGCCGAAGCTCTCGGTGAAGAAGTCATATTGGCGCGCGGCGGTTTGCGCCAGAGAATCAGCCGAGGCCTGGTGGGAGACGGTGAGGTAGACGCTGACGTTGCCGGGGCCGGCGGAGACTGGCGCGTTGTAGCGGCCTGCGATGATGGTGCCGGGAAAGCTGGGCCTGGTCCAGTTGAACTCCCACTCGTTGCCCGGCTTGCCGTTGGCCAGCTCCACCGGGTTGGGTGAGCCCAGGCTGCCGCTGCCAAAGACGCGGACGCCCATGGGGACACGGATGTGCATCTCGGCGGTGAAGCGGTTGGTGAGGTAGCCGGTGGTGGGAAACCAGCGCGCGGGGTAGAGCAGATAGCTGAAAGGCTCGTCGATGGTGGCCAGCTTGAGCCCTTCGATGGGGCCGTCTTCCTTGCCGGTCAGCACGCCCTCGTACTCGAAGGTCCAGTGGAGGGTTTGCCCGTCAACGAAGGGTGCGGGCGGGGTGACGCGGATGGAGCCGTCGGCAGTGCGCTCGCCCACGATCAGCGTGCCATCGGCGGTGGAGATTTTGGTGACCCTGAGTGCGGGGTGGAAGCCGAAGGTGACCACCGAAAGCGACGCGGGCGCGGTGAACGAGACGATGACCTTGGCGGAGAGGTGATGAGCGGCGGGGTCGAGTTCGGCGTCGATCACATAGCCGGAGATGGCCAGGCCGGGGCGCTCGCGCTGGGCGCCGGCCGGCCAGCAGGCTGTGAGCAGAAGGGCAACAAGACAGGGGATGGTGCGCAGAAGAGAAGCGGACCGGGGTGTGTGCATCGTTGTCATCCTCGCATAGCCGCAAATCGATGGAGTTGATCTTCGGCATCAATCCTTGGTAGAAGGAGTCAGCCTGGAAGCGAACCGTGGGGCTCAGTCCTGAGCCGGTGGTGAAAGTCCAAAATGGCGAAAAACCGTCCCTCAGGGGTTAAGGAACCACTGATTAAGTTCTGTTTCCGCCTACATTCCCTCAGGGGCTAAAGCCCGCCTTGATTTTGCGACCTTTGCGGCACGGCTAAAGCCGTGCCCTTTCAAAACGTAGACTTAATCAGAAGTTCCTTAAAGCATTTCTCCTATTACTGTAGAGGGGTTCCTTGCTATCCCACCCATTTCGCGATAAAGCCTGCGAAATGGATGGGGCACGGTGCTTCTAGTCGAGGGCAGGATCAATAAAGCCGTGCCCTTTCAAAACCTGACTTTCGCCACCGGCTGCTAGCTCTTCGAGCACGATGGTTGCTACTTGTTCGACGGCGCCAGCACCCGAACTGTTACAGTCTTTCCGGGCAAGCGAGAGCGCGTGGCCGACGGCGGCCAGATCCTTCTGCATGGACTGGCGCGGCTCGCCATCGGGTAGCAGCAGTTTGAGGTGTTCCACGATTTTTGACGCTTTGAAGTCGTGCTGGATGAGTTCGGGCACGATGGCGCGCCCGGCAATGAGGTTGGCCATGGCCACAAAGGGCACCTTGACCAGCCGTTTGGCGATGGCGTAGGTGAGCCGGGAGACGCGGTAGACGACGACGAAGGGATTGCCGATGAGCGCAGCCTCCACGGTGGCTGTCCCGCTGGCTACCACTGAGGCGCGGGCGTGGTAGAGAGCGGCGCGGGCGTCATTCACCAAGCGCACCGGCAGGCCACCTCCGTGCCCCTCAGCAAGTTCGGAAACCTCTCGGCGCTGGAACTCGCTGAGTGTAGACGCCAGCGGCACCATGAACTCATAGGTGTCCAATGGATAGGCGGATGAAGGCGTGGCCATGTCCATGATCCAGGCCACCTCCAGCATCTCCGGCAGGTGGTCGCGGATTTCGTGGGGACGGCTGCCCGGCAGCAGGGCAATCCAGGTGCGTGTGAGGTCGAGGCCGTTCTGGGCGGCAAACTCCTCGCGGCTGATGGTGGGCATGGGCAGCTCAGCCAGTGGATGGCCGACAAACTCCGCCTTTACGCCATGCTCGCGGTAGAACTGCTCCTCGAACGGAAAGATGACCGCCATGCGGCGCACATACTTCTGCACCAGCTTGATGCGGTGCTTTTTCCACGCCCATATCTGCGGGCTGACGAAGTAGACCACTGGAATTCCGAGCGAGTGGAAGATGCGCGCCAGACGCAGATGAATCTCGGGGAAGTCAATAAGCACGGCCACGGCAGGGCGCTCACGGCGAATGGCCGCTTTGAGCTTTTGGAACTCGCCCCAGATGCGGGGCAGATGGCGGACGATCTCAGTGAGGCCCATGACGGCCACATCTTCAGACCTGACGATGCGCTCAAGGCCGGCGGCTTCCATCCGCTCGCCGCCCATGCCGATGAAGCGCAGCTCCATGCCGGCAGCTTTCCGCCGAAGCGCCTCGATGAGCAGCGTGCCGTAGTGTTCGCCACTGGCTTCGCCCGCGGAAATGAAGATGGTGGGAGAGCTCACAATCACCGACCTGGAGAGGAATTTCTGTTGCGACTATCATAACCGGCTGAAAGCCACCGACGATGCTTGATGCAAACGAACCGGTACTTATGATGGAATAGGGCCACAGGAGGAAGCAATGGGCCAGGGAATGCAAAAAATCTTCTGTGTGTTGGCGATGTCGGCAGCCGCTGTGGCAGGTGCGGCCCAACAACCGGCAGAGGACCCGGCCGCTCCGCTAGCGCCAGCCGTCTTCGCCAACCAGATTCCAGCCGCGCAGCTAGCCTTCATCCAGAGTTACCAGGGCAAGCGGCCCAAGGACTTGATGAAGGATAAGCAGTTCAAGGCCATCCTGAAGCTGGCCATTCCTTCCACCACCTACCATTACGGGCAGGACATGTCTCTGCGCAACGCCTTCGAGCTGCTGATTGAGACCGATCCGCTGCCGATCGACATCCGGGATGGGCGCTATGCGATGGCGGCCAGCCACGGCGGTTCGTATCTGGATGGGCGCACCTTTCTGTGGCTCGATCTCCAGGAAGGCATTGTGCTCGGCGGCGTCTACTTCCACCCCATCAACGGCGAGCCCACGCCCACGCTGGCCATCTTCAGCAAACAGCTCTCCGGCAAGATGCTGGCTATGGGCCAGCTGCCCCCGGCTTTTATCGACGATGTGTACCAGTGGGCGCTGGTGGCCAAGGTCCCGACCATCACGGTGCGCTATTTCATCCCCGCCGATGGGCGCAAATATATGCTGGAGCACGACGAGGACTACTGCGCGCATCCGCCCGGCGCTGCCCCGCCGGAGGGCTGCGAGCAGGCCAACGCCGACGCCGCCGATGCCGACATGAATGCCGCCTACTTCATGAAGCTGACCGGAAACCAGGCCAACGCCACAGCGTGGATGCTGAACGGCGAGCAAACCGCATGGCTGGGCCAGCGGGAGAGCATGTGCGGCGCAGCGGGCTTCGCCTGTCGGATCGCCATCACCCGCCAACGAACGCATGTGCTGACCGGACGACGGCGCTAGAGTGCATTTTCTGGAATG
>Ga0302270_10002972_pt1 | contig 16265 bp, 10 predicted proteins | sample III_Bog_E2_3_FD_198773 | JGI IMG/M metagenome (GOLD analysis project Ga0302270, IMG submission 198773) | Peat permafrost microbial communities from Stordalen Mire near Abisko, Sweden - III_Bog_E2_3 | ecosystem: Environmental > Terrestrial > Soil > Wetlands > Peat | place: Sweden: Abisko... | reverse complement strand
GCTCAGAATCTTGAACATTTCTCCGGTTGCTGTAGATGGGCTCCTCGTTCTCCCACCCTTTCCGCAGAAAAAAGCGGAAAGGATGGGGCACGGTGCTTGTATTTGAGGGCCGAATCAATAAAGCAAAAGCGAGAATGCAGTAACTGCTTTAGTAGCCGATGTTCTTCACCGCTTGCGGACCGAGCCGCTCGGCGAGTTGCTCCAGATAGAGGCTGGCCGGCTCCACGGGCTTGCCTGCCGACTCGGTAACCACGCTGGGTAGTTGCGGATCGCCCATTTGGGTGCGGTTGCCGCGGTGAGCTTCATACAACGGCATGGGCGGGTTTGACTGGAAACCGCGATTGCCGATGGACCAGTTGGCGATGCCCGGCGGCTCGTTCATTTCGAGCGTGGCGGCCGTCGAGTTCCACACCACCGACCATCCCGTGGTCCAACCGTGGCCCGAGCCCATGATGCCGCGGTTCTTCAGATCTATGCCGCCATGGGGAACTTCGCAGTTGTCGACAAGAAGCCCAGGAGACCACCGTTGGTGGGGCTGAATGTGGCCATCGCCGCGGAAGTTGCAATGCAGTACCACGACCGGGCCTTGCTGGCGGGCTTGCGTAGCAAAGTAGAAGGTCTCGTTGCCGAAACCGGTGCAGCGGTCAAAGAGCAGTTGGGAGCCGTTGGCGGAAAACAGGAAAGGCTTACCTGCACTGGTGACAGGGTCGTGCTGCACCACGTCGCACTCGGTCACGGTGACACGCTCAGTACCTTTGTCGATGTGGATGCCGTTGGTGGTCTCCTCGGCGGCAACCTGGCGGACCCAACTGTCGGCGGTGTCGGTCATGAAGAGGCCGTCGAACTCAGGATCGCCCAGCGCAATACGGCGGCGCGGCGCCACGATGCGCAGCCGCTCGACGCCTACATGCGAGAGCTGGCCGGTCACGACAATCTTGCGCACAATGGCATGGCCGCCTTCAAAGAACGCTGCGTTGTAGGAGTCCATCAGCGGCGCATCGAGCGTGAGGACGTTGCCATCGATAGCTTCGATGGCGCGGCGGACGTCGAGATGGTCGGAGCCGATCCAGTGCTCGTCGCGGCCCGGGCGATACAGGAGATCCATGCCCATGTGGCGAATCCATGTTTCGGTGACCGGCTTGCGGATGAGCACCTCGTCGCCGGCATGGAAGCCTTTGGCGTCCGCAACCAGCACCGCGAGCCGGCCGGGAGGAACATAGGCTTCGGAGATGTCGCTCTCCGTGCCGCCACTGGCAATGTCGAGATTGCCAGCGACGTTGATGGCCAGGTGCGGATCTCCGGTCATCGTAATCGTTGTGCCGGCTTCGCTCAATCCTGCGCCGCGCAGCACCACGCCGGAGGCTGCGATGTTCAGGGTCTTGGCGCAGTGAAAGACACCAGGCTTGAGTTCGACAGCGCCACGGAACCCATCTACCAGGGGCAGAGCCGATACCTCGTCGATGGCCTTCTGGATTGCGGCTGTGTCGTCCCCGCTGGAAGGGGCAACCGTACGCTTTATGGGCACGTTGGGCAGGGCCACGCCGCCACCCTCGTAGCCGGCGTAGGAGAAGTCGGCAATTCGGTCGCCCTTGGACGAACGAGTGTAGGTGAGCCGGCCGTTGGGCCCTGGAAAAACCCACTTGCTTTGTGCGCTGGCCAGCGGCAGGCCGGAGAGAGCGATTGCGGCTACAAGCAAAACGCGTAGAAAGCGGAACGATGCGGATTGCACGGGGTCTCCTGAAGCCGCTCGGCGATGGTAGACACGGCGGCGCATCCATCGTACATGAGCCATGTGCGCGGAACGATGAACGGAGTATGAGTTGTGAGATGGAGCAGATGGAGCGCCAGGAAGAGCGAACAGGAAAGACGGTAAAAAGAACGGCGCGGTCTGGTTGGCTTCCAGACCGCGCGCGAAACGAGGAGACAACGATGCAGCCGGCGTGCAGTGCGACGGCTGGCGAGAAGAAAACTTAGATGTAGTCGCGGAAGAGTTCGCGCGAGGGGGCGGCGATGACGCCTTTGCCGACCAACATGCCGTCGTCGCCGGCAGCCTTCGCGCCAGCCGCTACGGCAGTCTGCACGCTCGATACGTCCCCGGCCATCACCACAAAGCCCTTGCCACCCAAAGCCATGGCCAGATGCACGCGCAGCAGGGTTACGTCCGCAGCTTTGACGGCGGCGTCGGCCACTTCAACGGCGCTGGCCGCGGAAAAGGTTTCAACAATGCCGATAGAGCGCAGTTGTGCGGGGTCAATGTCAACGCTCTGCGAGATTGCCTGCAACACCGAGGGATGCACGCGCGAAATCTGACGGCGCTCAATCAGCGATGCGCCAGACACTGCTGCGCCGGCCAGCAGAGCGGCCTGCACGCTGGTCACGTCGCCCGAGACCACGATCAGATACTTGCCCGAGCAGATGGTGCGGGCCATGAGCATTTGCACGGAGCTGGCCTTGAGCATGGTGTCCTGCACCAGGAATCCCGTTGCCACGCTGGACAGCTCGATGAGTCCGATAGAGTTGATTTCCGCCACGTTCCGGCTCCTTGTTTGTTACGCCCCGGCGTCGATCATCGCAGGGGAAGTTTTGCGCAGGGGCTAAAGCCCTTCAAAACTCTGGTTCGCTGTTACGGCCCGACTAAAGTCGTGCCTTATATTGTCATGGCACGGGAACTGTTGAAAACACAAGGGATGCAACAAACCCCAAAAAACCTTAGTCATGTTTTCTCAATCCTGGGTATTGCCATAGGGAACCCGAGAATCGGGAACCTTAGTTTGAATGAGGCAAGTACCATGGCAAAAAAGCAGAACCTCAAAGCAAGTATAGTCGTTTACGCTCGGCTCGATTGCGGCTGGCGTCGTGGGTCTCTGATTGAGACCCGGAACAGCCGCCGCACAGGCAAACATTCCCGCGGATCTGGTAGTTACTGGAACCATCGTCCAGGTCAATGTCCCAGCCGTGCTCACAAGTCCAGCGGTTGTTCAAGAGCAAAATGGGTTCCATCGCATCGAGCGTCGGCAAGTCGGCGAACGGCGAGGGAGGGAGAGCAGCTTCGTCCACTCCCTGCAAGTGCCACCAGCGGTCGCGACCCCACGAGTTGAAGGCTCCATGATCGCTGGTTTCCTGCACTGTATCGAAGACATCGCACTGCTCGATGCGGTGTCCGCCCCAACACCCATCACCGATATTCACCCCTGCTCTCGGAACGCCATAAATCGAGCAGTGCCGCACGGTAATGCGGCTTGCCATGGCAATCTCAACGCCAGCCGATTGTTTTTCAAATCGTCCTGTCTTAGCAATCAGACAGTCTGTGATTTCGCAATCTGCCGGATAATCCGACCCCTTGGGGCCCGGTACACGGTCGAGCTTATCGAGAGAAAGCTTGGCAGTATAGGTCTGCAAAGCATTGCGCACTGCTGATTGGCGTCCGACGCAGCATATTCCGCTCGCGCCTGCTTGCTGAATATGACACTTGGAGAGTGTGTGCGATCCCACCCTTCGCAAAGAACGCGAAGGATGGGGCACCCAGTTTCATTTCCCGCGGGTCGGCAAAGCCGGTGGAGAACTAGAAGGCGAACGAGGCCTGGAAGAAGACGCGGCGCGCGGCTGACCCAGACGAGAAGATGCCGCCGGCCAGACTGGTGGACTGGCCGAAGTGGCTGGAGTTTACCGTGCCCACCGGTTGCGCGTAATCGATGTTGTTGAACAGGTTCAGGGCCTGAGCGCTGAAGGTAAGCGAATACTTGTGGCCGGTGGAGATGCTACTGGGGCCTCGTCCGCCGCCGCCGAATCCACCACCAAAGCCGGGTCCGCCCATGGGACCGCGCCCACCGCCGCCGAATCCGCCTGACTGACCGGCAGCGCCCGGCAGCTTGGGGCCGAGGCCGATGGCGCGGCTGACGCGCAGGTTGAAGGCAACCGACGACGGCCCATTGCCCATGTTGCCAGGGATCACCGTTTCAGTGGGATCTGGCGTCATGTCAAAGCAGCCGTAGGAGGTTTGTGCGTAACGGGGGGCTTTGGGATTGGGGTTGACCGGGCAGGTGGATGAGGAGAGCAGCGACGGACGGTCGTTGAAGAAGTTGTCGCCGGTCAGGTCGTAAGGCGAGACAAAGTTGTAAGGCCGGGCCGACTGCGCGATCAGGAACGGATTGAAGACCAGCTTGAAGGGCGCAACGTAGTTGCCCATCAGAAAGACCATGTGGCGCGGCGTCCAACTGGAACGGCGATAGTCGTGCTTCAGGTCCCAGGAGTTCGAGGCCGTGCCGGTGTCGGTGTGGGTGGAAGTCAGATTATAAAAACCCGACAGGCTGAAGCGCTGCGAGGGCGCTGCGTTCATGTTCACGATGAGCTGGTTCTGCTTGTAGAAGGCCTGGGAGTCGTACTGCTCCACGATGCCCTCTGCGGGGTTGGGCCGCGTGCCGGTCAGCGTGGCGCTGCCGTAGACAAAGGTGCCGGCCAGGTAGGCATTGGCGTCGCGCGTTACCATCTGGTGCACACCGTAGCTGCGCAGCCCGGTCACGGTCATCGAGGTGGTTTTGGTGAGCTGCCGCTCCAGCGAGAGCGAGAGCTGGCCGGTGTACGGCGAGTGGTAGGTGGGTGTCACCTCGATGGTGGTCTTGGCTGAGGCCGAGGCCAGGCCGCAGCTGGCCAGGTTGATTGAACCCAGGCTGGTGGAGGTGAAGCAGGTAGGGTTGGTGATGGTGCTCTGCGTCTGGCTGTCAGCTCCGCCGCTGTAGCGCTTCATGTTCAGCAGGTTGCCGAGGCCGAAGCGGTCGTAGAAAATGCCGTAGCCGCCGCGCAGTACGGTCTTGGCCTGCTTTTGGTCCTTGTGGCCGTCCAGCGCGTAGGCGAAGGCAGCGCGCGGACCCCAGTCGTCGTGGTCGGCCACGTGGTTCTGCGCCTCCCAGCGCAGGCCGCCGGAGAGGGTGAGGAACTTGTTGGCCTTCCAGTCGTCCTGAAAGAACAGCGTGCCGTCAAAGACGCTGGCCTGCACGGCTTTGGGGCCGGTGGTGTAGGTGAGCGTGTTGGGCAGTCCTCCGTCGGCGGCAATCTGCGTCCAGGTCTTGCTGTTTGCCTGGTCATTCAGCAGCGTTAGGTAGGAGCTGAGCGACGAGAAACTGAAGCTGCCGTTGAAGTTCGAATCAGTGGCGTTGGCATCGCGGTTCCAGCGCAGGCGCGTGCCGAACTTGATGGCGTGCGTGCCGGCTGTCATCGTGGTAATGTTCCACAGCTCCAGGTGGTCGGTGTGGTCGTTGTTGTACTGCCCGCCCGCGCCGCCGGAGGTGAAGTCGCCCGAGACCGAGACCGAGGGCGCCGCGCTCACCGGCGTTGAAGTGCTCAGGTCGCGCAGGTACTGGAAGCGCGTCTCGTTCACGATGTGGTCGTTGACGATCAGCGAGTCGCTCAGCTGCAGCGTGTGCTCGACGAAGTTCGACGTCGTGGCCTGATCGGGCGTTTGCAGCGAGCCGATGGAGCCACTCTGGTGGTAGCGCTCGTACTGATAGCGCGCCGTGAGCGTGTTCTTCTGCCCCAGCTGAATATCGACGCGGGGCGAAATCTCAGTATGCGTGGAGGGCGAGAAGACGCTGCCGGAAACCGTTCCCGAAGTCCAGGGTGCGGTTGAGGAGGTGGTGGGCACTGCAGTGTTGACCGTGTAGATGCTGGCGTTCTGGTTGTCGCGCTGCTCGGCGTTAAAGAAGTAAGAGGCCTGTTTGCCCAGCGAACCGGAGATGGAGCCGTTGTACTGAATGCTGTGATAGGCAGGGATGACCGAGGTGAAGGGATTGCCGGTGTTGAAGGCGTCGTCATTGCCCTGCATGAAGAAGCGACCGTGGAGCTGGTCGGTGCCGGGCTTGGTCAGGATCTCGATGCGGCCGTAGCCCAGGTGGTCAAACTCGGCCGAGAAGGGATTCTGATTGATGCGAATCTCGCGGATGGCCGACTTGGGCGGCAACTGGCCGCCGGTAAAGCCGCCGATGTAGACCTCGCCGCCATTGGGCCCAGCCGCAGGACCGGCCAGCGCCGTCAGCTCATTGGAGAGCTCGTCGGGATCGTCGGAGAGCGCGTCCAGGTCCTTGTCCTTCAAGACGACTGAGCTTGTGTTGCCGCTGGCCTCTACGCTGACCATGGGCGCTTCCTCGTCGGTTACCGTGACGCTCTGCTGCTCGGCGAGGATGGCCATGGCGATGTCAACGCGCTTGCTTTGGCCGGGCAACAGCGGCAGCAGCTCAGAGGCGGCTGGAGTAAAGCCGTCGGCCGAGGCTTTCACAATGTAGCTGCCCGCTGGCAAGCCGCTGGCCGAGTAAGCGCCGCTGCCGTCGGCGGTGACCAGGGCAGCGGTAGCGCCGGTCGCCGTCACAATGGTGATCTTGACGCCGGGGATCAGCGCGCCTGTGGGGTCGGCAACGTGGCCGCGGATGATGCCGGTGGACGCGCCAGGCTTTGACGCAGCTGGACGCGGACCGGCAGCCGGAGCCTGAGCCCGCACCGCACAAGTTGTAAACGCAACCACTACCAAGGCAAGAAAGAGAGCAAAGCAAGAACGCAAACTACGAGTCATGAAATCCTGGCCTATGTTTGGAGTCTCTCCGCAAGCCGGTTCCTTGGCCAGCGGGAATGATGCATGGGGCGGGTCGATCGATACTACGCGGCGATGGCGAGCCGCAGAGCTGACAGGAGAGAATCGCCCGCATTGAGGTGCACCAGACGCGCAAACCGAACCCAGGCGCATGTGCGGCGCAGGAACTCTGCACACACCACTCCGCCGGCCGCGTCGTGCGGACCTCAAAAACGGTGAGAGGCTCCCCATGAGCGGGTCTGGAGCCCGCGTGCCTCACTAAAACGTTTGCCAGAGCCGCCGAAGCAGACCCTAGGTAGAAAAAAGCAGGAAAACTCCCGGCTGGAATAAAAAACCTGTCTGCACATCACCCCAGTGACGCAGCAGGGCCTGGCCGGTAAATGGTTTCACATTGAAGTATAGACGCGCGCGGGAGTGGAAAAGTTCATCTGTTGCAGGTCTTGGTACCGGAGGAATCCGGCTGTGCAGCAGAAGGGCGCTGGCTGGCCGGAGGCTGGTCCAAAAAGGGAAAAGGCGGAAGATCGCTCTCCCGCCTCTTTCCGTACCGATTTCCGGACTTTATTTGGGCATCGCGCCCAGTTGGCCAAGCGCGTGCTTCAGGTCGTCCAGCTTCTGGCCGGCTTCGGCCAGCTTGCCTTCGGCAGTCAGCTTCTGGTAGTCGGCAAAGTCGCGACCGGCCTGGGCTACTAGGGGATTCACGTTGACGGCGGGGATGGTTGGTCCGCCCGCCGTGGTTGCCGCTGCAGCCGGGTGTGTCTCCGAGGCGGTCAGCGTGGAGGAGTCGGAGCCGAACAGCGAAGCCAGCGCGCCCTCGAAGGTCGGAGCGTAGGCCAACCGGTCTTGCAGCGCCAGCACCACCAGCCTCAACTCCGGCATGGGGCTGCGCTCGGCCTGCAGGTAGATGGATTCGGCATAAAGAAGCGCCTTGCCGCAAGGAATGACGATGAGGCTGCCGCGCTTTACATGCGAGCCCTGCTGGTTCCACAGGGTCAACTGTCCTGAGAGCTGCGCGTTCTGGTCAATGCGCGCCTCAATCTGCTGCGGCCCGTCCACCAGCCGTGTCTTGGGGAAGTTGTACACCACTGCCGTGCCGTAGTGTTCGCCGTCGCTACGCCCTGCCAGCCAGCCGATCATGTTGTTGCGGTTGGCGGGAGTAAAGGGAAGAATCTCGACGAACTCCAGGGCCTGCTCGCCGGGCAGCTTCATCAGCACAAAGTTGGGCTGCATGGCTTCGGCCTGCTGTTCGCCGTTGCTGCTGCTGCCGGTTTCGGTGGCCACCGTCCACTGGTCTTCGCGGTTGTAGAAGACCTCGGGATTGGTCATGTGGTAAAGCCCGTAGGCCTCGCCCTGCAACTGGAAGAGCAGCTCAGGGTAGCGGACGTGGGCGCGCAGCGCGGCGGGCATGGCGGAGCCGTCTTTGAACAGCGCCGGGAAGATGGCGCGCCAGGCCTGCACAATGGGGTCCTGGGCATCGAAGACGTAGAAGGTGACGGAGCCCTCGTAGGCGTCCACCACGGCCTTCACGCTGTTGCGCATGTAGTTGGCGTTGCCGTAATGGGCAGAGTAGGGATAGGTCTCCGACGAAGTGAATCCGTCCAGAATCCACTGCAAGTGGCCGTTGCCGTCCAGCACAATGTACGGATCGTTGTCGAAGGTGAGGAACGGCGCCAGAGCCTGCACGCGGTCGCGCACGCTGCGCCGCATCAACAGCCGCGAGTCGGGGCCGATGTCGTCGGAGAAGGGCACCTTGGCCAGGTCGCCGCGGTCGAAGGCGATCAGGGCGCGGCGCAGGAAGCTGCCCATCTCGATGCCGCCCGTACCCTGGTAGCTGGTCAGGTTGTTGGTCTCGCCCTCGGGGTAGTTGAACTCCTTCTGACCGGTCTTCACATAGACGTCGGTGTTGGTCATCTCGCCAAAGTAGATTTCGGGCCGCTTCAGCGCCAGGCTGGGAACGGTGCTCTGCACGGGCATGTTTGAGAGCAGCATGGTCGGCAGACCCTCGGGCGTAAAGCCGTTCACCGGATTCATGGTGATGCCATAGCCGTGAGTGTAGATGAGCTTGTCGTTGATCCAGTTGCGGCTGCTCTCGGGAAGCTTGTCCACGTTCAACTCGCGGGCGGCCAGCATCACCTCGCGCGGCACGCCGTCCACGGTGTAGCGGTCGATGTCGATGTCGGGAAAGTCGTAATAGGTGCGAATCTCCTGCAACTGGCGCAGCGTATCCTGCAGCGCGTGCCAGTCCCACAGGCGGATGTTCTGGAGCGTGGACTGATTGTTGGCGGGATCGGCGGCGGCCACCGTGGTTTCAGCCGGAAACTCGTGCTGATCGAAGCGGTCCAGGCCCCAGGCCTTGCGCGTCATCTCAATGTTGTTGGCGATGTAAGGGGTTTCGCGCACCAGCTGGTTGGGCTTGACGATGAAGGTGGTGGTGTACCAGCCGGCCGCCGTCACGCCCACATAGCAGAACACGGCGGGCAGAACGGCCAGCACCAGCCAGCGTCCGCGCGGCTGGAACAGCCCCGCGCCCAGCGCGATCATGGCCCCGGCCAGCAGCGCCACGGCAACGGCGAACAGACCGCCGATGGTCACATGCGCGTCGGTGTAGCTGACGCCGTCAAAGATGGTGTGATGCTCAAACAGCATCTCAAAGCGGCTGATGTAAACGCGCAACGCGGTGGCAAACAGCAGCAATGCCGCAGCCAGCGAAACCGCGCGCCAGGGTAGTGAGCTGGCCCCGGCAACGCCCTCGCGCAACATGCGTGCGCCGCCGGCAGCCAGAAGAAACAGAACGCTGAGAACGGTAACCAGTACGGAAATCGTCAGCAGCCAGCCGAGCAGCGCCTGCCAGGCGGGCAGTGTAAACAAATAAAACCCCAGCGGCTTGCCGAAGATAGGGTCGGCCGCGCCCGAGGCCTGGGGCGCATACCACCACAGAGCCAGCGTCTGCCACTGCGCGGCCATGGCCGCACCGCTCACCACGGCGATCAGCAGCGAAAGCACGGCAGCCGCAACGCGCAGCGCGCGCGCAACGGGAAGATCGAAGCTCTGGCCGCCCAACAGCACCGCGTGCGTCTCCGGCAGGTTGGAGCCGTGGGTGTGCATCAGCGCGCTGAAGGCGCCAAAGAGCGCGACCGCCGTCAGCACGGCAAACACGCCGAAGACGCTCCACTCCAGACCGAGCGAACGCCAGTAGACATCGGCGTATCCGAGCGAGCCGAACCAGAGCAGATTCACCCACCAGCCCAGCGCGGTGCGGGCCAGCAGCAGAACAATGGCCACGACGGCAAACAGGATGAAAAGGTTGCGGTGGCCAGACTGCGGCCGGGATGATTTGGGCCAATCGATGGTTACGGGCATGATGCACTCCTGAAACGGTGCGGCGCGGTAAAGGTGCGCCAGAATTGGTAGTGCGCGGGGGAATGGCGCAGCGAGGTTTACAGTTTTTGCCTACGGTGGAATTGTACAGCGCGGGTGAGGGAGCGGCGTCCCGTCCGCCGGTCGAACTATTTGCCGACCACGTGGGCATCCTTGCCCGGCAGCGCCTCGGCGTGGAAGCGCTTGTAGTCGAAGTCGCGCTCGTGGAAGCGCTGGCGGAGACCCTTGACCAGCAGGAAGCGCGCCTCGACGGAGCCCTCTCCCCCCGTGGGCAGCCACAGGCCGCCGCTGACCGGAGCCTGATCGAAGGAGAAGTTCGAGCCCCGCTGAATGCTGGCCACGATGCCGCCGGCAACGCGGAAGTTGTCGTTGAAGCGGACCTCAATGTGGGCTACCTGACGGTCGGCCTCATCGATCCAGAGGGTGCCTTCCAGCTTCTTCGACAGATCCTCTTCCAGTCCGTGGGTCCTGGCATTTCTGCGGCCCGCGAAGTCAAACAGGATGGTCGGGCGGCCGCGGAAGTTCTGCCGGCGCGGGTTGTTTACATCCATGGTCTCCAGCAGCTTGCGGATGCTGAGGGTGTGCATGTCGAGAACCTGACCTGCGGGCCTGCTTTGAGCCAGTTCCACGCGCCTGGTTACGCGCTCGGTCTCCTGGTCCAGCTCTTTGCCTTCGAGAGGCTTGCCGTTCTTCTTTACCGTGCGCTGGATCTGGTGGCCGTTGACGAAGAACTGCTCATTTTCCATGACCTCGGTCTTGGTCACGCGACCGCCGGAGTCCACATCCTCGGTGGTCACGAGCGAGGTGTAGGTGTAGTCTTCGCGGACCTTGTCGAGCTGCCTCTGGTGCTGCTCAACCTCCTGCATCAGTTGCAGTGGTGCAGGCAGGGGGGAGGCTAGCTGCTGGGCGCCGAGAGCACACAGACCTGCTGCAACAGCGGCCCAAACCGTCAGTCCACAAACGATTCTCATGCCCAATCACCCGCTTTCTGTGGATCGTATGGAGATGGATACGCTGGAGTGCGTCATCGGGTTCGACTGGAAGGGGAGAAAAAAGTTGCCAATGAAGAAAACGGTTGCCGGGCAGACGGGGAGGCCTCTATTCGGATTGCTGCATGTAAAAACGAATCCAGCGGGGATGGTACTTCTTGCTGGATTCGTTTTTTGAGCTATGTGCGACTTTCTTAATGCCTGTCTAATAACTTGTGGATGATGAAGGGGACGGGCTTCAGCCCGTTCGTTGGGGGCAAAACGTTCTTCGGTTTTAACCGCCGAGGGAGTGCAAAGGTCTGAAATAGATTCCCTCGGGGGCTAAAGCCCTGTTCTACTTGGAGCTTTGATGTACGGGCTAAAGCCCGTACCCTTCACTAAAGCCCGTACCCTTCACCATGCTGGAGTTCTTGGACAGGTTCTTAGATCAGTTCGTTGCGTCCGCCCTGGGCCAGTTCCTTCACGATCTTGCCCACGTCCTGCGAGCGGTCGCGGTGCACGATCAGCAGAGCGTCTTCGGTATCGACCACCACCAGATTCTCAACGCCGATCAGCGCCACAAACTTCTTGGGACTGTAGATGTAGTTGTCGGCGGCCTCGATGGTCAGGTGTCCACTGGTGTCGGCCACATTGCCCTCGCCATCGCCGCGCAGGCGCGTCTCCTTCTGGTACTCGTAGAGCGAGGCCCAGGAGCCAAGATCGTTCCAGCTGAACTCAGCCGGCAGGCAATAGAGATTCGACAGGTGCTCGCCTTTGGCCGAGCGCGGCTCCAGCACCGCGTAGTCCACGGAGATGTTCTCGCACTTGGGATAAAGCGCGTGGAAGACCTCAGTGAATTGCGGCGTGCCGTAGGCGGCGGCAATGCCCTCCAGCAGGGGCGCGGTCTCAGGCAAGTGCTCGCGGACGGCGTTGGCCAGCGTGCGCGCCTTCCACAGGAACATGCCCGAGTTCCAGTAGTAGTTGCCGGCGGCCAGGAACTCATCCGCGCGGTTCTGGTTGGGCTTTTCCGTAAAGCGGCGCACGTGCAATGCGGCGTCGTCCTTGGTCAGGTCGCCGGTCTCGATGTAGCCGTAGCCGGTTTCGGCGCGGGTGGGTTCAATGCCCAGCACTACGATATTTTCCCCGGCAGTGGCCAGGGCGATGCCCTTCTGCAGGGTGCGCAGGAAGCGCGGCTCGTCGCCGATGACGTGGTCAGAGGGAAAGATGCCCAGGATCGCGTCGGGATTCTGGCGCTCGATGAGGAAAGCGGCCAATCCGCAGGCGGGCGCGGTATTGCGCCCCACCGGTTCCTGGATAAGCTGCTCGGTGGGGATGCCACGCAGTTGCTCGCCGATCTCGTGCGCGAGATATTCGTTGGTGATGACCCAGGTTTTATCGAGTCCGCCGAGGGAGTTGAGCCGCTCGGCAGTCTGCTGGATCATGGAGCGTTCGCCGTCGAGAGCCAGAACCTGCTTGGCGCGGGCGCGGCGAGAGCGAGGCCAAAAGCGTGTACCGCTGCCTCCGGCAAGAATGACTGGGCGAAAATCGATCTGGTTCGACATGTGAAAAGTCATCCTACCCGACAAGCCCTAACTTTGCACAGATATTTAGGAGAATAATCGGCGGTCATCAGTCCGGCTAGCCGAACGTGCGGGACTAGATCGAGAGTTTGGCCGGGCGGGGATGCCCGGCCAGTGGAAGAAAAAGTGGAAATCTACTTCAGATTGGTGAGGAACTCGCCCATGCGGCGGGTGCCTTCGTCAATGTTCTGTTTGGTCACCGGGTAGCTGAGGCGGATGTGCTCGGCGGTGCCAAAGGCCTCGCCCGGCACGGCCACCACGTGCGCCTCATGCAGCAGGCGCGTGGCCAGCTCGGTGGCCGTCTTGATGCCGCCCTTGCCGATGTAGGCCGAAACGTTGGGGTAAACGTAGAAAGCGCCTTCGGGCTTGGTGCAGGTGACGCCGGGAATCCGGGACAGTGCGGCCAGCATGTAGTCGCGCAGTTCCATGAACTCGGCGCGGAACTCGGCCACGCACTGCTGCGACCCGGACAGCGCGGCAATGCCCGCCTTCTGCACGATCGAGGTGGCGTTCGAGGTCTGCTGCGACTGGAGCTTCGACAGATTGGCAATGATCTTCTTGGGAGCCAGCGCGTAGCCGCCCCGCCATCCGGTCATGGCATAGGTCTTGGAGAGCGAGCCCAGTACCACCATGTGGTCCTTGGCCCAGGCGAACGAGCCGCCGGAGATCGGCTTGCCGGCATAGTTCAGGTACACGTAGCACTCGTCCAGCAGCAGATAAATATTCCGCTCCACGGCCAGCCGGGCGATGCGCTCCAGGTCCTCGGCCGAGACGATGGAGCCGGCCGGGTTCGAGGGCGAGTTGAGAATGATGGCCTTGGTGCGTGGCGTCAGAGCCTTCTCAATGGCGTCGGCCGTGATGCGGAAGTTCTCTTCCTCCTTGGTCTCAAGGAAGATGACGTTGCCACCGGCATACTGCACGATGTCCTTGAAGCTGACCCAGTAGGGAACGGGCAGAATCACATCGTCGCCGTGGTCTACGAGAATTTGGATGGCGTTGAAGAGCGCGTGCTTTTCACCAGTGGTGAAGATGGCTTCGTCCACCGCGTAATCGGAGCCGAAGTCGGCCGCATGGCGATCGACGATGGCCTTGCGCACGTCCGGGATGCCCGGCACGGCGGTGTAGCGGGTGAAGTTGGCCTGGATGGCGGCAATGGCCGCGTCCTTGATGTGCTGGGGCGTGTTGAAGTGGGGCTCACCTGCCCCGAAATCAACCAGATTAGCGCCCTGGGCGCGCAGTTTGGCGGCTTCAGCGGCCACAGCCATGGTCGCTGAGACCTCGATCCGGCCAATACGGTCGGCAAAGACTTTTGTGGGTGCGGAGACGGTCATAGCACTTCTATCTTTACAGATTTTCGAGGGCGGGGGAACTGCGAAGATGGTGGGGTGGGTGGATTCGTGGGTTTGAAGCCGGTATTGCTGCGCATTTTGGGTGCGCGAACCGGTTGAATTTATTCCAGGTCCAATTCCCCGCCGCTCACGGCGCATTCTCGGCGAGTTAGGGTGATACCCCGCTGCTTGCGGCGGAGTTGTTCATTTTCTGTTGTGGCTGGCGCGGATTGCGGGATGCACAGCGCCCCTACGGGTCGCGACGGCCTTTGCGGCCGACAACCCAGGGCCGCCCCTTCCGCTGCGCGTCAAGGGTTGCCCTGGGCTATTTGCACAGCACCCCTATGGGGTGTCGGTGCAGGCTATGCGAAGACCCTGCGCCCCAGAGGGGCGCCGTGCCAGTAGCCCAGGGCAAGCGCAGCGCGGCCCTGGGTTATCGGGATATGCGAAGATCCGCGCCCCGGAAGGGCGCTGTGCGGGTTCGCATAAGGCTCAGCTTGAGCAGCGCGAAGCGGGCTGCCACACCGCAGGTGTCTCCGGAGGGGCGCTGTGCGGGTTCAGCCGAGCACGTAGCGCGGATCGTATTCAATCCGGTGCATCTTTAGAATCGCGAGAAACTCCGCTTCAAAATCGCGCTTTTTGTGGTGCTCGGCCTGCTGCTCAATGTAGGCAACGGTTGCCTCCACCTGCTTCCAACCAATGGAGAACGCACCGTATCCCTCCTGCCAGGCGAAGTGCTGCTCGTGGATCGTTTCATGCATCCACAACGACGAGCCGCCCTTGATCTCCCGCATGGCATCGGAGATGGGGATTGTCGCCGGCAACGACAAAAGAATGTGGACGTGATCCACGGTGCCGCCCGTGATGAGGGATTTCAATCCCCGGTCACGGGCAATGCCTCCCATGAACGACCAGAGACGGGGCTGCAACTCCGGCGGGATCGATGGGACGCGATTCTTGGTCGAAAACACGCAATGGTAGAGCGAGGAGCAGTAGCTATGCGACATAGTGGGTTGAATGCTACCGGAGCGCGCGGGAGAAATCGCGGCAATTCTTCAGGGGTGCACAGCGCCCCTCCGGGGCGCAGCGGCCTTGTGGCCGCTGACCCAGGGCCGCGCTACGCTTGCCCTGATTACATGACAGCGTCGGCTCCCCCGATCCGAGTAGACTGGTTGCGCATAACGACCAAAAGCTCGGAAGGAAAGGAGCCGAGCATGATGATTATAGGCTGTGATTTTCATCCTCGCTTTCAGCAAATCGCCTTCCTCAATCAGGAGACTGGCGAGTGCGGCGAGAGGCGTTTGGAGCATCCTGGGCAGGCGGCCGAGTTTTATCGTTCTCTGTCTCCGGGCCTGGTGCGGATCGGCATGGAGGCGACGGGCAGTTATCGTTGGTTTCGCCGCTTGATTGGCGAGTTGGGGCAGGAGATTTTGCTGGGCAACCCGGCGGCCATTCGTGCCTCGGTGGTGCGCAAGCAGAAGACCGATAAACAAGATGCCAGGCACATTCTGAACCTGATGGTGGAAGGGCGTTTTCCTGCCGTTTGGCAACCGCCGGTGGAGAACGAAGCGCTGCGCCAGTTGCTGTTGCATCGTTGCCGTTTAGTGCGGATGCGCGTCCACGTAAAGAACCAGTTGGACGCGGTGGCCAAGAACGAGGGGCTGGAAGAGAAGCGGGCGTGGTCGGCAGTGCGCCGTTTGCAGATTGAAGCGCTGCCCTTGACGGGCTGGTACGAACGGCGACGCAAGGATCTGCTGGCCTTGCTGGATATGCTTAGCGAGCAGATTCATCAGTTGGACGAGTCCGTCAGCGAGGCCGCCTGGAACGACGCAGGCGCGCGGTTGTTGATGACCCATCCGGGCGTGGGGCCGGTGGTTTCGCTGGCGTATGTGCTGGCCATTGGCGACTGGAGGCGGTTTCCGCGGGGCAAGCAGGTAGGCAGCTATTTCGGCCTGACTCCGATTGAGCAGTCGAGCTCCGACAAGCGGAGGCTGGGCCACATCAGCAAGCAGGGCAACACGCTGCTGCGCTGGCTGCTGGTGGAGGCCGCGTGCAAGGCACAGCGCTACGATGCTGGTTGGCATCGGCAGTATCTGCGCTTGTCGATGACGAAGCATCACGGCGTGGCCAAGGTGGCCATTGCCCACAAATTGGCGGTTCGATTGTATTGGATGTTGCGCTCCGGGCAAGACTATCAACACGTCAAGGAGCGCGGTTCACACGCGGGGCAGTCCGTATAGCCCAGTGGCTGCGGTTTAGGCCGACACCCTGATTGGACACCCCGTCTCCCTGAAAGTGGAGGGAGTTTGAACTGGTAATCATGGCGCAGTACCGGGCCGAATACATGGTTGATGGAACCTTTTAGGGCCATCGAAAGTGATTCTTTCAACGTGCGAGCTTGGGTCGTTGATGCAAGGCAAGACGGTCTTTCTCAATT
>Ga0302270_10002968_pt1 | contig 16271 bp, 14 predicted proteins | sample III_Bog_E2_3_FD_198773 | JGI IMG/M metagenome (GOLD analysis project Ga0302270, IMG submission 198773) | Peat permafrost microbial communities from Stordalen Mire near Abisko, Sweden - III_Bog_E2_3 | ecosystem: Environmental > Terrestrial > Soil > Wetlands > Peat | place: Sweden: Abisko... | reverse complement strand
CCGCAGATCGAGGAGGAGCTTCACAGCCTGATCGTAATGCTTGGGTTGCCTGGTGGCGACCAGGGCCTCGACCTCGGCCCACAACCTGTGTTCTTGCCCCATGAGCCGATCCAGGTGCGCCTCCCTGGCGATGGCCGCCTCCTGTTCCCGGACGGCCTTTTGCCGGGCACTGGAGTCCGCCTTGATCCTCTTGCGCTCAGCCGCACAATCCTCGGCCAACCGCAGAAGCATGGCCACGGTGCGGCCGCCCGACGCGCCAGGCCTGACAACCGAAGGTTGCTCCTCGAGGAAGCGCAGGTAGAGCGCCCGGATCAGGGCCGGGTCCTGCGCCACGATCAGCTTCGCGATCAGGTCATCCTTCTCCCTGGCCGCGAGCCCACGGACCCACTTCCCTACCGTCTCGCTATCCAGGCCCAAGTCCCCCAGCGGCCTGCTAGCCTCGGAAGCTGCGCGGAGCAGGTCGGGATCCAGGCGCAGGAACTCAGCCATGCTCTCCAGGGCGCCGTCGAGGCTTCCGAGGCCAGGCGGCACCGGCGGCTCAAGGTCGCCGTCGTCAAGTTCGCCTGTCTGGGCCAGCAACAGCCAGCCAAGGTATAGGGCCCGCCGGTCGCCGCGCAGCAGCCCATCCCGGATCGCGATCATGCTGGCGAGCCGGCCTGAACCTTCGACCTCATCCTCGCCGGAATCGTCCTCGGACACGAAGCGCAGGACCAGCTTTCCCGCCTTTTCCCGCGCACTGGCACCTTCCCCAAGGCAGTAGGCCCCGGCCGTATCAAGGCCGAGCAGGCTCGAGGGCAGGCGAAACTGGAGGATATGGGTGCCCCAGTTGGCCAGATAGAGGAAAGCATCGAAGTACTTTTCCATCCAGGCGTCCTCATCGCCCCTGAAGTTGCCCCACGCATAGTCGTTGGTGAAGCTAGTGGAGGTGATGTGCGCCCTGGTGGAGCGGGCGCGCAGTTCACCGAGCTCACACGCGGTCAGCGGGCGGTCGATGGCCTGGAACTCGTAGTATTGGTACTCGCTCATCGGTTACTTATCTCGGGTTGGGCCTTTTCCCGCGCCACGAGCGCCTTGGCCTGCTCGGGGGTCGCGGTCTTATGGGCAGCGGCAAGCATCTTGTCGCTGCCGAAAGCGCATCGGGCTTTCAGAATGGCGAGAACGCGTTCTGCGAATTCCTCAGGTGCCGACGTGGCAGCAAGGACCCTGAACCAGGGCGGAAGGACCTCGTGCCAGTCCTCGCCAAATTCCCAGGAACCGCCATCGTCGGCGAAGAAAAGCACCTCGTCGGAGCCTTCGTCGATGAGGTCCACTAGCCCGAAAAGGATGTCGAAGGACTCCCTCACCGCGGCAGGATCGCCAAGCTTCTCCTCGGCCACGCAGCGCTTGAGGAACCGGCCGTACTCGGCAATCCAGGCCGTGGTGCCCATGGACTGGGCTGAGCAGTTCTTCCAGTTGACGTCGAATGGTTCGAAGTAGTCTCCGTCCAAGCTCCGCTTTTCGAAGGCCTTCACTTCCGTGAGCAGATCATCCTTGGGTTTGCCATCCTCCATAAGCGTCGAGACGTTGAGGTGAGGCTTGGCTAGGCCCAGGAGTTGCTCCTGAGGCAGGAGCGTGATGGCCTCCTCCAGCATGTGGAACAAATCCTCCGGGCGCAACTTCCTAAGGGCGGCCCGCAGTTTGTCACGATCGATTTGTTGGCCTGCCATCAACGCCCCCCACTCCCTTGATCTCATTATGCTGAAATCCGGGCCTAAGGATCCCTGGTGGCTTGAAAAGGGGAGATAGGCGCACCATGGGGCATGGAGAACCATTCCGCGAGTGAAATCAATCTGAGCAACCACCTGCAAACCTTGGAAGTCCGGCTTGCCGACGAGGTCCGCCAGGTTGAGGCCACCCGTGAGGAGATCCTCAGGGTCAAGGAGGCGCTCTCAGCGATGACTCCTGCCGGCAACCTGCCTGAACCCCCACCTGGTCCTGCGACCCGGGATGCCAAGGTCGCCCTGTTCCGCAGCTTCTTCAGAGGCCGGGAGGACGTTTACCCGCGCTATTGGGAAAACCCGAAAAAGAAGGACAAGAACGGCAAGCTCCTCCATGGCTACAAGCCGGTATGCGCCAACGAGAAAAACCAGACCCTATGCGACTGGCCAAGGATCAAGTGCGGGGAATGCCCGAACCGCAGCTTCGCCCACCTGGACGACCAGGCGATCCTGGACCATCTGCAGGGACGGCATACCCTCGGGGTCTACGCCATGCTCAAGGACGAGACCTGCTGGTTCCTGGCGGCCGATTTCGACAAGGATGGCTGGAGGGAGGATGTGCGGGCGGTCCTGGATACCTGCCGAGAGCTTGCGGTGCCGGCCCTCCTGGAGCGCAGCCGGTCGGGCAATGGCGCCCATCTTTGGATCTTTTTCAGTGACCCCATCCTCGCGGCCACGGCCCGGAAACTGGGCTGCCTCCTCCTAACGGAGACCATGAACCGCCGCCACCAGCTGAAGATGACCTCCTACGATCGGTTGTTCCCGAATCAGGACACCATGCCCGAGGGGGGCTTCGGCAACCTCATCGCCCTTCCCCTCCAACTGACCTGCCGCGCCAAAGGCAACACTCTTTTCCTGGATGAAGCTCTGGAGCCCTGGCCGGATCCCTGGAGCATCCTGGCTGCTCAGCGCCGAATGCATCCCGACGAGGTCGAGCGTCTGGTCCAAACAGCCTCCCACCAGGGCCGTATCCTGGGTGTGCCCAGGGATCCCCTTGAGGACGAACTGGAAGCGACCCCTTGGGAGCGTCCCCCCTCGGAGAAAACCAGGAAGACCAGGATCGTGGGTACGGTGCCCAACACCGTCCTGGCCACCCTCGCCCAGCAGATCTATGTGGAGAAGAGCGGCTTACCTTCATCCCTCCTGGCAGAAATCAAGCGCCTCGCGGCCTTCCAGAACCCGGAGTTCTACAAGAAGCAACGTATGCGCTTATCCACCTGGGACACACGCCGGATCATCTGCTCCGCCGAGGAACACGACCAGCACATCGCCCTGCCCAGGGGCTGCCGGGAAGATCTGGAGGCGCTCCTGGCCGACCTGGGTAGCCGGCTCGTAGTGGAAGAGCAGCGCAACGCCGGATTTCCTGTCGAATGGACCTTCCAGGGTCGGCTGTCTGAAATGCAGCAGCAGGCCGTGGAGGCCATGCGGCCGTTCGACCTGGGAATCTTCGTAGCTCCGCCGGGTGCCGGGAAGACCGTATTCGGGGCCTACATGGCCGCCCTGCGTGGTGTGAGCACCCTGGTGCTCGTGCATCGCAAACCCCTTCTGGACCAGTGGCGATCCCAACTGCAGCTTTTCCTGGGGCTCAGCGCCAAGGAGGTGGGACAGATCGGCGGTGGCAAAAAGAAAGCCACGGGGCGCATCGACGTTGCAATGATCCAGAGCCTTGTCTCCCGCGAAGGCGTCAGCGACCTGGTGGGCCAATACGGACAGGTAATCGTGGACGAATGCCACCATGCCCCGGGGGATGCTGAGCGCCCTCAGAAAGGAAGATCACCAGCAGGTGATCCTGCTGCGGGAAGACGGCCTCGCCATGGCCGAGGCGCTGCGGGCCCAGGCACGCGAGGACCGGATTGTCTGTGAAGTGTGCGCCCAGCCCGTGCTGGTCCGGGCCGGCGCGGAGAGGACCTGGCACTTCGCCCACCGCACCCGGGAGCACTGCCCCAAGGCCCAGGAGTCCATGGAACTGATCGAATGCCGGGCCCTCCTCTACGGCTGGCTGCGGGTCCGGTTCCCGGACACCGTCCAACTCGAGAAGGTGCTCCCAGGCCTGCCGCGCCCCGTGGACTGCTGGGTGGACCGGCCAGGAAAGCCGCCCTTGGCATGGTGGCTGGTGACCGCAGGGCTCAAACCCGAGATCCGCGACCAGCTCGCCAGAGGCCTTGCCGCAGCGGGAGCCTTACCACACTATGTTTTCGTCACCAGGATGCTGACCCCGGACCCTGACCTTCACCACGGCTTCATCTTGGGCACCACGGAACGGGGTCTCATGCGACCCTCCAGCTATGGAGAGCTTTACGGTGGCCTGTCCCAGTCCCTGCATTACCTGGACGGGGCAACGCGGCGCCTGACCACCTGTCGCGGCCTGGTCGCGGCCCATCCACCCCAGGGTTACCGCGCAGACCTGCAGGAACACGCCCTGGAGGAAGTGCGGATACTGCCCAGCACCGGCGAATTCGTCCATCCCGGTGAAGCCGAGCGCCTGAAGGCCCTCCACGAAGCGGCCAGGGAAAAGGAAGCCCAACGGCAGGAATCCCTCCGGGCGGCCAACCAAGCGAAGAAGGACCGCGCCGCGCGCTTGGCTGCGAAGGCGGCGCTGGTGCCGAGACCGGCAGCTTTTGTACCGCCCCTGCCCCATGCGCCGGCCCCGCCCCCGGCACCGCCAAGCCCGGTGCCGCCCCCTGTCGTCCTCCCGACTGGACCACTCTTGACCTGCAGGGTTTGTGGCTGCCAGACCCGGGACTGGGTGGTCCTCTATGGGAACACCGGCCAATGCAGGTGCCGAGCCTGTACCCGCTAGCCAACCCGGCGCACGAAGGTCTCTGGTGGACCCCACAAGATGGTCTAATTGTCTGTAGCCGAATTCACCTCTGGACGCCAAATGCACCTTGACCCAACCACCGCGCAAAACTTCATCGATGGCTACAAGCACGTCCTTTCCATGATCCATTCTCTGGAGGGACTGAAACGTTCAGGCTCGCCCAATGATCGGCTTATCGAGGCCCGAGAGCGGCTGGCCAGGGAACCAACCCTGCTTGACGAGGCACTGGAAACGCTGGAGGAACGGAGGGGAATCGAAGTCGATGAGGCCGTGATTGCCGCCATCCGCACCCTGGAACTGGGAAAGTGGGTCTACCTGCGCGACTTGAAGAACCATTCAATCTTCCTCCATCCTGACGGGGTCGTCGGTTTCGGAGTCGTGGGCCTCACCCAGCCGATCCGAGACCTGACCGGGGGGCCGGGATGCCTCGTCGAGGCCGCCTTGATGGCTTACAGGAACCGGCTCATCTGTGATGGGCTCCTGGTGGAAGCCGTAGGACTCGGTCCCCACTTCCTGGCGAACTACAACCAGACCTACAAGGAATTGAAGACCACAGGCGGCTTCCACATCGTTCCGCGGCGCAGGTTCACAGCCCCTCCACAGGCTCTTAACAAGCCCGCGATGACCCCCGCCGAGACCAAGGTGGAGGGACAGACGGAGGATAAAACTTCCATCAAGGCCAGATCCCGATGCGTTCCGGAGGAACCGGTAGCCCATCCCGGCCAGGGGGTTGAGGGGAAATATGGAAAGGTGGCGTTCACCCCCCTTCAAGGTCAATACTTGGCCTTCATCCAGGCCTACGCCACCCTTAATGGCTGCCCTCCCGCCGAACGGGACATGCAGGTCTTTTTCGGGGTCACAGCGCCGGTCGTGCACCAGATGATCCTCGGTCTCGCAGCCAAGGGTTTCCTACAGCGGGAACCCGGAAAGGCTAGGTCCACCAAGGTGCTCCTACCACCCGAAAGCCTCCCCATCCTCACCAGACCTTCCAGGGAACGCTGAAAAGGAACCGAGGAAGGCCTGCATAATCGTCGGGCAGGGCCGTACCTCCCCACACGGGAAGTCTGGACGTGGATGTGCTCCTGGACCCTGGCCTGAGGGCAGCTAGAGCAGTTCGCGCAGTTGCTCGAACCGGGCCTGCACCTGATCCCAGCCTGGGTGCGGGCTGTAGCAGAGCATCCGGCATTGGGTTTCGTATTCGGCCCCAATGATGGCCGCCAGCTCTGGAGGCGGGAACAGCGCTTCGCTGTTGGCGAAGCGCATATCCACAGGGAAAAAGTAGCTGCGTGGGAAATGAGTGCTGCTGATCCGGTCATAGTCGGTCTTGATGGTTGCATATTCGTCGCTACGTAACATGTCCAGGACTTCATCCCGGCCGGCCAACTGGAACAAGTCGTAGTAGTGGCGGGCGTAGGTGCCCAAGCCCCGGTGGTCCCGTTTGAGCAGCTCGACCTTGCTGTGGATGGCGAACATCTTCTCTACGAAGGTTCGACGAAAATGCAGCAGCCGCATGCTGAATCGCCCTTCGTCCTCAGCCCCCAGAGAGACGCCCTTGGCTTCAAGAAACTCGCCGAGGATGGAGCCCAGCGCCACCACCTCGGTAGGTTCCCTACCGCTCGCGGCACCGGCCTCGACCAGGACCCGATTGGCCACCTCGCCTACTCCTCCGAAACGCTGCAGGTAGGAAAACCGATCGGTTCGACCGAATCCGCCGATGGTCTGGCTCTCGTTGCCCACCATGGTCAGGCCCGGATGCATGGCCACCGCATCGCGAAGCTTCTTCAATTCCCTGTCGACGCCCCGCTTACCCAGGGCTGGCTCGAAGGCGAGTGGATCCAGGAACAGATCTACGTCCTCAGAAAACCGCTGGATCAGGTTCCACCCTTTCGACAGGCTGGTCCCGCCCTTGAAGATCACCTGGTCGCCCTGTGTCGTCGCCACGATGCGCAAAGTCTCGGTGACGTAGTAATCCTTTTCGATAATCGCCGGGCGCAGACCTCGGTCGCGGAAATGTTCTGCCGCCTGGAGGATGGCCTGCTCGAAATCAGGGTGTTCAAACAGCTTCATAAGGATTGTTCCTTGGCCTGCCAGCTCCGCGCGTTCGGCAAGACGTGCAGGGCGCCGAAAGCGAACCTGGAAATGGGGTTCAGAGTAGCCCGCAGTTGCCGAAGCCGCCGTGGAGCCATACCGAGCTCTTCGCCGATGGCGCCCAGGATAGCGCGGACTCTAGGTGGTTCGGTACGTGCAACCTTCAGCAAACGCTCGAACCGCCCGGGCTCGGTGAGCAATGCCAGCACCTTGCGGGTAGTCTCTTCCGGTGACAACTCGGTCAATTGGCCGCCTCGCCGGAGAAAATCCAGAAGAGCCGCTTCAATTTCGGTCAACCCGCCCCAAGCCTCAGGCCTCCGGGTATGGATCACGGCTCCCCTGCCCAGCAGCTTTCGGGGAAGGCTCAGCCCGCTGGTGGCCAGTTCCACTTGCGAGCCAGACTGGGTGGTGAACCCCAGAAGGTTCGCCGCAGCGAGCCCGGCAGGGAACATCTTCTGCTGAGCGGAAACCAGTTTCTGCAGGCTGGCCGGATTGGGGCGGCTTCTGCCCAGCGTCGTCTGTCGAGCACGGTAATAGACGCCCTTGCTGAGCCGCTCGATCACCCCACCCTTTGCCAGACGGGACAGCGCCTGGGCCACAGCCAGGAACGGGAGATCCCGGAAGTCCTCCATGCGCCACAAACGGTCCCCCCCTGCTTCGATCCGATGCCGGACCAGGGCAGCGGCGCTGCGGGGACTCTGCTTGGGTGGAGCGGCCTCAATCATGCCCCAGGATCGGTTCTGAAAAAACATATGTCAAGTTTTATAGCAAAAAAACTAGACATTGTAAGATGAGATTCTGATCCCGTTACCGGAACAAATACCCAGTCCTCCTGCCCTTCTGCCCTTACGCCCCGCCCTCCGACAAGGCTTGTTCCAGGAAGTGCCGATGCGGCACTGTCGAGTACTCAGCCGCCATGGCCCGCAGCCGGACAGGATCTAGACGTCCACCGCGCAGAGCCTCGACAAGTTTTTCGCAGGGGGAAGAAGCAGGAAGGGAGTTACCTGTCAGCGCCGTTTGCGGCTCCTGGATGGAGGCTCCGGCTCGGTTTCAACCGTCTTGGCTTGCGGGGAGAAGATCCTCGGCGCCAAAGTCATGATTGCGTCCCGCTTGGCGGTCTCACATAAATGCCCGTAGTGCTCTTCCACCATGCGCGTATCGGCGTGGCCGAGTTGCTGGGCGACGAACACGAGGGGAACCCCCCGGTTGATCAGAGCCGAGGCATAGGTATGCCGGAGTTCGTGGAACGTGAGGGGCTCAAGTCCGGCCGCAGTGTACGCCTTCCGAATGGGGCCCTGGGCATCGTCCTTCAGCCACCCGCCAAGTACCGTTGCCGGGGCCTCAGGGACGGCCTCGCTCGCCTCTTCGAATTCGAGGGAATCCGAATCCGGCAGCGCAAAACGGACGCCACCACCCCCTCTCAGGAACTGAGGACGGCCCTGGTGCTGCAGCTTGTGCCGGACCTGCTCGACGGTATTCATCGCGCGCACGGTGGCCTTGCGGGGATCTGGCATGACGTTTGGCAGTCGGCTCGCCAGTTCCGAATAGAGCACCAGGCCCCCTGCCCTTTCCACAAGGATGCGCAGGAGAGCGTCTTCCCCAGGAGACAGTCGGATCCGGGTGTTGTTCAGGATGACGTGCCTGTCCCTCCCCCCTTTCCGGTTCACGCCAGGGCGGAGGAAGAGCAACTCGCCCCTGCCCCGGCCCTTCGAGAGTTCCTTGAAGAACTCCACACCCTCCTCGGTCAGGACGATGTACCGGGGCCGGGAATCCTGGCCCTTGCCGTCAACCCACAGGGTTCCGCCTTCGAGGTCGAGTTCGCTGACCTTGGCCGTGACCAGTTCCCCGTACCGGGCGCCGGTCAGCAGGGCTCCCTGCACCAGTGGCCGGAATATGTCGTCGCAGCCACGGACGAGGGCGCGTTGCTCTTCCAGGGAAAGGAACCTGATGCGCTGCCCCTTGACGCCCCTGAAGGGAGCCACGATGGCCCAGGGCATGTGTTCCTTGTCGATCTTCCCGGTCTTGGCGGCAAGGTTCAGGGCGGCTTTCAGGATGGCAAGATAGCGGTTGGCGGAGGACTTCCGGCGCTTCATGGCGGCTTCCGTCGCCTGCTGGAGTTCTGTCGGAGTCATCGATTCGGCAAGCTCTGGATCCACCATGGGGAGGTATTCAATGACTTTGCCCCCGAGCCGCTTCGGCCCCGTCTTCCTGCGCCCTCGAGAGGCAAGCTCGTTCCTCCATGTCTCGATCCTGGAAGCGGTCAACTCTGCCACGGGGATGTCGCCCAGTTCGGGGAGGACGCCGGTTTCCAGGGCCTTGCGGTCGGCCTCGGCGGTTGCAGCCTTCTTGCGCTCCATGCGGGCGGTCTCGATATAGTTCGCCACCACCTCGCGGACGGTCCGTAAGGCTGGCTGGAACTCATCCTTCTTCACCGGCACCGCAGCGCGGTCGAGGGCCCACTTCTCGGCCTTCGCGCGGGCTTGAGCGTAGGTGAGGGTCCGGGTGCCATCGGCCGGGGTGAAATCGTCGGCCTCCCCGAGACGGGCCTGGGTGATCTTGCGGGTCTTGGGATCGTAGCCCCTGACGATCCATGTCCCCGCCCCACCAACCGGCTTATGGTACTGAAGATACCTGCCACGACCGAGGGTCTCCTGGTGATGCTCCCCAATGGCCAGGGGCTTGCGCCGGGTGATGCTATCCAGGTCGGTGGATCGTTTTGTCCTGGTCACGCGATTCCTCCGGGCTCAAACCGTGCTCAAACGGGTCAAGAGGTCAGGCTACTACCCTGTGGCATCGCGTGATAGGATTCCTTATTTTTCAGTCATTCATGGTGCTATGCGGTGCCGCCGGATCCTGCTTTATCATTCAATTTAGCGTTCGCAATGAGGATGTCGACAGTTCGATCCTGTTCAGCTCCACCAAACAAACCGCCTGAAGCCAATCACTTCAGGCGGTTTTCTTGTGGGCTTAGCCATCAATGAAAGGGTCGTGGTACTCAAAACCGCCTGACGATACGGGGCATCTCCTCCCGAGTTGAAGCGCCATCATGGGGACGACACGCCTCGATTTGAAGGATGTTTGCCACGCCCCCGAAAATTCCAAATTCGTTGTAAATATTGCGATCACTACCCATTTTAAGACTTGGGTGAACCTAGCCTGGATACGCCCTTCATAGCCATACCCATCGCCTGGGAGTCCCATCCCCAGTATGCCGGTGCGTAAAACGCTATTGGCGACCTGAGTAATGACGGCCATTCCAATCATTCAGCCCACATGAGCAGCTGGAGAAAAAAGGAGAGATAGGCGCACCATGGAATCATGGAGACGTACCCCCCGGATCGTGTCGATTTGTGCAACTGTCTGAAAGACCTGGAAGCAATGCTTGCAGACGAGATCCGCCAGGTCGAGGCGACCCGGGAGGAGATCCTCATACTGAAGGCTACAATTGTAGCGATCACTCCAGTCGGAACCTGCCTGAGCCCACACCTGGGCCTGCGAACCGGGATGCGAAGATTGCCCTGTTCCGCAGCCTCTTTAGAGGCCGGGAGGACGTCTACCCGCGTACTGGGAAAACCCAAAAAAGAAGGACAAGAACGGCAAGGTCCTCCATGGCTACAAGCCAGTGTGAGTCAACGAAAAGAACCGGACCCCCTGCGATTGGCCAAGGGTCAAGTGCGGGGAGTGCCCGAACCGCAGCTTCGCCCACTTGGACGACCAGGCGATCCTGGACCATCTGCAGGGACGTCATACCCTCGGGGTAGACGTCATGCTCAAGGAGTAAACGTACTGGTTCCTGGCGGCCGATTTCGACAAGGACGGCCGGCGGGAGAATGTCCGGGCAGTCATGGCTACCTGTCGGGAACTGGCGATACCGGCCCTCGTGGAGCGAAGCCGCGGCCACCGCCCGGAAGCTGGGCTGCCTCCTCCCTACGGAGACCATGGACCGTCGCCCCCAGTTGAAGATGACCTCCTACGACCGATTGTTCCCGAACCAGGACAACATGCCCGAGGGTGGCTTCGGAAATCCGCTCAAAATCCTCTCGCCGCCGGCTGCTCCGCAGCGGCTCACGTCCTGCACATCTCTGACCCATGAATTACCCCTCCTAGTGGTCAAGGAAAAGGCGGGGCGGTGCAGGCATATCTCCCGAGCAGAAGCCTGGGCCGCCTAGCTAATCCGTTTTTACCAGCTTTTATATTTATTAATTGAGGACCCCGAAACTTTTATCACTTGAACCGTATTTGTGAACCAGTCAGGGCAATCGTCGGCCGGCGCAAACCCTGGCGAAAGCGCGCTGCAGCACCGCCTGACTCTAGGCGCCTAGGCCAAGCATACCCATTCAATCACATTCTTCTGCGAGGTATCACAATGTCAAACATAGAAACCAAGGGCATTCACTCTGCCTGGCTCGGAAGTCGCGAATCCTCCTGGATCAACGCTCGCGAATCCCAATGGGCCACCAACCGTGACAGCCAGTGGCTGCAGGGCCGTGACAATCATTTGGCCCAATCAAATGCTTCCCACTGGCTCCAGACCATGGGCGTCTAGGCAGCTTCTGTTCCACCGGGCTTAGCCCCAATGGGCCAGCTTTCCCAGCAGAGCCCTTTTGCTTTGAATGGAAAGGGCTCTGCTCCAGCCAGGGGCACGGCTCCGGTTTTCCCAGTCTTATTTCCTGCCTCGGGGCAGGCAACTCATCGGAGCCATCTTGTACCTCAGCGTTATCGGACAAGGTTATGTGGGCCTTGTGACAGCAGTTTGCCTGGCTGGACTGGGACACCGCGTCACCGCCCAGGACACATCGGAGGAGCGCATCCTGGCCCTTCAGAATGGGCTCTGCCCCCTGATGGAGCCTGACTTGGCCGCACGGCTGGCTTCCGCGCCGGTCCGCAAGCAGCTGACCTTCGTGCACCAGGGGGGCCTTCCCGAAGATGCGGACGTCCATTTCATTTGTGTTGGTACCCCATGGGCCAGCGCGGGTCTGGATCACGGCCCCGTGGCGGCGGTCCTGAGCGATCTGTTCGCCATGGCCGCGCGCCGGGGCCGGCCCGTGCTGGCGGCCATTCGGTCGACAGTAGATGTGCTGGCGGTGGAATCCATCCTCGAAAACCTGAAACGCCAGTACCCGGCGGCCCGGGTGGTCCTGGTACAGAACCCGGAATTTCTCAGGGAAGCCTCCGCCATCCAGGATTTCCTGAACCCGCCCTTCATCATCGCCGGCTCCTACACGGGTGAGGAAGGGGTGGACCGGGTTCTGGAAGCCTTCCAGCCCATCCCCGGCTCGAGGTTCAGGACCACCGCCCGTGGCGCGGCCATGCTCAAACTGGCCTGTAATGCCTTCCATGCCACCAAGGTGGCGTTTGCCAACGAAGTGGCCCACGCATGCGACTGGGCCGGAATCCCCGCGGAAGAAGTATTCGACATGTTCATCCAGGATCACTCCCTCAATTGCTCGGAGAAGTACCTTCGGCCAGGATTCGCCTTCGGCGGTTCCTGTCTTCCCAAGGATCTGCGGGCCTTGATCGGTCTCTTGGAAAGGACCGGAACGGGCGCGCTGCTTCTGCGTGGCGTGCTCGCGAGCAACGATGGGGTCATTGAGCAGATGTGCGGACGCATTGTCGCGGCGGGGGTGAGCCGGCCGGCCCTGCTCGGGTTGACCTTCAAGACCGGCACGGCCGACCTGAGGGACAGCCCATATCTGCGCCTGGCTCAGCAGTTGGTCGACCAGTGCCTGTCCCTGCGCATCTTCGACCCGGACCTGGGAAGGGAGACGTTGCCCCGAACCTTGGCGGACTCGCCCCGGGTGCACCTTTGCGTCTCGCCCCAGGAGGCCCTCGCAGGTGCGGACAGTATCATCCTGGCCAAGCTGCCCGCAGGCCTGCAGGAGGAACTGCAGCAGCGCAGAGAGCAGGGGCACCCGGTATTCGATCTGGAACGAAGGCTGGTGCCGGTTCCTTCCGACCGCTCCACCACCGCCGCCTGAGCATGAATGGACCCCATGGCGCACACCTCACCAGCGGACAGGTCCCAGGGCAATCTCTTCCCCTTCGCCCTGGTCATGTTTGAACTTGCTGTCTATTTCTCGGTAGACATGTACCTGCCCGCCATGCCCGCCCTCCAGGTCGGTTTCTGCATCTCCGAACGGATGACCCAGCTGACCCTCACATGCTGGCTGATCGGCGCCGGAACGATGCAGGTGGCGCTTGGCCCCGTGTCCGACAGCCTCGGCCGCCGCCCGGTCCTCCTTTCCGGGTGCCTGGTCTTCGTCATCGCCTCGGTTGGGTGCGCACTCACCTCCTCCCTGCCGCTCTTCCTGCTGCTACGGACCCTCCAGGGATGCACAATTTGCACTGCCCTGGTGGCCGGTTACGCCTGCATCCATGAACGCTACTCCGGCGTCCAGGCCGTCAAGACGCTGGCCTGGATGAACGGCGTCACCGTGCTCGCCCCGGCCATCGGTCCCTTTCTCGGCGCCGCAGTGCTGGCCATCTGGCCCTGGCGGGCCATTTTCCTTCTGCTCGGCCTCGCCGCCCTGCCTCCATTCCTGCTGCTCTACCGATACATGCCGGAGACGGCAGCGCCCCGCCAACCCTTGTCGTTGGGCACGGCCCTCCGCTCCTACTGGGACCTGCTGCGGAACCGGGCCATGCTCCTGCATCTGGTCAGTTTCTGTCTGGTGTTCAGCCTGATGCTCTCCTGGAATGTCTCCAGCCCGTTCCTGCTCATCGAGCAGGATACGGGCGATCTTACCCCTTTCGTCACTGCCCAGGCCTACCTCTACCTGCTGTTCATTGCCGGTACTCGGCTGGCCAACGGGTGGGTCCTGAGCAAGGGGGCCATTCGGCTGATCCGAACCGGCTTCAACCTGTGCCTAGCCGGGTCCGCCCTCAGTCTGCTCAGTGCCGTGCTCCTGGCGGGAACCCCCTGCTCCTTGCTGTGCTTCGGGGCCGTCACCCTTGGCGCCGGGCTCCTGTTCCCCCCCCTATTTCGCCGGACCATCGAGCTTGCCAACGCTCCCATGGGCATCAGCATGGCCGTGTTCTCCAGCGGAATGAACATCTTCGCGGCAGCCGCGACTTTCGCCGCAGCCTGGCTGCGACTGGACACTCTGCAGGCCTACTTCACGTGGGCCTTCCTCCTCGCCTCCGCGGCGTTCGGGCTCGCGCGCTGGCGCATTCTGCCCGCACCCCTTTCCTTCGAGAAAGCCGAATGAGCCAGAGCGAAACCACCGATCACTGGGATCCGCGCCTTTACGCCGAGGGTTCGGATTTTCAATGGCGCATCGCCACCCGACTCCAGGACACGCTGGAACTCAAAGAAACACGCCGACTGCTGGACGTAGGTTGCGGCGATGGCCGGCTCACCCACCGGATCGCGGCATCCTATCCAACCCTCCAAGTGGTCGGGCTGGACAAGTCGGGATCCATGGTGGCTCACGCCCGTAGCAGATACGGACACCGGTCCAACCTCCGGTTCGAGGTTGGCGATATCGAGACCTACCAGGCTTCGCTCGGCTTCGACATCATCCATTCCTTCTGGGCACTGTCCTGGCTGCAGGACCATGAAGCGGCGGCCCGGTCTATGGTCCAGGTGCTGGCGCCGGGCGGCCGGCTGCTGCTCCTGATCCCGCTCAACAACCGGCACCTTTACCAGTCGGTTGAGAAAATCCAGTCCTCGCCAGTTTGGGCGGGGAGCCTGGCCGGCTTGGCCAACCCCGTGAACTCCGCGTCCCTGGAACTCTATCTGGAGGTATATACCAAGCTGGGCTTCGCACCGACGGCCATTCGCCACGTGCGCTATGCCCACTCCTTCCCCGGACCTGAACCTCTGGGGCGCTATTTCAAGGGCTGGCTGCCCCACGTGCATCGGCTGCCAATCGGCCAAAGGGCGGCCTTGATCCGGGACCTCATTACCGTCTACAACCAGGAACTAGCCGCGACGGGCGATCCGGAACATTCAATCCGGTTCGACTGCGTCCTAGTGCAGGGCGCCCTTCGATGAGCGGTCCGACGCACACCGCAGGTGCCTGGTCCTTGCTCCGGGACCAGTTCGAGTTGGAGCAGGGTTGGCTCCATCTGGCCTTGTGCATGGTCACCTGCAACCCGAGGCCAGTTCGGGAAGAAATCCAGCGCCATCGCCAGGGCTTGGACCAGAACCCCGCTCTGTACTATCGAAACAACGCCGCCTTCGTGGCGCGCGGGCTGGCCGCACTGGCCCGCTATCTGGGTACCGACCCAGATCAGGTGGCCCTGGTGGAAAGCACCACCGCAGGTTTGTCGGTCGTCTTGAACGGACTTGATCTGAAGCCGGGGCACGAGGTGATCTCCAGTTGCCATGACCACTACTCCCTGGACATGACCCTGAGGGGCCTGGCGGCGAACCGCGCCATCCCCCACCGCAGGATCCGACTGTACCGGGAACCAGCCAAGGCCAGTCATGGGGAAATCCTCGCCAACCTTACCGCCGCTATCACCCCAGCCACTCGGGCTGTTTGTCTCACTTGGGTGCATTCCTGCTCCGGAGTCAGGCTCCCGCTCGCCTGCATCACGGCGGCTATCGCCGCCATCAATGAGCAGCGTCCCGAGGCCGAAAGGATCCTGACGGTAGTGGACGGTGTCCACGGGATGGGTGTGGTGGCGTTCCGCGACATCACCTCGTTGGGTTGCGATTTTCTTGTGAGCGGTCTGCACAAATGGATGTTCGGTCCGCGCGGCACTGGGTTTGTCTGGGGCACGGCGAGGGCCTGGCTGCGTTTCCGGCACCCATTGATCGTGTCCTTTGATCCCGCCGCGTTCCATCCGTGGCGCTACCAGGAACATGAGCAAGATCCCTGCCCGCCGGCACGGCGCGCCAGCACCGGTGGCTTCCAGGCCTTCGAACACCGTTGGGCCATCCACCAGGCCATCGGGGTTGTGGAGAGCCTCGGCCAGGAGCGCATCCAGGAGCGGATCCAGGCCCAACTGCAACTGCTGCGCCAGTGCCTCGTTCGGCACCCCAGGGTCACGTGCCTGACGCCAGAAAGCCCCGACCTTTCCGCCGGGCTACTCTGCTTCCAGGTGCACGGCGTAGAACCCCGGCAGGTGGTCGAGGACCTCCTTACCCGGCGACTCATCACCGGCCAGACCCCCTACCGGAATTCCGCAGTGCGGCTGGCGCCCAGCATCCTCCTTGCCGACGACGAAATCAGTCAAACCACCCGCATTCTGGAGAACTACCTCGATGGCCACTGAAAACGACAGAATCCTGTGTTTGAGCGACACCATGGAGGACATCACCCGGTTCACCCAAGGTTGGCCGGTGGATTTCTTCGCGATCAGCCAACGCAATCCCATGGATTATGGCGGAGACGTGTTTCACCGCCAGTACCAGAACCTGCGTCAGCAAGTGGACCTGGGGCGGATCCGCCTGGTGATCGCCGAATACATCGAAGCGTTGCCGCTGGTGCATCTGCTGCGGAGAGCCGGCTACCGTTGTCCAGCAATTTTCGTTCCCCATTCCAATGCCTTCCCCCTGGATAACCTTGCCCTGTTCCTCCTGCAAACCACCACACCCCATGCGGATGATGTTGTCCTCTGCGGTTCCGACCATGCGGTCCGGGGCTACGGCAGGC
>Ga0302270_10002966_pt1 | contig 16272 bp, 13 predicted proteins | sample III_Bog_E2_3_FD_198773 | JGI IMG/M metagenome (GOLD analysis project Ga0302270, IMG submission 198773) | Peat permafrost microbial communities from Stordalen Mire near Abisko, Sweden - III_Bog_E2_3 | ecosystem: Environmental > Terrestrial > Soil > Wetlands > Peat | place: Sweden: Abisko... | reverse complement strand
CTGTAACCGTGAGCTACAGTGGTGACGCGAACTATTCGCCGGCGCTGCAAAGCATCAACATCACCGCGACCAAGGCGGTGAGCGTGACGACGCTGCAGGTGACACCGGTTGTGGCCAGCACGGGCGATACGATCACGCTGCGCGCAACCGTTAGCCCGCAAACTCCATTGCTGCCCACGGGCACGGTGACGTTTACCTACGGGGGCAACACGACCAGTGCGGTCGCGCTGGTCAACGGCAGCGCTTCGTTTACCACGGCTACCAATCAGTTGAGCAGCTACAGTTTCAGCGCCACGTATAGCGGGGATATTAATTTTCTCGGGTCAGCGAACACCGTCACTCCGTCCGCAGCCTTTGTGGAGACGCTCGCGTCCTCGACGATGACCGTACCGCAGAATGCACAGCTGGGCGTGAATGTGCAGTTCGATCCCTTCTTCAACTACGCGGGAACCATCCAGGTGAGCTGTACGAATCTGCCGGCGAACACCGTCTGCACCACCCTGCCGGCAGGTGGACTTGCACTCGGTTCGACCGCGAGCCAGACGATCCAACTGCTGGTGACGACGAACGCAGCCCCGGCGGCGGTGCAGAGTGCACGGCTGGGCGGAGGCACACTCTTCATGGGTGGCATCGCGGTTTCGCTCTGCCTGCTCCTGCCCTGGTGGAAGAGGCGCATCACACTATTGTTGGTGGCGATGCTGATGCTGGGCGGCGCACTCGCTCTCTCTGGATGCGGGGCTACCAGCACTGCGTCAGGCATGGTGTACCAGACTCCGACTGGAACGTACAGTGTGAATGTGGTGGCTACGGACGGGACAAATACGAGTACGCAGGCACTTAGTTTGACGGTGATTGCGGGCAGCAATGACGCACGGCCGAGCTTGAGCGTTGGAGCTGGGAAGTAACGCACAGCATAGCGACGTCAGATTGGCTTTGAAAGGGCGCGGCTTGAGCAGCGCCGGGTGTCGCATAAAGGAAAGGTGGCATTAGCCCCGGAGGCCATCTCCTCCGGGGCTAATGCCCGCAATGTTTTGGTCTGATTTTTCGGACGAGCTGAAGCTCGTCCCTTTCAAAGCAAACCAAACTGACCCACTACCGTACGGTGCGGTTCATGGCGAGGCGTATCGCCAAGGTGCATGGCCGTGCTACGTATTAGTGCAGGTCGGGGTAGGTTCGGTAGGCCTGGATGGTGGCGGCGAGCGGTGTGCCGCGCACGACGGGGACTTTGAGCAGCACTTCGAAGTAGGGGAGCTTCTGGACGTGGAGCATCTGCTGGAAGCTGGATAGCTGAGTTTCAGAGAGCAGAAAGTCTCCGGCAGCCTGCAGGGAGCCGGGGCCGAGGCCGCCGATGAGCAGGACATTTCCATGTCCCTGGGGATTCGGAAGGTAGGCTACGGTGCAATAATCCACCGCCGGCGTGGAACTGTAGGCCGGCTGCTCACCGGCGTGGGGCGCGCGGTTCACGATGGATGCGGGCGCGGCGGGCGTCTCAAAATCATCCTGGGCGGTGAAGTTCAGGCGCGCATCGAAGAGCTCATTCCACGGATTACCAAAGCGGCTGCCGACAAGGATGACGTTGTCCTGCTTGAGCAGGGCGGGGGAGTAGTCGCGGGCCTGATACATGTGCAGCTTCTGGCCGGAAGGGTCAAGGCTGAGAATGCGCTGCGCCAGCCGCAGACCACCCTGGGTGCCAAGTTCGCGGGAGGAGAGCATGTCAAGGATGGCGTGCATCTCCGGGCTGAACTGCTGGGCCTGCAGCTTGTTGAGATAGCTGCGGTTGAGATAGTCCTGCAGCGTGAAGGATTCTTTCCCGAGTGCCTGGAGCAGCCGGAACGACGTATCCGGCATGACGACATCGGTGCTCTGGTGCGAATCGAGGAAGCCGGACCAGAAGACTTCTACCGTGGGATCGTAACGCCACGGATAGAGCAGCCGCTGGGCCGCACGATCGCGGACCCAGAGTGTAGCGGAGGCGATAGACAGCACGCCGCAGACGATGGCGAGGGCCAGGATGAGGAACGAGGAGGCCGTCCAGCGATGGCGATTGAGGAGTGACGCTACTCCGGAACCAGGCTGGGACAGCCCGGCAGCGGGAAGTGCGTGGCCGCTCACGGATTCCGGCGGAGGGGCCAGCGGACGGTAATGAAAAACGGGAATATAGCTGCCGCGGGGAATCTCCATGACGATCTCTTCATGGAGCCCCTCGGACTGGAAGTAGGCTTCAATGCGCTTGCGCAGGTCACTGAAATTGGTGCGGACGATATTGTCGACACTGGTGTCGTAGGAGTCTGCACGGCCGAAGACGTGGATGCCGATCTCCTGCTCGCGGACCTGGGTGCAGCCATCTTTGAGCGAGCAGCGACCGACGTAGAGCAGCATCTGGCGGAGACGGGCGGCTCGTCTGAGCTGGGAACTGGCGGCAACTCGTTCGAGAAGAGCCCAGGATGTATCCAAATCGGGAAGTTCAGTTTGCTGCAGGGTCGTGCCAGACATTAATTGTTCCTTGATGCCACTCCCGCAGCCACCGTGAAGCAGCTAATGCAGGGCTGATACAGACACCGTTGGACCCCCCAACGGGGGATTGCAACTCTGTTCGAGTAAGCTCTGTTGGCGAAACTCGAGTCTTGCGGATTCTAGCTGGAAGGGAACACCATGCGCAATGGCCGGAACTTGTCACCGGGAATGAACAGGGAAGCGAATTCCCTTCACAGCGCTGCGGTGGCCCAGGGATTGCGGGACGAGGCACTAAAGCCCTTAATCCGGCCTGCAAACCATGTGCCGGGGGCCGCACAGGGGAAGCGATTAAAAGCGTGAAATGAAGGCTTTACGGTCAGCACCACGGTGGGCACCACTGAGAATTGACTTGATACTCCGGAATGCAGGCTGCAACCTATCCTTATCCGTAGCTTACGGTGGATTCAAACTCTCATGCTCCTATAGGCTCAACATGACTCTCGCACGACCGGCATTCGGCAAAGCAAGCATCTTCCTGGGCACGATCGCGGCAGTTCTTTTCTGCGCGGTAACCGTGGCCGCGCAAACGCCCGCAGCACCCCGCGTCTACACCATGGATGCTGCCGTGCTGGCCAAACTGAAGGCGCATCCGGACAGAGGGCTGATTGCGCGTGCGATCCGCGAGGGCGATGCGGCGCTGAAGGTGCAGCCGCACTCAGTTACGGAGAAGCGCCAGACGCCGCCCAGCGGCGACAAGCATGACTGGTACAGCCAGGCCGGCTATTGGTGGCCGGACCCAAAGAATCCGAACGGGCCATACATCCGGCACGACGGCGTCCAGAATCCGGAGAAAAAGGATTTTACGGATGAGAAGTTCTTCAACGACACGGTGCAGGCGGCGGAGACGCTGGCGCTGGCTTACTACCTGACGGGACGGGAGGCCTATGCCGCCCATGCCACCCTGCTGCTGCGGACCTGGTTTCTGAATCCAGCGACGGCGATGAATCCTAACCTGACCTACGCGCAGTTCATCCCGAATAAAAACAATGGCCGATCGGGCGGCATCGTCTCTTCACGCCAGATGCCCCAGGCAATTGACGCCGTGGGGTTGCTGGCGGGCTCAAAGAGCTGGAGTGCCGCCGATGACGCCGGGATGCATCACTGGTTCGGCGAGTGGTACAAGTGGCTGACGACATCCGAACCGGGCAAGGAAGAGAGCAAGCACCCGAACAACCACGGTAGCTGGTACCAGGTGCAGGCCGCGGCGCTGGCGCTCTACCTCGATAAGCCGGAAGATGCGAAGGTGATTATGACGCGTGTGCGCGATGTGCGCATTCCTGACGAGATCGGACCGGATGGCCTGCAGAAGTATGAGATGGCGCGCACGAAGTCCTTTTCCTATAGCGCCATGAATCTACATGCGCTCACCACGCTGGCAAGCATGGCTGAGCCGGTAGGGCTGGACCTGTGGCAACCGTCCAAACCCGGCGGTCCCACCATCCTGTTGGCGATTGATGCGCTGCTGCCGTATGACGCGCATCATCCGTGGCCACATGAGCAGATCGAGGCGGGCCGCGAAGACAGCATCTGCCCGGCGCTCTCCTATGCTCTGGGCCACACCCATGATGCCAGGTATCAGGATGGGCTGAAGCGATTTCAGTGCGAGCCCACGGTGAAGGACCAGATCGTTCAGATGGGCAGATAGAGGCGCACCGTGAGAAAGATCGTTCCCACATTCATGATGTGTACTGCCTGTCTTGGGTGCCTGATCCTGCTGGCGGCTTTGCCTGCGGCAGGGTTGGCGCAGACTCCGGCGCGCGCGGCGAAGGCAGAGGTCTCGCCGGACGCTCGGTTTCGCCTGGGTAGTGTGCTGTACGAGGACAACTTTCAGCATGGCTTAGAGAGCTGGAAGGCCGAGATGGAGAAGCCGGCGACGGTATTGGCCAAAGACGGTGTGCTCGATCTGGATGCGCCGGCAGGTCTGACGCTGTGGTTCACGCACGAGTTGGACGGGCCGGTGATGATCTCTTACGACGCAGTTGTGGTTGCTGCGGGTGGACCCAACGATCGGGTGAGCGACCTGAACTGCTTCTGGATGGCGAGCGATCCGAGTTCGCCGCAAGATTTGTTCGCACATCCTCGCAGCGGAGCGTTTCCAACGTATAACTCGCTGCATAGCTATTACGTGGGTCTGGGCGGGCACAACAATACGTCGACGCGTTTTCGCCGCTACATCGGGGACAATGACGACCGGCCGCTCTTGCCGGAGAACGATCTGGCCGGGGCGGACAAGATGATCGTCCCCAACCGCATGGAGCATATCCGGCTGGTCGCGGATGGGCGGCTCATCCAGTTTTACCGTGGGCAGGAACGCTACTTCGAGATGGTGGACGCCCAGCCATATACCCGTGGATGGTTTGGGATACGAACGACCAGGAGTCACCTGCGAATCCAGAATTTGAAGATTGTGCGGCTGATTCCCAACGATTAAATAGAGAGCGTAGAGGCAGGAGCCGAGATGATGCGTTTCGCAATGGCCGCGCGATGCCGCCACAGTGCAGGAGAGCTTCCGATGGGTCGATGGTCCGGTGCAAGAGTGATGACCGCAGTGGCGTTGGCGCTCTGCGCCGCGCTTTGCGGAGCACGCGCGCTGGCTGCCGGTAAGCCGTTCATTCCCTGGACGAGTTTGAGCAATCCAATTCTGTCGTATCCGAACTGGTCAATCAAAGATGTCGCCATGTCGTACCGGCAGGGTGAGTTCTATCTCTACTTCTCCGCGTTCTATCCGGAGAAGGGTGAGGTGCGGTCGCATGTGGTGGAGGTGAGCACGCGGGACTTCGTGCACTTCTCCCAGCCGCTGCTGAACTTTGACGGTGAGGATGATGGATGGGCGGGAATGTGCTCGCCCGACGTGCAACGGATCGGCAAGCAGTACATCCTGACGTTCAATTCGTGGGGAGACAAGCGCGGCAAGCCGAATGAGCTGTTCTACATGACTTCGGCGGACATGGTGCACTGGTCTGCGCGGCGGCCAATGGCGCCGAACCTGACCGGCGCGAACCGGGTGATTGACGCCAGTGTGGCGGCGGCCGATGGCGGCTACTATCTGATCTGGAAAGAGGGATCGCCGAGCGGCGGTATGCATCCGCGGCTGGCTTTTGCGAAGTCGCTCGACGGGCCGTTTGCTTATGTTGGAAGCGGGCTGCCGTCGCTGCTGATGGAAGACGGCGCTGAGAATGGCCTTATCCATGAGAACTACGAGTTCATGCATGCGAAGAACCAGTGGTATCTGCTGACGACGGACTATGTGCTCCAGGGGCCTCACCGTGGACCTGCTCCTGACCCCGATCTGCGGTGGAGCCAACAGGGGCCGCGGCTTTATGCGCTTGCTCCGGGATCGAGTTGGCTGAAGTGGCAGCACGGTTATGCGCTGGATATTGCTCCAGAAAAGTTCAATACAGTGAATCGCGATAATGCTTCGGCGGTCTATGACTGGCGCGCTGAGGACGGCTACTACTACCTGATCTATGCGGGATGCACGGAGCGGGAGTCTTATGCGGGGCGCGGTTGGAACCAGCTGGGACTGGCGCGGTCAAAGGATCTGGTGCACTGGACGATTGCGGGACAGACGCAGGGAAGTTGAATTCGGTTCGTGGTATGCGGCGGAGTTTGTCTGCTGTGGAAAGAGAGATGTGACGAGATGATCAATCGACGTGATTTTCTGAAGGTAGCGGGCGCTACTGCCTGTGCATCCAGCCTGCCGGGGTTGGCGGCTGTGGAGCCTTCCCAGCCGAACATCCTGCTGGTGATGTTTGACCAGCAGTTTGCTGAAGCAGCCAGCTATCGCATGGGGACGCAGTATATCCACACGCCAAACATGGACAGAGTCGCAGCGAAGGGAACCGTGTACACGCGGGCTTACTGCTCGAATCCGCTGTGTGTGCCATCGCGGACTTCCATGTTTACAGGGCAATACCCGACATCGCTGGAGGTGCAGGATAACAGTGACGCGATCGAGCTTAACCTGACGCTGACCGGCTATCCGAAGATGTTCCCGATGATGGGGAAGATATTCCAGAGCGCGGGATACGAGACGGCTTACTTCGGCAAGTGGCACATACCGTGTGCAACCGGAAGAAACGATATTCATGGCTTTGCGACAGCGAAGATGGGGCAGGGGGCATTCGGCCAGAAGAGTGATGATGTGCAGACGGCGAAGGATGCGGCTGCATTTCTGAAAGAAGAGCACAAGAGTCCTTTTTTGCTGGTGGCTTCATTTTTGAATCCGCACAATATCGCGGAGTGGTCAAGGGGGCAGGCGCTGCCGCTGGGCGATATAGGCCAGCCGCCCCCGGTGGATGAGCTTCCGCCGCTGCGCAAGAATCATGCGCCGCAGAAGAATGAGCCGGATACGATGACGATGATGCGGCGTTCGTATCACTCTGCGCCGATGTTTCCTGTGGGCGGATACGACGAGACGAAGTGGCGGCAGTATCAGTGGGCGTACTACCGGCTGATTGAGAAAGTGGATGCACAGCTGGGCGTGGTGCTGGATGCGCTGCAGGCTTCGGGCAAGGAAAAAGAGACGCTGATCGTGATGCTCTCTGACCATGGCGACTGCCAGGGAGCGCATGGCTGGAATCAGAAGACGGTCTTCTATGAGGAGTCGGCGAGGGTGCAATTTGTGATCAGCCAGCCGGGGGCGACACACTCAGGAACCGCGAAGCGGCTGGTGAATACGGGTGTGGATCTTATCCCGACGCTCTGCGATTACGCGAGTATTGCGAAGCCGGCGACGATGCCGGGACTGAGTGTGAGAGAGGGTGAGCATGAACCACGCCAGTATGTAGTGGCGTCAGACAAGATGCTGGAAGGTGCACCGCTGGATGGGCGCAAGCCAAATCCTACAGGACGTATGGTGCGCGGACAGCGCTACAAGTATTGCGTGTACAGCGAAGGGGAACGGCGGGAATCGCTGGTCGACCTGGAGAACGATCCCGGCGAGATGGTGAATCTCGCGGGTGAGCCTGCGGCGCACAAGATACTCACCGAGCACCGAGCTATGCTGGCTGACTGGTGCCGCGAAACGCACGATGCTTTCTGGATTCCAACGTAAGGAATTTATCTTTTACCGGCTTTCTGCAATAGCAAGAGGATCAGGATCAATGAAGATTTCACGTCGTACGTTTGTGCAAGGCAGTGTGACCGCGGCAATGGGCACAGCGATCGCTGCGCCTGCCCTGATGAAGCGCAATACGCGCAAGAATGTACTGTTCATCGGTCTGGACGATCTGGCTCCGCTGCTGGGTTGCTACGGCAAGCCGGTGCATACGCCAAACATTGATCGGCTGGCTGCACGTGGCGTCCGCTTTGATGCGGCATATTGCCAGTATCCGTGGTGCGGGCCATCGCGCGCTTCGCTGATGACGGGCTACTCGCCGGATACGACGCGGGTGCAAGATCTCACGACGCACTTCCGCCAGGCACTGCCCAACGTGGTGACGCTGGGGCAACTCTTCCGTGCGAATGGTTACTACTCTGCGCGCGTGGGCAAGATCTATCACGCCTCTGATCCCGGCGGCGAGGGGACGGATGGCCTGGACGATCCGATGACGTGGGATTGGACATCGAATCCGGCGGGAGTGGATCACTACAAGGAAGAAGATCTGGTCACGAACTTCACGCCGAAACGCGGGCTGGGCAGCGCGATTGCGTTCCACCGCTCCAAGGCGGCTGACAGCGAGATGACGGATGCGCTGGGCGCGACGGAGGTCATCCGCCTGCTGAAGCAGCCGCGCACGGAACCGTTCTTCATCGCCTATGGGCTGTATCGCCCGCATGTGCCGTGGGTGGTGCCGGAGGCCTACTTCGAGCGCTATCCGCTGAGCGGGATTAAGCCGTGCGAGTTTGATGCAAGCGAGTTGAATATTGCGCCACCGTCTGCCTACTGGACTAAGCCGGTGAACTTCGGCATGGATGTGGAGCAGCGCAAGCTGGCGATCCAGGCTTACTATGCTTCGACGACCTTTGCGGACGCGCAGATCGGGCGGGTGCTGCGGCAACTGGAGGTTTCAGGGCTGGCGGAGAATACGCTGGTGGTGCTGTGGTCGGATCACGGCTGGCAGCTGGGCAGGCATGGGCAATGGATGAAGGAGACGCTGTTTGAAGAGGCAACGCGCGTGCCGGTCATCATGGCGGGCGCAGGCGTTCCGCTGCAGGGCGCGGTGTGCCGGCGCACGATTGAGCATCTCGATCTCTATCCGACGATTGCTTCCATCTGCGAACTCTCCGGCATTCCGCAGACGCTGCATGGCGAATCCGTGGTGCCGCTACTGCGCAACGTGGAGGCGGAATGGAGCAAGCCGGCCATCACGCAGGTGCACCGGCCCGCGACCGATGAGCTTCCTGCGATTGAGGGATACTCCATCCGCACCGAGCGGTACCGCTACACCATGTGGGACGAAGGCCGCCATGGTGAGGAACTGTATGACTACAATACTGATCCGCATGAGCTGAAGAATCTTGCGGACGACGCTTCGCAGGCGACGCTCAAGCTGAAGCTGAGGGTCTGCCTGAACACCACGACGCTGGCACGCGGACGGGCCGCGGGCGCGGTCGATCCGAACCACCCGTACGATGTAAGCCCTGGATAAGCAGCGGTCGCAGCCAGGGAGATGATGTGGAAAGAATCAGCTTAGTGCGGTGCGAGATGACGAACCCGGAAGCGGAGAGCTGCCGATGGCCGTAGCTCGCCGGAGATGCAGGGTATTCGTGTATACCCTTGTAGTGTGCGTGTATCTCTGCTGCGGCAGTAGCCTGCATGCGCAGGTGACCGAGTCGTTGTTTGGGACGACGCCCGACGGCGTTGCGATAAAAATATATACGCTGCAGGACGGGGCGATACAGGCGCGCGTCATGACGTACGGTGCGCGGCTGGTCTCGCTGGATGTGCCCGATGCGCACGGGAATATTGCGGACGTGGTGTTGGGTTATGATGCGCTGACGCCGTACCTGGAGGATCATAAGACATTCTTCGGAGGCATCATTGGCCGTTTCGCCAACCGCATCGCGGCGGGGAGTTTTCTGATGGATGGAAAGCGGTACGACGTTGCGAAGAATAGCGGGAATAATTCGCTGCATGGCGGAACGGAAGGATTCGACAAGCGAGTGTGGACTGCGCAGCGTATTGCCCACGGCGTGGAGCTGACCTTGGTGAGCCAGGATGGTGATCAGGGTTTTCCTGGGACGCTTACGGTGCGGGTGCGATACACGCTGCAATTTTCCACGCTGAAGATTGAGTATTTTGCGGTGACCGATGCCGATACGGTCGTGAATCTGACCAGTCACAGCTATTTCAATCTTGCGGGCGAGGGGAGCGGCGATATCTTGCGGCATGTCGTTACCATCCACGCTGACCGCTATACGCCGGTGAATTCGCAGATGATCCCTACAGGAGAGATTGCTGCTGTAACGGGAACGCCCTTTGATTTCCGCAAGCCCACAGCGATTGGAGCACGCATTGATGCAGCGAACGAGCAGCTCACGATTGCAAAAGGCTATGACCACAACTTCGTTGTATCCGGCAATGCAGACCAGCAGGGGCTGCACACGGCTGCGCGTGTGATGGACCCGACGAGTGGCCGCGTGCTGGTGGTGAAAACGACGCAGCCGGGTGTGCAGTTTAATTCCGGCAATGCATTGGATGGGACGGTGCACGGGAAGCATGGGCATGTCTATTGGCGTCATGCATCGTTCTGCCTGGAGACACAGCATTTTCCGGACTCGCCCAATCAGCCCGCGTTTCCATCAACCGAGTTGAAGCCAGGGCAAGCATTTCATGCGATTACCGAATATGTGTTTTCGGCTGTTGGGGGATCGCGCGGCGCGCAGTGGAACTGATTTTTAATTCACACAGATCAAGGCCGTAGCCAGAACCAAAGGCTACGGCGTATGGCAGAGGAGACGATTTGAAAAACTGGCTTGGCACCGCATCCACTGATTCACCGGCTGAGGCGAGTGGAATCACGCGCAGGAAGCTGCTGCAACTCTCAACCGCAGGCGCTGTTGCGCTGGGTGCCGGACGAATCTTCCCGGAGCTGGCTTATGCGAGCGCAGCGAATACAGCTCACGCCGTGACGAGCTCGGCGGAGAAAAATCTTTATCTGTCTCTGCTGCAGACGTGGTGCGATGGTCTGGTCGCGCGGCAGGTGACGGGCATGGCGCACTCGGATATGCAGGGTGGGCTGCTGTGTTCGGCGTGCGGCCTGATCCACGGTCGCTGCGCCGACTCGATCTATCCGCTGCTGCGGATGGCTCATACCAGCGGCGACGAGAGATATCTGCGCGCCGCGCTGAGCGTATATGACTGGTCAGAACGCATTGTGAGCCGCGCCGATGGGAGCTGGGTGAACGACGTATCGCTCAGCAGCTGGCAGGGGATTACCGTGTTTCGTGCGATTGCACAGGCTGAGGCGCTGGAGCATCACGGCGCTGTGCTGAGCAGTGCGGTGCGGCAGCAATGGACGGATCGGCTGGCGCGCGCGGCCAGGTTTCTCGACGGATTTATCAGCATTGAAACCGGCAACATCAACTACCCGGTGACCTCATCGCTGGCGTTTGTGCTGTGTGGGCGGGTGCTGGGCGATGCGCACTATATTGAGCGCGGACAGCGGATGGCGCATGAGGTGCTGCAGCAGTTCTCGCCAGAGGGATTTCTCTTTGGCGAGGGGCATCCGCTGAAGGGCGTGACGGCGAAGGGCTGCAGGCCGGTGGACCTGGGCTACAACGTGGAGGAGTCGCTGCCCTCGTTGGGATTGTATGCGCTACTCACGAATGACAAGCCGGTGCAGGAACTGGTGGCGTCAGCACTGAAGACGCACCTGGAGTTCATGCTGCCGAACGGCGCCTGGGACAATAGCTGGGGAACCCGGAATTACAAGTGGAGCTGGTGGGGAAGCCGCACCAGCGATGGTTGCCATCCGGGGCTGGTACTGCTGTCGCAGCATGACCCGAGATTCCGCGAGGCCGCGCGGCGTAATGCGGAGTTGATGGCCGAATGCACGCACGAAGGCCTGCTCTACGGCGGTCCGGATTACTTCGCGCATGGTGATCCGGCGTGCATCCATCACACGTTCACGCATGCAAAATCATTGGCGACGGTGCTGGACCGCGGCACCTTTGAAGCTGACGCGCCCACGCGGCCGGCGCTGCCACGCGATGAGGCGTATCACATCAAATCTTTTCCGCTGATTGGCACCCATCTGGCTGCAATTGGGCCGTGGCGCGCAACTGTGACCGAGTATGACTGGGACTATATCGAAGATGTGCAGGTGGGAGGAGGAGGAGCGGGCGGCCATGTGACCGGCGGCGCTCTCTCGATGCTGTTTCATCAGCGGCTGGGTACGTTGCTGGTGGCGAGCATGAACGAGTACCGCCTGATCGAGATATCGAATCAACAGCAGTACCGCGGCGGCTCGCACCTTCCGCTGACGCCGAGGATTGAATATGCAGGTGCTGAGACGTATACCAGCCTGAACGATCTGAAGGCCACGCTGAGCGTGGCGCAGGCGGGAGAGGAACTGAACTTCACCGCCAAGGGACGGTTGCTGACCGCGGGCCGCGCACCGCTGGCGGGTGCTGACCTCGGCTACTGCCTGGGCTATAAGCTCAGCGAATCGGCAGTGGAAGTGACGGCGACGGCGCTGGGCAGTTTTCCCGGACACTCTCCCGCGCGGTTCATTCTGCCGGTCGTTTCTCCCACGGGGGAGCGCGTGGAACAACCCGATGCGCAAACAATTCAGGTTGTGAAGCCGAAGGGAACCCTGACGATTCGCACCAGCGCGCCGGCTGGATTCACGCTGGCGAAGGAACGGACGTTCAACCTGGTTCCGGGATTCGAGTGCGTTGTGTTGTCCATTGTGATGGTGCCAGGGGAAGAGCTTCGCATACGCATGGAGGCGTAGGGCGCTGCATTTCACTGCGGAAGAAGTCATGAAATGGAGCACTGTGCAAGCGGCCAGGGCTCTGTGCATCTGCAGGAAGACATGCCGCTGAAGAGAGAGGATTCTAAAAGTGTTCGTTCGATTTCCAGTGTTCCAAAGCCAGCGCCGTGTTCCCGCCTCTCACTGCAGCGGAGTCGCTTTGCTCGCCTCCATCGTGGTGCTTAGCCTGTTGCCGGTGGTGCTGTGCGGTTGCTGCGCTTCGTCCGCGCAGACGGCGTTGAACCCAGGCTCTGTGACTGGAGTGATGGTGACGGACGCGAAGGCAGCCGGCGATTCGCCGGACGATCCAGGACCGCTCGCGACCGGTCTGTCCAGTGCGCTGAAGCCGAAGGCGGTGGATGCGGCGATGGTGAAGGTTGCGGACTGGGAGCTTGTGCATGCGGAAGCAAACTTCAATCAGCAGTGGACCTTTGCGCCGCTCTACGACGGCCTGCTGGCAACTTCAAAGACGACCGGCGATGCGAAGTATCACGATGCTGTGCTGCGTTTTGCCGAGCGTTCTGACTGGAAACTGCTGGATACGCGTTTTCCTCATGCGGATGATGAGGCGCTGGCGCATGCCTATCTGGATCTGTATCTTGAGACTCCGAAATCATCGCGGCAGGCGGCGCGAATCGCCAACACGCAGGCGATCGTGGATCGTTTGATCGCGCGGGCCGACGACCCGGAGAAGCTGTTGTGGTGGTGGAGCGATGCTCTGTTTATGTCTCCACCTGTTCTTACGCGCATGTACCTTGCTACGGGGGACCGGAAGTACCTGGACTTCATGGATCACGAATGGTGGTTGACGGCCGCAAGCCTGTACGACTCGCAAGAGCATCTTTATTTCAGAGACAGCCGCTTCTTTGCGAAGAAGGAAGCGAATGGGAAGAAGCTTTTCTGGGGGCGGGGGAATGGTTGGGTGATGGGGGCGCTGGTCCAGGTGCTGCAATCCATGCCCGAGGATTATCCCAGTCGCCCGCGTTATATGCGGCAGTTCCGCGAGATGGCGGCGGCGGTTGCAAAGGCGCAGGGCACTGACGGGCTGTGGCGATCGGGAATGCTGGATGCCGGAGCGTACGATCTGCCGGAGAACTCCGGGTCCGGGTTCTTTACCTACGCCCTTGCCTATGGAATCAACCAGCATATTCTGGACCGCAAGACGTATCTGCCGGTGGTACAGCGGTCATGGGCGGGGCTGCTGGCACACATTTATGCCGATGGCAGGCTGGGCTCAATCCAGCCGATTGGGGCACAGCCAGGACAGTTCAAGGCGTCGTCGAGCTATGTCTATGGTGTGGGCGGATTTCTGCTGGCGGGCTCGGAGATGCACCGTCTGGCCGATAGCCGCCGCTGAATACAGAGAGGCGAACGCAACCGGCAAGGCAAGACCAGAATGCGAGCCGGTGCCGTGACAGTCTGAGGATACGTATTACCGCTATGAATCCTGAAGTCCCATCCAACGAAAGATGCTCATCGCCGGGCACCAGTTGGTGAAGGCCGATTGAAGAAGATTGAGGCCGACGAAGGCGGTGAGCAGCAGCCAGTAGGGCGACACCCAGTGTGCGAGGCCAAGCGAGATCAGGATCATGACACCGGCCAGCAAGCGAACTGCGGTTGCAACGGTCATAGAGTACCTCCTGCGGTATCTGGTGATGAAGCGTTGTTGCGGAACCCAGCATTTTTGAGTCGTGCGACATTGTATGACTCAGAGATACAGGCTCAGTCACACTATATCACTATGTGGTGATATAGTGTGACTGAGGTGCTGGCAATGAACAGGTTGTGGCGAGGGTTGCGCGGTTTTCTGGTGGCATTAGCTCTGGTCTTCGGACTGCGGACGGCGAGCGGGCAGGCGGCAGCGCCGATCACCCTGGATGAAGCGATTGCCGGTGCGCGTGCCCACCACCCACGAATGGCCGAGGCGCAGGCAGCTGAAGAGCAGGCACAGTCAGCTCGCAGGGCCGCAGCTTCCGGCAGGTTGCCGGTGATCGCAGCGAGTGAAGAGGCGGTGTACTCAGACGATCCTGTGTTTGCGTTCGGCAGCAAGCTGCGGCAGGGAAGATTTGCGAGCAGTGATTTCGATCTCAACACGCTGAATCATCCTGCCGCGCTCAGCAATTTCGATGCTTCAGTCAACGTCAGCTGGACGGCATTTGACGGCGGCGCAACGCGGAGTAAGGTGGCGAGCGCAAACTCGTCACTGTGGGCCGCTGTGCTGGAGACACAGTACGCCGGAGAGCAGGTGGCGGAGAGTGTAACGACGCTCTACTACCGCGTGCTGATGGCGGAAGAGCAGATTGCAGTGGCGAACGCAGCATTGCAGCGAGCGCAGGAGATTGCCGCCGATGTGGAGGACCGCGTTCACGCGGGACTTGCATTGGAGTCAGATGGAGCAAGGGCCCGTCTGGCTCTGCAGGATGCACAGAACGATGCGGCCGCCGCGCACGAGCATGTGCAACTGGCGCGCACTGATTTCTTTGACCTGATAGGCGAGCCGAACAGTGATCAGCCGTTGGTGCGACCGGAGGTGAAGGCTCTTCCGAGCGGCGATGCCGCGGCGAGCGATGCTCTGGCACAGCGTTTTGATCTGCAGGCGCTGCGTATGGAGCAGCAGTCGGCGCGCCAGCAGCTGACATCCATCAAAGCGAGCGCGTGGCCTGCGATCTCTGCCTACGGACATGTTGAGAATGATTCGGAGCATCTTGCAACAGGCGGGAGCGGGAATTGGGCGGTCGGCGCAAAGATCGAGCTGAGCGTCTTTGATAGCGGATTGCGCAGGGCTCGCGAGCAGGAAGCAGCGGCGAATCTTCACCGGCTTGCAGCGCAGGAGCGGTCGACACTGCTGGAAGCCAATGCAAATATTGCGGCACTGAAGGCACAGATGGTCGATCTGCATCGCCGCCTGACTACGGCGGAGAGCGCGGTGCGCGTTGAGCAGGACGCGCTGCAGACTACGCGCGACCGGTACGCCAGCGGGCTGGTTTCAATTACAGAGGTACTGAGCGGTGAGAGCCAGCTGACCGCAGCAGAGTTCCAGCGCGTCCGCCTGTTTTACCAACTCTGTATGGCGAAAGCCGATCTCGCATTGGCAGACGGACAACAAGCAACTTCGAAGGCAGGTCAATGATGAAGCAGATAGTCACGCTTACGATCATCACGGTAGCATTCGGGCTGGCTGGATGCCGGAGTTCGGCTCCTGCCGCTCCGGTTGATCCGGCGCTGGCGGTGCAAACATTTGTGGTGAATCCGTCTGTCAGCCAGGGCACGGTCTCAGTGGCCGGCACGGTGAAGGCCGAGCTGGACGCCGATCTCATGGCCCGGATCGTCGCTCCGGTTGCGTCGATCACCAAGCGAGGGGGAGACCATTTCCGCAAGGGAGAGCTGCTGATCCGTCTGCATGCTCCGGCTCTGGGTGCGGGCGCTGCCCAGGCGAATGATGCCTTGGCGAGCGCGGAAGCACAGGCGCAGGCGACGGCAGCGCAGGCGGCACTGGCCGCAGCCAACCTGAGCCGGTATGCGCAACTGCGCGAACGGCATTCGGTTACCTCTTATGAACTGGACCAGATGAAAGCACAGAGCGCGGCGGCCGCGGCGCAGCAGAAGAGTGCTTTGGCACAAGTGGCTGCGGCGCGGTCTGCCCTGGCGATTCAGCGAGCGGATGCGGCAGACAGTAATCTGTATGCGCCGTTTGATGGTGTGGTGACGCGGCGGCTGGCCGATCCGGGAGCGATGGCGGCGCCGGGCGTACCGCTGCTGCACGTTGAATCCTCTGGAACGCGCGATGTCGAATTTTCGGTGCCGGAGTCGCTGCTGGACTCGCTTCACGTGGGTGGCG
>Ga0302270_10002958_pt1 | contig 16294 bp, 18 predicted proteins | sample III_Bog_E2_3_FD_198773 | JGI IMG/M metagenome (GOLD analysis project Ga0302270, IMG submission 198773) | Peat permafrost microbial communities from Stordalen Mire near Abisko, Sweden - III_Bog_E2_3 | ecosystem: Environmental > Terrestrial > Soil > Wetlands > Peat | place: Sweden: Abisko... | reverse complement strand
TTCTGGTCGAGCGCAACCACATCTGCTCGTCGTGTGTTTCGAATGGTCACTGCGAGTTGCAATCCATGGCGCAGTCGCTGGGCGTCACGCACGTACGGTACGCGTACAACAACCCCCGCCTCACCGTAGACATGTCCCATCCCCGCTTCGTCCTCGATCACAACCGCTGCATTCTCTGCACGCGTTGCGTGCGCGTTTGCGCAGAAGTCGAGGGCGCTAACGTCTGGGAAGTCTCATCGCGCGGCATCTATTCGCGCATCGTCAGCGATCTCAAAGACGATTGGGGCCACGCCCACAACTGCACCGCCTGCGGCAAGTGTGTACAGGCCTGCCCCACCGGCGCGCTCGCGGAAAAAGGCTTCGCCGTGCACGAGATGGTGAAGGAGACCGACAAGATCAGTCGCATCGCCAGCCAGCGAACCGCCCACGCCGGCGAGTCGCATTAGAGGCAGGGCACACGCACAACGAAGAAGGCATGCCCTCGAAATCCGCCTTTGCAAAGTAAGGAGACCTTTAAGGGCAGGGAATAGCCAATAGCCGCCCCTCAGTCCCTCAGTCCCTCAGTCCCTCAGTCCCTCAGTCCCCTCGATCCCCTCGCTCCCTGTCGTAGAATCACAACAGGGCTGCCGCGCTTACCCCTTTGGTGCCAACTATCGATGAGCGAACCCGAAACAGAGCTTAATCCCCAGGCACAGGCCGTTTCGCCGGCGTGGGAGCGAGTCGAACGCGCACGGCATCCCCAGCGTCCCTACCCCATGGAATTGATCGAGCGAATCTTCACGGATTTCAGCGAGATTCACGGCGATCGCGCCTTTGGCGACGACGAGGCCGTGGCCTGCGGCATGGCGCGGCTGGGTGCTCAGGAAGTCATGGTCATCGGCAATCGCAAGGGCGGCAGCACCAAGGAGCGCGTGCGGCGCAACTTCGGCATGCCGCACCCCGAGGGTTACCGCAAGGCGCTTCGGTGCATGAAGCTCGCCGAAAAGTTTGCCCGCCCCGTCATCAGCTTTATCGATCTGCCCGGCGCGTATCCCGGCATGGGTGCCGAGGAGCGCGGCCAGGCCGAAGCCATCGCCCGCAACCTGCGCGAAATGGCGCGGCTCCGTGTGCCCACCATCTCCGTCATCAGCGGCGAAGGTGGATCGGGCGGAGCATTGGCGCTCGCCGTCGCCGATCGCGTCCTGATTCTCGAGAACGCGCTCTACTTCGTCATCTCTCCTGAAGGCTGCGCGTCAATCATGTGGAATGACGCCGGCAAAAAGGCTCTCGCCGCCGAAGCGTTGCGTGTCTCCGCGCCCGAGGTCGTCGCGTTGGGCTGCGTGGACGCGGTCATCCCCGAGCCGCCGCACGGCATGCACGCGGATCGCGAAGCCGGCGCAGGATTGCTCGGCTCGGTGCTCAAGAACTACCTCAACGAACTCCGGGCAATACCCATCGATGCCCTGGTAGCCACGCGCCAGCAGAAGTTCCGTAATGTTGCACAGTTCTACACGCAAAGCTGATTTCCCGGCTGGAAAGTCCAAACCATCGTCATTGTGCAGGGGCAATTAAATTTGTCCAGAGGGCATTTTATTTGTCCAGGAATGCTGTCGGGGATAATTTATTTGTCCAAATGCGCCGCGCTGCTCTTGTTTATTGCTTCGAACGAATCTCCTCGTCCGCCAGGCTCCATTGTCATTGTTCACTTTCACAATCGGGTGTTGCGCCCCAAATTGAGCTATCGCGATCACGTCGCCCCTGCTGGTCTAGCGGCCATAAAGACGAGCAGGGGCGTGCGAACGGCCGTCCGTCAACCTATGCAGACCCTCCTTTCAACGGGTTCCGGCTATCAACTCCCCTATCCTGAGATCCAGCCATCAGTGCTGGGCAGTCGTTGACATTGTGAGTTCATGGACCGAGCACGCAACGTGCATCGAAAGACAAACCCAGCTCAGTTGCGACCTTGACGAGATAGGCACGATTCTCAACAAGTGGACGGGGTTTAAGGTTGGTCAATCGACACAGCTGAGTCATTGAAATGACCTTTGGCCCCCGAGCCAATTCATTCAGCGCCCAGCGGATGATTCGGCGCATAAATTGCTCCTTAGTCTCGGCTAAACGTTCTGCTTCGGCCAGCGTTGAAGGATACCGATCTCTTCCTCGATCGGAGAGAGCAGCCAATGCGTCGGCTGCCGTAAGCAAACGGGTCCGCGTAAGCCGCTTTGGCCGATCGGGTCTTTCGAATTCCTGACGTGCCATTTGCCTCACAGCCGCGGATGCCGCTTGATCGAGTGGATGGCGGTCTCTAAGCGCCTTCTGTTTTCCTTTCCTATGTCCCCATCGAGGTGCGGGAAGATGGCTCCGGAGCCAGGCTCGGTCGTACTTCCGCAGCCAAAAGTAAGATCCTGAGTGGCCTTCGGCAAACTCATTCCGCGACTCGCCGGGGTTATTGCGCCGGAATTCTAGAAGGGCGTCGCGGTGCTTCCCACGCTGTCGCATAGCGCTTGCCTCGCGATGAGCGTCGCAAAGTTCAGGCCGATCAAGTTCAATTAGAAGAATCGACCAGGCTGAAACGTCGTACTGTCGCTGAACTTTACTTTTTGGAATGCCATGCGCTAGGGCATCCCGTATCGCAGCGATGCGCTTGGCCCCGAGTCGCTTCGATGTGACTGTCGATAGGGGCAGGTGAATGTGATGATGCCGAAGATCGGCTGCCAGCGTGCAGAGACTTACACCGAGGCGCTCTGCGGCGACTTTGAGCCTTCCTTTTGCGGCATCGAGAGCTGATTCAATTGCTTCTTTTTCGATCCGCTTTCGTTTCAAGCTAAAGGTTGTCCGGTAACCTGAGGGCAGACGAACTCTTTGCTGTGCAGGACTGGATGCCACGGGGCTCCAAAGCGAGCTAATGTCATCCGTCACGAGTCGTGCGAGTAGCAGCATGCGCAGGAGAGATGGGATACGCCGGCCGTCGATCACATTGCGAGATAGAGTCCGACCTGCCCAGTAATCACGGGAGTTGCGCCAGTGCCCAACGCCTAATTGGCTGAGAACCGGTTCGCTAAACCGATCGAGGATTGATTCGGAGATCAAATTCTGATTCAGACCACCGTGCAAAGACCCAAAGCCTTCACGCCTCAACGCAGTGAGAAGGTTGGCTGCAATGTGCACCTTCGGCATGAGGTTTGGATTTTCGAGGATCGTTGTGACCTGCCGCGACAACCAAAGCCAGTTCTCTTCCGATTTGGCATCGAGATCCGCTTCTAGCAGTTCCGGCGTGCGCGGCTCACTGCACCCGCAACGGCCGGCCATCTGCCACCTGCCAACTGCCTGACGGGAACCTCGACCACACAAGCAATTGGAACAAAGGCGGCGGGCATGTGTGGCACACATGGTCACAAATAGTGGTTGATGCTGTCGGTACAAAACCGGAAACCCATAGGTCCTAAGGTCATGTGCGATGCAGTCTGGGCAGAATCTCGTCGTATGCCAAAAGTCTCTAGATACCGTGGCAGAGATTCCCAACGAGGCAGAGGGGTTTCCACTGCTTCCGGAGATGATGGTTCTGAGAACTGCGGCCGCACGTTCAGGGTGAGCAAAATGCAACAACAATGGTAGGAGCGTGTGGTCTTTGGCGATCAATTCCGGTGCGCCTTCCCAGGGATGGCTTGGCGGCAGGATTGATGCGAGTTGACGCAGGTCATGAGGGATTACGGAACTGGGCGAGGCGAAGTACAATCCGAACAATTCCAGGAGTCGAAGCCTCGCTCCGGCGCTGCGCTCCAGATAACGCGCAATGACCGAAGCGAGCGTCTCGCCACGTTGTGCAACAGGGAAACCGGGCAGATTCATATTCTATTCACCTTTTGAACCTTGGATTTCGCTACAGAAGAGAAACCTCTACTTGTTTGCCGGAAGGCGCTGACCAGAGTAATGCCGAACGAAATCGCTCCGACGCTGACAATTCGGGCATGTCTGCTAAGCAGGCTGGGCAGAGATTGGGCTGTTGAAGCTGATTCCACGGGCCGATGAATACTCGACCGGTTCAGCTTTTTCGGACGTCTCAAGGCAGGGAATTCCAACTCCAATCGTCTGGTTGTTGGTTAAAATGCAATCCCACTCCTTGTGAATCCTGTCCCAGGCGATCAGCAACTTGCCGAGCAAGTGGTGCAGCAGATAGAAAGGAAATGAGCTTCGAGGGGCGCATGGCGCGGAGAATCATGCGAAGCCGGTTCTACCACGTTTATTCTCGCCATGATCAAAGGCGTTTTGCTTGGAACGGGCATTGCAGCATTGCAGGCGGGATCTGTCTTTTCGGCACTGAAGTGTGGCCGCGGTGAGGCCGCTCGCTCAGTCCGCCCTTATCGCCGAAAGTGATGGTTCCGGCTATCCGCCGAATGAGATCTACATGGACGAGAAACGAGGGTTAATTTCAACCACCGGCGGTCAGGAAATGACAATGCAGATCCATTCACGCAGGCGGGGCTGAGTATGCCTTCAAAAAGACCGACCAACACTATTGGGAGGGAGAAACTCGATGGCCACTCGCAAGGACACGAAGCTACTTGCAAACCCAAAGCCGAAACAGATTAAGGGAAGCAAACAAAAGACCGTTCTCGATCTAGCGCGGCTCAGCGCTCGGGAACGGCTCCCAGTTCATGTTGCGGAGTGCTACCAGGTGGCGACAGGCACGAGTTGGGAAATCTTAAACTGGTTGAAAGGCGTTCCGGAGAATGAGCGGCAAATTCTGATTCCATTTCCGAATGAGGCTAGTTACCAAAAATACGGCCCGATCTTCTGGCAATTGGCGCAAAGGCTGCCAGAGATCGTCGAGAAAATTCAACACCGCAGGTTCGAACAAATTGTCGACGCTCTGACTCTGGAATTGCCGACAAAGCCGTGAGCCAGGTGGGCTAATGGGTTGGCTAAACCGGGCGGTTCGCCCAGAATTTTGGAAGGTTATGGAAAACGTCTGCAGGAAAAGGGGAATGGTGGGAGTGAGCGGAAAGGCTCTCTGCAACGACGATGAGTTTCGCAAGCATAAAGGCGAAAAGCACCTTACGCAAAAGTCTAGGTCCAGTTTTCTTGGCTTCGAGTATGAGATCACCCGGCAGACGTCTGCAATTCCTGGAATTCACTGGCGAGGACCACAGCGATCCTGACGCTCGGGGACTGGAGCGATTCTTTGGAATGATGATGTCTGTCCTGACGGGGGAAACGCCGTGACATGAGTTTTCGCGGGTGGGTATCGGAAGTTGGCGCGGGAAGGAAAAGAGACAGAGACATAGATCCTCCTCAACAGGTTTACTACGCGTAATCAGAGGGCAGCGATAGTTACCCACTGAACAAGGCAGTTTGCGACGACACTCATTGCGTTCCAGCCGCCCGACCCTTGAGAGTCTCAATCGTCACCAAAATCAGGGTCGTCAGGGCGTATTCCCCTTGATCTAAGGAACAAAGCATAGACAACAACGGGCCAGATAATAAGCAGCGCCGGCGAAACCAGCAGAGCCAGGAATCTCGTTTCCGGGCGCCAGCGGAAGAAGAAACAGTTCTTCCGCGGCGCGGTAAGAATCATCACAAACAGGCAAGATGCGCATGCAACAAAGCAAACGATGGCTGCCTGAGCAATGATGGGCAGCTGAAAAAACAGGTCGATGCCGTTCATCGGCGCTCCTTCGTAAAGACTGAAGTCAACGGATGCTGAGCCAACAGGGCGGGAAGATTTGAGAGGTTATTCACGGGACCGCGCTCGTAGGGAGGAGATTCGAGCCAGGCCGGGAGTCGTCCCGGCCCGTTCACTCTTGCCTCTTGTACTCGATCTGGCCGAAGAATCCCGGCGCCAGAATGGTGTCAGTCCGCTTGACGTAGGTGAGTTCCGCGGACAGGAGCGCTCCCTTCACCTCAAGAGCTCCATCTTTGTAGATGGCTCCCACGCCCGGCTTCTGTTCCTGGCCGATAATGAGGTATTCGTCGCCATTCCGCGTGACCTGGAACGTATCGTTCGGATTCTTCGTGTTGACCCATTTGCCAAGGTACTCCGATCCCTTGGATGCGCACCCAGTGAGGGTGACGGCACTCAGCAGGAAGATAGATATGAAGCGAAGGATTAAAGTTCTCATTGGGTGTCTCCAGTAGTTGTTTTCGAAGATAATTCGGCATTGCGGGTGCAGGATCACCTGCTGCCGAAGTCATTGAGGCGAGATGCCCATTCCATTCGTTTCTGGCCGGTCCGGCTTCGAGTTGCGGTGTCCTACATTATGTAGGAGTTCTCGAAGATCAGCTCCATCTCGCCAGGCGGCAGAGTTTCTTCGTCTGGGTCATAAAGTTCCGGATCTAGGTATTCGCATTGTTCGTCCTCGAGATAAGCCTCGAAGTCCTCAGAGGGATGGGCATCTGCCGGAGTGTAGGCCCTCCCCTCGTCCGCCATCTCGTTGAATCGCCTAGCACCCTCGTCACTCCAGAAGTCGAAAGCCGGTTCGACACTCTCCTCTCTGGTTTCTTCGTCCGGCGCGTTGTCGCAGTTTGTTTTCACTCGATGATTCCTTTCCGGGCCGTGAATCTAGACGAACCGGCCCGCTTTTTCGATTGTCGTAGAGAAACGCCGGTCCGGAATGCGAATGGGTACTTTGGATTGTTCCTGATGAGCACATCTTTCGATAAAAGGCCGTCGAGGTTAACCACGGCAACTCGATTTCGGAACTGTCCGGGGCTTGGGCACCTCGAACCGCAGGATCACGGCGGTCAGTCCAAGGGACCGAGCGAGGGGCAGAAGTCTGCCTAAGGGTAGAAGCGCAAGCCCGCACTCTGTCTTGGATAGGTAACTTCGGTCGATTCCAGGTGGCATCGATGCCAGCTGGGATTGGCGAAAACCGCGCCGCTTGCGTAAGCTCCGGAGCAGAACGCCGATCGAGTGAGCGAGTTGCTTGGAGTAAGTTTCCGGGTGCGGATCGAGCAAAGTGCCGACTTGAAAAAATAAGTACTCGACACCAAGAGAACAATGGCAGCGGACACAGTTGCCATCCTTTGGGTATTGGCGCGTTTTGCAGCGCCGGCAGGTAACGGTTTCGCTTTCGCGAATCGAGGGCAGAAATTGAAGAATGGGCATGGAGTTCCTTTGCGCATGCTGTAGGTGAGGTTGTCGGGATGGAGGGCGACCAACTGCTCAGGGTTGGGCAGGAAGCGTTGAGTGGTGCTTGCTCGGGGACGGTGAGTCCAGCAGCTCGGAATAACTTGTCGTCTTCGTATCCTGACCGCTGATCGTCAATTCGTGGGGATCTCTCCGCGCTCTTCGAGGATGGCTTCTAGATCGAAGTCACGCGCATCGGGGACATGTGCAGACCAGGACGACGCGCAGGTGAAGATTGACGGCGGCACGTATGGCCTATAGTTCCCAAATTGGATCGATTCTGGAGTATGGACTCGGTACCCCCCGATCCATAGGCGGTCACTGAGTGAAACCGCGTAGCCGAATGCGGCCAACTCGCTCTCGATTTCGTCGCTTATTGATCCCGGCGGAACATCTGCGTAGCCGTGGTCACTTCGCTCTGCGACGGCTATCAAGTTAATTACTGAGCGATTCATTTCGTTCCTTTCTGCGGACTTCCGGCGGCGACGACTGCACTCAGGGCTGCGCCCCCAGTCGCCAAATTGGTCCGAACCCCGGGGAATTCGCTCGGCGCAACGGAGATGACTCCTCCGGCTGAGTTTGAGTTCTGTGGTATGAAGGCTCCGCAGTTTGGTTTGGGCAGCCAGTCGAAGAATTGAGGAAGGTTGTGACCTCTGCGGAGAGGAGATTTCCCAGGACCAGAGAATCTGCACACAGACCCAGACTCGCGTTCTCGCGGAACAGCTCACTCGGGCAGATGTACCGCCGCGAAACGCGCCGCGATCGGTGGCGCGTGGTTTTAGCGATGGAACGCTCGGAAGATCCGTTCAACCCTGCATGCGTCGCCATGCCGGCCCGGACGCTGTGGCCAGCGATGTTGGTTGCATCAAGACCTGCGGTGGCGGCAGTATTCTTGAGAATCGCCGCGATCGAGTCACCTCGATGGCTGCGTGGAAGTTGAAGCGGCTTACTACGGAGCTCCGCCGGGCTGGATCGGGTGGCAGGTTCATGTGCAGTGGGATGCGATGTATGTTCGGCTGCTCGATCCGCACACCGGCGAGCTGTTGCGCGAGCATCTGGGCCAGAAGCGTGGCGGCCATCGCATCCGCGATGCGGACCGTCCGCGGCGCACGCCGCAACACACGCATCAACTGCTGGCGCGGGCGCACAAAGCCGGAGCCAGCATCGGCGCGGTCTGCGACGCCATCCATCAACGTCAGGACGAGGCGGGAAGGCGCGACCCCGGCGGAGCGAATACAACCTTAACACGCATCCAGAAGCCTTGAATATCTCGCAAAGCTGCAACAGCTCAAACCACACCTTGCCCAAATACGCTGCGGCAAGGTAAAACAATCACGTCTTCGGCCAATCCCGTTGGCCGGTTTTGAACTGATAACGTATGGCCGGTTTTAAGGTGATCACCGAGGAGTCTGGAGAAGTCTAGCGATCCTGTCATGTGTCTTTAGGCAGAGTGATAGACGGGGACTAACAGTTAGGACGGATTATTGAAAACTTCTATTCATTGTGCCAGGGCAGCAAAATCCGCCACAGGTACGTTCATGTTCATCGATGCTGAGCGTTGCGCAGTAGTTCGGAACATCCTCTAAGGTGCGAGCAGAGAACGGCCGTCAAAGGTCATGTCCAGCTCGGCAGCGACCTTGAGGATATAGCTGCGGTTTTCCTTAAGTTCTTCACGCGACGCGCTCGCCAATGGCTCCAGCCGATGTTGCGAAATAGCAAGCTTTTGCCTAGCTAGTTTCTGTAGTGCCCAGCGTATAGCCCTTTTCATGAATTGCGATCTAGTTTCAGCTAAACGTTTTGCTTCGGCAATGGCTGACGGGTAGCGATGTTTTTGATGTGAAAAAGCCGCCGACGCGCCGGCAACGAAAAGTAAACGGCTCCGCGTGAGCCGCACAGGCCGATCAGGTTTTGCAAGTTCTTGACGTGCTGCTTGCCTGACGCCCAAGAATGCCTCTTGATCAATTTGTTGCCAATCTTTGAGGGCCTTTCGCTTTCCTCTCCCTCGCCGCCCCTGGCGAGATTCAGGAAGATGGCTATTGAGCCAGGGGCGGTCATGCTTTCCGAGCCACAGGTAGGATGCGGAATTGCGTTCGGCAAACACTCGTCGCGACTCACCCGGGCTATCGCGAAGGAATGATAAAAGAGCGCCGCGGTGCTTCTCTCTTTTCCGGATAACGCTAGCCTCGCGATGGGCGAAGTAAAGTTCAGGCCGGTCAAGTTCGATCTGAAGAATTGAAAACTGTGTGATATGGTATAGCCGCCGAATTTCGTTTATTGGGACCCCTTGCACTAGGGCTTCACGCACAGCAGCGATGCGCTTGGCCCCGATCCGCTTCGATGTGACCGTCGATAGGGGCAGGTGAATGTGATGATGCCGAAGATCGGTTGCCAGCGTGAAGAAACTTACACCGAGGAGTTCTGCAGCGACTTTGAGCTCCCCTTTTGCAGCATTGAGTGCTGATTCAATAGCTTCTTTTTCGATCCGCTTTCGTTTCAAGTTCAACCTTCTCCGGTAATCTAAGGGCAAACAATCTCTCTGCGGTACAGGATTAGGTGCCACTGGGCTCCAAAGCGAGCGAATGTCATCCGTCACGAGTCGTGCGAGCAGCAGTATGCGTAGGGGGGATGGGATACGCGTGCTTTCAATCACGCTGCGATGCAGAATATGTGCTGCGTGCAAACTAGGGGTTTCGCACCACCTTGCAAGGCCTAGTTGCCTAAGAAACGATTCGGCAAACTGGTCGAGCAAGGAATTGGCCAACGCATTAGGATCAAGGCCGTTTCTCTTATCACTCGCGAAGCCGGCACGCCTTAGAGCGACGAGAAGATTGGCTGCAATCTGTACTTTCGGAGTAAAGTGTGGCTCGGCGAGAATAGCCGCGACTTGCCGCGACAACCATAACCAATTCTCTTCCGATTTAGGATCGAGATCAGCCTCCAGGACTTGAGGTGTGCGCGGCTCACTGCACCCGCAACGGCCAGCCATCTGCCATCTGCGGATTGCCCTGCGGGAACTTTGTGCACATAGACAATTGAAATGCAGAGGACGGGCGTGTATGGCACACATGGTCACGAATGGCGGCTGGTGCTGCCGATAGAAAATAGGAAATCCAAAGACCTTAAGATCATGTGCGATGCAGTCTGGACAGAATTTAGCCGTATGCAAAGAATCTCTAGATCCGATAGCAGGGGTTCCCAATGATGCAGAGGTATTACCGCTGTTGCCGGAGATGATAGTTTTCAGTACGGCCGCAGTACGTTCAGGGTGAGCGAAATGCAATAGCAACGGCACGAGGGTGTGACCTTTGACTATCAATTCCGGTGTGGCTTCCCAGGGATGGCCTTCCGGCAGGACTGATGCAAATTGGCGCAGGTCTCGGGGGACTACGGCGTCCGGCGAAGCGAGATACAACCCGAGCGTCTCCAGAAGTCGAGTCTTAGGCGCGGCGCTGCGCTCTAGGTAACGCGCGATAACCGAAGCGAGCGTCTCTCCGCGCTGTGCAACGGGAAATCCAGGCAGTTTCATGGGCGATCCAGAAAGGAGACAATACTGCTAATGGAGTCAGCTGTAACAAGTTTCTCGATTTGTTCGTTCGTCAGCGTCGAATTCCGTTTCTTCGTCGGAGATGTATGGCGGGTGCGACGGCCAGGTTTTGACGGACTCCCAGTGTTCTGAGTTTCGGCGGATGGCTGCGCCTCAGCTGCGGCCGAGTTTTCCGCGCCCATAGGCCGTTGATCTGCACCGATGTCATCCTCACTGCGGTCAATCGTTGGGTAGGCGTTCCGATAAAGATCGTCGAATTCGTCCATCAGCTTTGGATCTCCTGACTTAAGAATTCGAATTGCAGAATGTAGCGGGGTCATTCGCTCTTGATAAACCTTCCGAATTAGGTCGGCGTCGACTGTTTCGGCGCCGTCCCCTTCCATCGCCGCAAGTTGCGCAGTAGTCAAGACGGAGAGCATGATCCCGCTGATGCCCTGACTGACCTCATAAAGAGCCGCGGTAATTTCGGAGGAAAATTTTGCAGGTTCGCGGACCCACATGTACTTCCAAGCCGCACCGCAGAGCAGGTTCCACGCTTCGTCCTCGGATGACAACGGACGCTCTAGATCGAAGTAGCCACCTTCGCACAAGCGTCGTGCCGAACTCATGGTTCCCTCGAGTAGCCGTAGTGCCTTATATGTGCCAACCAAAACAATGGGAACACCCAGTTCGTCTCTTAAATTGACGAGAAGCGCGATGATTTTTTTCGCTCCAACACCCATTAACGAAAGATTCTGGAATTCGTCAAGCACGAGCAGCCCAACGTGATGGTCCGTAATAATCTTGCGGATTTGTTTCAGGTACTGACTACGGTCGGCCCGCACTTTGGTAAAGGCTCCGCTGTAAAGATTCGTGCCAAGGACACGGTCGGTGTGATCACCAAAAGTCGCGCACAAAGTACCGAGTGTGCAGTGCTCTGGCAGATTGCGCCTCAGCCACAAGATTTGCTTCTCTGGGAAACTATCACCCTTGAATTTTCTGTGTTGGCAAACCTGGTGACCGGGATAGGCAAGGATCCGGTCCATGAGAGTCGACTTTCCCATCCCAGAATGTCCGGCAACGAAGGATATAGTTGAGCGGTAAGGTGCGTTGGCGGGTCCTCCATACAGAATTGCCTGGCCCTCCGGGGTCATCGGATTGCGGGCCGAGTAACTATCAAACATCTGGGAACTAATATCGATGAGAGCCCGGCGGTGAGCGGGTAGCACCGGAACGAAGAAGCGACGCAATCGATTGACTCGGATGCGCCTGATCGAGGTAGGCAATTCGCGCTCGTTCGGGTCGAAATTCGCCCCTAAGCCGAGGGCAAGAAATGCATCATCGTCCGTCTCTGGTGGCAGGTGCAGATGAGCTAATAACGGATTGTCGTCGATTTCTGGTACACCGATGGTATGGTAATCGGGGTTGGTTTCAGGTCTTGCTTGTTGCATCTATCTTGCTCCAAAGCTGTTTGAGCTTGTCGGTCCCGCTAGACTTAGCTGAGTTATCTGAAGTATTGACGATTGACGACTTGTCGGCCAGCTCCGACGGCTGTGGCAGAGCGCCGTTGAGCCTGGCAGTACGCTGGTTTGCACGCTCTTGGGCGCGATTCTCGATGATATTGGCCTTGGCTACGCTGGTCTTGAAGGGGGTTTCTTTCTTCTCCTTAAGCGCGTTCATAATGGTTTGGCGCACGAATGGTAATCGTTTGCGGCGCCTTCCGTGTGCGTTGAAAGCCGCCTGTCGAGTGAGCGACTCCTGCCAGCCGCGATAATTATCGGCCTCTGAGAACGAAAACTTTAGGCGGTAAACTTCAGGGTCGATATTGAAGGCGGCTGTCCAGGTGTTGCGTTCTCTGTCATAAAAGTAGACTTCGGACGCAAGTATCGGATTGTAGGCGACAGTGAGTTTGACCTGGTTGGCGACAGCCGCGACAAGGTAGCCGAGTTCGCGCAAACGATCGCAGTTGAACACCTCACCTTCGACATGAATACCGTTAGGCCTCACGGTGGCTTTCGCCTTCGTGAGGAGATGTTCATAAACGAAGTGGGGGCCCATTTCACGAGTGAATCCTGGGCGATGCGTGAGGCCCCATTCGTAAAAACCGATGCGGCTTGCCACCTTGGCACCCTCTACCAGCGCGTCCGGCGGAATCCGTCTTGATTCGACGGGCTCCCGATTGATATCCATGATGATTTCAACCAAGATTCGCTCGAATTCAAATATGTTCAGGGCAGCTTCCTTCTTGCCGTCAGGGTCGCGGCGCTTGCGGATTTTGGCAAAACGCCCAGGCAGATCAAACCGGCCTGCCTGCGGCCTCTTGATTTCGGCATGCTTGCCTTCGACGGTCCCCTTTGCTTGTGGATTCATTGGGGGTGGCGTTTCGACGCGGATACCGGAAGCCGGAAATTCCTGACCCATGTTTGAAACCAATTCAGCACGGTCGGCCCGCAGCATATTGGGCAATTCATGGCACGGCCAGTCTCTAGCTTCGTACGGCAGGCCCAGCCTTTCGAATACCGCCGCTTTATCGCTGAAGCAGTTGTACAGAGCTAGCGCGGCCGTAGCCCAACTGGGATTTTCCAACGTGACAGCATAACCGACGATGGCATTGGAAAAGATATCCACGATCAGATAGACGGTCGGCCTGCCCACCAACTTTCCTTTCGTCAGCCTAGATACTAGCTGAACCTGAAAATGCGTGGCATCGATTTCAAAGAATCCCGGGCCGAATGCATCGTCGGTAGCCCTGCCTCGTTGGCCCTGAGGTAGTTCAGAATCTGCTTTGAATGCAACTCTCTTTAACTGGCGAAAGCGATACCTGGTTTGCAGCCAAGTCGGTGCGCGGTACTTTTCGATTAGGTTGGGATCTAGGAAGTACCCCCTCTCAGCGGGTGAAAAGGCCTCCTCGGGTATGCCGTATATCTCGATGAGCATGTCATGGTAAGCGTCAGACCATTTCCTGTCCTTCCCGACAATGTATAGATCCCAGGCGCGTTTGATTTTGTCCTTAACTTCGGAGGAAGGAACGTCCGAAGCGAACTCTGGAACTCTGCTTTTGACTCCTCGCTTTTTCCCTGTCGTCTGCGGATTCACTGATTGATCGCGCTCTCTCTCAAGAAAAACGCGGACCACTGCGGCCGGATTTCGGCCGAATCTCAGCCATTCGCATACCCAGCGCTTGATCGTTCTGCAATTCCTTCCTGTGGATTGGGCGATATCCGCGATGGCACTCGCCAGCTTCTTTGGACCGTGCAGGAGCGATGGGTCTCGCGCGAGAGTTCCGGTGACCTCTAATACTCTCTTGTAGCGTTCAGCCGCACCTTCAGGTAGATCGCGTGCTACCGAGGAGAAATTCAAGTAGGGATCGGTGGTTTTTGTGAGAGCGCCGGATCTAAGGTGCTCAAGCCAGTCTCGGTAGCTTACTGCGAACGGCAAGGAGTTGGCCTTTTCGCCGATCGGGATCAGTATGACTTCCTCCGAACCAACCATATCGATCATCCGTACGAGTCCTTTGATCTTTGGCAAAGGTACGGTCGGTTCGAAGACGTCATGGATTGCAAACATTTCGCCTCCTTATGTAGCAAGTGCGACTGGAGCACGGTGACCAAGCTCCACGGCATCGATATCGATGCGGCTGATGTGCTTCCAGACTGCGGTGCCCAGCAGCGCAAAGCCGGTCTGCACATCGATACCCAGATCGCGACTCGTTTTCTCTAAGATTTCGTTGAAACGAAGGCCCTGTGCATGGTTTGCCTCAAACCGGTGGCTGAAGAGGGCCGGAGCAATCCCGGATTTACTCGCCCGGTCATCGTGGCGTGCCAGCTCGAAGAAGTGGAGATTTCCAGCACGCAATTTCGGGATGTTCTTCTCGGTTGCGAGGAGCCAGGAAATTCCCCGGCGGTTCCAATAGAGGCGCTCGATGAGCAGTTTTTCCAAAGTCTGAGGAGTCAGATGCTTGCTAAGCGTCGCACTGACGGCAATCAGTTCAATGCCATCTAGATGCCTCTTTGTCAGAAGGAGGTCAGTTGTAATAGCGGTCGGTGTTGTGGTCCCTGGATATCTCGGATGTCTAATGCCAAGCTTGCTAGCGATTGCTTGCGTCTCGTCCCAGGGCAGGAGTGCAAAACGTTCCCGTATGTCGATAATGGTTGGGCTATATTCGGCTAACAGATGTACTTGGTACTCCTGTCGCGTTATGTAATGGTGAATTCGACCGCTGACCGGGCTTTTGACGGTGTTGGACAAGCCGCCCGAGGGGATGTCCCGGACGAACATGAATGGTTTGTACGCCGCGCCTTCCCCTTGCCCAAAGCCAGCCCTAATCCATCCTTCTACGATTTTCGGTGTTGGCCTGCGAGCCTTCGTTCCAGCCATAGGTTTTTAAGATTGTTTCTCCTTCGGTGAGCAGATTTTTTGCGTGGTTGGCATTGTGGGATTCACCTCGATCAGCGCCGACCGTACACACCCAACTTTTGCCTGTTGACTCGGGTTCTCCTTTCGGAGTAACGTAATCTACGTTAAATGCAGTTACAGTGTAACCGCATGTACGTCACTTGACAATACAATGGCTAAATCAAATTCTGCGTCGGCGCAAACCGAAGTAACTCGTCGCGTGCGAAATCTTCGAGTCGCGCTGAAGCTGAACCAGGAACAGTTCGCCGCCAAGATGGGGGTGGGGCGTATCGCAGCCTTGTATTGGGAGAGTGGGCGCTCTCAGCCTTCTGCTGAGGTTTATGTACGAATGGCGAAAGTCGCGAGGGAAATAGATCTGGAAAGTGCCGTTTGGTTTTGGGAGCAAATCGGCGTAGATCGAGACGCGCTTAAGGATATCCTTCCTGAACTCAGGAAATCCTATGATGAAGCCGAACAGCGCGTTCGCGTTGCGTCACAAGAATCTGCGAAGGGCATCGTCAACGTTCCAATCCTCCGCGGTATAGGATCTGCGAAGGAGCCGCTGGTTGCAGGGCCAGAGCAAATCGAAGGATGGTTCCCATTACCTGCGGTACTCATCCCAAATCCATCAAGGACAAGTTGCATCCGTGCCCCAAAGGGCATGAGCGCACTCTTCGGAGATGACCTCGTTATCGTGGATGTTACGCCACTCCCCCTCGAAAAACTCTGGGGTAGGATAGTAATTGCGATTCGTCATAGCACTGGGACGGCGTATGCCGGTTTTCTACAGAAGCTCGAATTGGATAACCGCCAAATAAGTGCTCTGAGTCAGATTCGACTCAATGAAGATTTCGATCTCAAACACACCACGCAAATCACTGACATGACGAATTTAGCTGCCCGTCAAAGAAAGCAAAGTAAACGGACAGCCACCGATCTTCTCCAGTTACCTGGAATTCTGCTAACCATGACGCCGAGTTCAGACTGGGATTTGTTAGGACACGCGATTTGCTGGATCAGCTACAAGGACCAGGGCTGGCTTACCGCCATTGAGGGGACGCCCGATCCAATGTAGCATGGACGAATGTCAGAAAGCGGCTCAATCTCCGTTTTCCGGGGCACAGATCGGGCCGCTCGGAATCGAAATTCAAGGCGAACCAAATTCAGACAATGGAAAAATAAATTGTCCTTCAGAGGAAATTGGACAAAATGTTTTGTCTCTGCACCGCCAGAATTGGACAAAAAGAATTGTCCCTTAACAAGGGTTACCC
>Ga0302270_10002937_pt1 | contig 16349 bp, 17 predicted proteins | sample III_Bog_E2_3_FD_198773 | JGI IMG/M metagenome (GOLD analysis project Ga0302270, IMG submission 198773) | Peat permafrost microbial communities from Stordalen Mire near Abisko, Sweden - III_Bog_E2_3 | ecosystem: Environmental > Terrestrial > Soil > Wetlands > Peat | place: Sweden: Abisko... | reverse complement strand
CGGGATCAAGGAACGTTCCCTTGAGGAGGTGATGGGATGAAGCGGAAAGCTGACGCCAAGGGTAAGCCCAAGAAGAAGAAAGTATTCGGCGGACGACGCTCGAAGTTCTGCAAGTTCTGCGTCGAGAAGTCCACCTTCATCGATTACAAGGACGTGAAGACCCTCACCGGCTTCACCCCCGAGCGCGGCAAGGTTCTGCCCCGCCGCACCAGCGGTGTCTGCGCCCTGCACCAGCGCATGCTGGTGGAATCCATCAAGCGGGCCCGCAACATCGCCCTGCTGCCGTTCGCTGCGGACTAGCATCCGTTGCGGCGAGGCGGCACCCTCCGGTGCCAACCTTGAATCGTCCAACATGATCCATCGGGCGCCCGCAAAGGCGCCCGATGGTTTTTTTCGGCTAGAATGGAACCATGAGTGAAGCCACGCCCACACCCCAATTGCCTTCCCCGCTCCGGCGCCAGAAGGCCTTCAAGGCCTGCTGGAAGCCCCTGCTCCTGAACTGGTTGGTACCGGGCGCGGGCTACTGGATGCTCAAAGAGAAGAAGCGGGCCAAGGCTCTGTTCGGGGTCACGGTCGTATTCAGCCTGCTGGCCTTCCTGGAGCTGACCTACGGGGCCGTGGACGGGGTCAAGGGCGGCGTGTTCGTGCCCCAGTTGTCCCCCCTCCAGTGGATGCCGACCCTCGGCGCGGCAGCAACCGCCGGCGTGGGACCCATCTACTCCCTGTTCGCCTGGTGCTTCGCCGGCACCGGCACGGAACCGGTGCGCACCCTTACCCAGGAATACGGGGCCACCTACATCATGGTGGCCGGATTGCTGAACTGGCTTTGCCTCATCGACATCTTCGACCGTGCCACCGGGCGGTGGGTCTGGCGGTTGCCCAAGGACGAGCAGGAAGCCCTGGCCAAGGATCCGTCCCACCAGGCATGACCATTCCTTCAGGGAAAACCCGCCTGCTGACCCGGCATTTCCTGCTGGTGTCCGGAATCACCTTCATCACGTTTTTCGCGGCCTTCCAACTGTTTCCCACCGTTCCGCTGCAACTCCGGCGTCTGGGTGCGAGCCTCGGGGAATCGGGCCGGTTCATGGCGGTCTTCACCGCCGGATCCTCTCTGGGTGCCCTGGTTACCGGGCCCCTGGGCGACCGGGTGGGGCAACGACGCGTGGTGGTGGTCTGCGCCATCGGCTTCGGCCTGCTCCTGGGGGCCTATGGACTGTTGCGGGCGCGCTGGCTGTTCTATATCCTGGCCTTCCCCCACGGCGTGGTGTGGTCGGGCCTGCTCACGGCCACCATGGCGACCCTGGGCCATGTGCTGCCCGCCGACCGGCGGGCGGACGGGCTTTCCCTGTACGGTCTAGCCAGCCCAGCGGGGGTGATCTTCGGCCCCCTGGTGGGCCTGGCGGTCTATGAGCGCTGGGGCTTCGCGCCCATGGTATCGAGCCTTTCCGTGGCATTCGTGATCCTGGGGCTGCTCGGGCTGACTCTGCCTCCGGACCCGGTGCGCCAGGAGCGCCGCTCCGCCCTGCAACTGCCCGGAAAGGCCATGATCGGCCCCGCCTCGGTGTTGATGGCCACCGCGCTGGGTTATGGCGCGCTCGGCACCTACACCGCCCAGGAGGCCCTCGCCCAGGGCTTCCCGATGTTGTTCGGCACCGTTCCCACCGCCGCCGCCTTTCTCTCCTGCATGTCCGTGGGCATGGTGATCATGCGGCTGATCATGATCAAGGTCGGCTTCGGCTCCCAACCCACCCGGCTGCTGCCGGGCATGCTCTGGGCGACGGTGGCCGGGCTGGCCCTCCTGGCCTTCCTGCCCGGGGGGCTGCCGCGCCACGTCGGTTCGGCCCTGCTCTACGGCGCCGGCTACAGCATGGTGCATACCCTGGTGGGCACCCATGTGCTGGAGTCCACGCCCCCGAGCCGGCGCGGCGCGGCTTTCGGCGCCACCCTGTTCGCCTTCGACTCGGGCATCGGGCTGGGTTCGTTCTTCATCGGCGGTTTGATCGGTTGGGGGTGCGACCGTTACGGCGCCAATGGATTCAGGCTCGGCTGGGCGGCGGCCGCGCTCCTGGCCTTGGCCGCCGTACCCTTGTCCTATGGGATGCTCCGGGCCTCGTCCGCCGAGCCGCCCGAAAACGCCTGAAGGTTCCAAACAGCCGGTACCGGGCTTGCCCGGTTATGGCTGCTTGTGCCCGGCACGGGCGCTCAATCAAACCAGGGCCCCACGGTACTAAATCGTTTGCATTGGTATAGAAACGGCGCGAAAATAAATCGTATCGAGGTTTGAAATGGACGGAATCCGACCTGGCGCTTGCATGCTCTGGAAGCCCGCGGGGGGCGGTGTCAGCGCCCTCGTGACGGTGATGGCCCTGGACCTGGACCGGGACAAGGCGCAAGTGCATGTGGCCCGCGCTTCAACCGGGGCCTGCGCCGCCCATTGGGTGGACATGGGCGCCCTGTCCGAAGCGCCCAAGGAAGCCAAGCCCTGCGCCTGTGCTGCCAAGCCCGGCGAAGACGACCACGCGGCCTAACTCAACGGGGGGGCGTCCGGGTTCCGGCCCGGCTGTGCCTGCCGGCGGCGACCTGGGCGCGGCGGTGGAGCTTGGACGGTGGCTACGGAATCGCCCGCGGAACAGTGGCGATTACCCGGTGCCTACCTGACCCGGAAGCTGTCCCAGCTGGCCTGGACCCAGTCGGCGATGCGCTCCATCCAGGCATCGAAGTCGTGGGTGCCTTGGGGATCCAGGGTCCGGGGAATGGTCTCCGGAAGCACTTCCAGGTTCGGCTGGGCAGCCACGACGCTGTCCTGGTTCCCTTGCAGCACGCGCCACCCCTCCCTTGCCGAAGCCTTCTGGATGGCGTCGGCGGACAACTCGGCCCAGGGAGCGCATACGGACAGCCGCAGCGGTGAGGGTGCGAATGCCGCCAGCAGCCCGCCGAAGCTGAAACCCACCGTGAGATGGGGAACCCGGGTGCCCAGGAAGGCGTTCATCTCATCCCACGCCTGGACGAACACCCGATCCATGGCCTTGCCCTCCGCCGGGCGATGCACCGCCTGGAGGGTCGGGCGCAGGAACGTGGGTCCGGACCATCCCCTCGCCTGAAGCCGTTCTTCCAGGATCCGCACCGAACCCAGACCACTTCCTCCAAGGCCGTGCAGCAGGAGAATGGAAGAAGGCACCACCATACCGGATGATGACACAGGAAAAGGCCCCATGACCAGTATGGAGACTGAAAGCCCCAGGCTGCAGCTGGAACGCCAAGGGAAAAACCTGTGATCCAGGCAGGTCCCAGATTTATACCGTGCGGTGGACTTTGGCTCCGGTATGGCTGGCCTGGTCCCGGCATTTCACGATCATTTCATCAATGTTCACGTGGTCGGGCAGGGCAAGGGCCCATCGGATGCATTCGGCGATGTCCACCGCCTGGAGCGGTTCGACACCGCGGTAGACAGCCTCGGCGTCGCCGGCGTCCTCGAGCCGTACCTTGGAGAACTCCGTCTCGGCCATGCCCGGGTCGATGCTGGTGATCCGGATCGGCTCGCCGCACAATTCCAGCCGCAACGTGCGCGCCAGGGCCTTCAGGGCGTGCTTGCTGGCGCAGTAGGCGGCGCCCCCCTCGTAGACCGCGTGGCCGGCGGTGGAGCCAATGGTGAAGTAGTGGCCCCAGCCGCTCTGTCGCACCAAGGGGAGGGTGGCCTTGATGGTGCGGATCACACCCTCGACATTGGTCTGGAGCATGGCCTGCCAGTCTTCCTCCAGGACCGAATCCAGCTTGGCGATGCCCCGGGCCAGGCCGGCGTTGGCCACAACCACGTGCAGGCCGCCCAGGGCCGCCGCCGCCCCCGCCACGAAGGCCGTGACCGACGCTGTGCTCCGGGTGTCCAGCGGCGCGGCGAAGGTCCGCACGCCATGGGCCTCGGCCAAGGACGCGGCCAGGGCCTGCACCCGCTCCACCCGGCGGGCTCCGAGGGCCAGGTGGCACCCCTGGGCCGCCAGGAGGCGGGCGGTGGCTTCCCCGAACCCCGATGACGCACCGGTGATGAGGACGATGGGATGTTCAGGCCGCATGGACTCTCCTGGCTGGGACAGGAACCTTGGCGTTCCGCGGATGGGCCCGCGGCTCCCGCCGTTCCTGGTTTCAGGACAATTGTAGCCGGAAGGAAAACGGCTAGATATATTGCATAGGTTGAATTTTTAAACATAAAAATAATAGCATTTTTTCTTGGAGCTCTTTTAATGTTCCTATACTATCCTTTTTGCAAACCACCATTTCTCTTTCCCAAACTGAGGTATCCGCCATTTGGCGGGTATTGGCAGTCCTGACTCCTCGCCTGGGACGAGTCGGGCCCAGTCCTCCCCAGGCTCATTCATCTAGGAAGTTGCTATGGCTCAAGGCACCGTGAAGTGGTTCAACGCAGAAAAGGGTTTCGGCTTCATTACCCCTGAGGAGGGTGGCGCCGATCTCTTCGTCCACCACACCGCCATCCAGGACCGGGGGTTCCGAACCCTTCAGGAGAATCAGCGTGTCAGTTTCGATGTCACCCAGGGCCAGAAAGGCCCCCAGGCCACCAACGTCGTCAAGCTCTGAAACCTCCTCGTCCGGGCATACGAACTTATTTTGGGACTTCGAGGATTACCCATTTCCTCGTTTATCCTCACCTATCGTCTCGATATATTCCATCCCAGCGGCCGGCCATTCGGTGGGCCTTTTTTAGCAAAGGGAGTTCAGCTCCCCCTGGCTCCTTGGCCTGGCAAGGACCTTGAATCGACAACGCCAGGTCAAGGGGGCAAGTCCCCGTAAGGAAGAAGCACCATGGCTGAAGGCACCGTGAAATGGTTCAACGCAGAAAAGGGTTTCGGCTTCATCACCCCCGATGGTGGCGGCGCTGACCTGTTCGTCCACCACTCCGCCATCCAGGACCGGGGTTTTCGCACCCTGCTTGAAAACCAGCGCGTCAGTTTCGACGTCGCCCAGGGGCAGAAGGGCCCCCAGGCCACCAATGTGGTCAAACTCTAGGCTGCCATTGGCATGAGCCATCAGGAGCGGCCTTCCGGCCGCTCTTTTTTATGGGTCGGAGGTATATTATTCATTGAATCCAAACCAAGGCCCCGATAGCCTTGGCGGCAGCTTCCCCCATCGCGGGGAGGTTGTGTTCGGGAAAGGGAAGGCCTCCATGTCCGCAGGCGTCGTCAAATGGTTCAATGCCGAGAAGGGGTTTGGATTCATCATTCCCGACGAGGGCGGCCCCGAGCTTTTCGTTCATCAGTCCAGCCTCCACACGAGCGGTTTGCGGATCCTGGAAGAAAGCACCCGGGTGAAATTCGATATCGCCCAGGGCCCCAAGGGCCCCATGGCGACCAATGTCCAAAAGGCCTAACATTTCGCCAATGCTCCTTTTCGGGGAAGGCCTCCTTTAATGCAGACCGCGGCCTTGATCTTGAACGACCCGCTTGTTCATCGGCTTTCCCAGCTGCTGTATCGATGCCTGGAGGATCTGGGCAGTACCAAGGCTGCGCTCTACCTCGCGATCCCCGGAACCAGCGGGTTTGAACTGGCGAGCCACTATGGCTGGCCCCGGGTGGCCCCGCCACCCCAGCATCTGGACCCCACCGACCCGCTCCTGCTGCTGGTCCAGCGGCAACGGCGCAGTTTCGTCCTGAACGACGGCGCCGCCTACCCGGAGTTGCAGCCCTTCGGCCAGGGCAAGCAGGACCCGCACTATTTCATTTCCCCCATCTTCGACCATGGCGAGTGGACCGGCCTGCTCTTGCAGCGGGATCCCAACCGGGGCGAGGTCTTCAGCCTGGAACGCCAGGAGGCCCCCACCCACGCCATCTGCCAGGAAATCGTCCAGGCGATCAAATATGCCGCCAGCCGGCCTGAACCGGCCCTGTCGCCCCCGGCCAACCTGCAGGCGGCCGCCCAGGCCCGCCAGCAGGAAGTGATCAGGGTTCCCGCCCCGCCCACCTTCCCCGAACAGCAGCGGTTCTTCTGGGAAGCCGCGACCATGCTCTGCCGGATGGTGCCCACCGCAGCCGTGGCCCTGTGGACCTATCACCCGGTGGAAAACCGGCCGATCCTCACCTACAGCCTGCTTCCCCTCGCCCCCCAGCTGGAGCAAGAGGTCATCGCCCACGCCATCGCCCACCTTCCGTTCCGCCCGGGTCCGGAACTGCGGATCCTGGCCAAGGCCGAATACTTTGACCAGGAGCCCATCCAGGGACCGTTCCATACCCTCATGCCGATCCTGCTGGAAGAACAGTTCGGGGATCCGGACCTCCTGATCATCTTCCGGGTGGAGGACCGCCCCTTCCAGGCCCAGGAGCTGGAGTTCATCGGCGGCCTGGCCAGGATGCTGGGACTCTACCTGGAGGAAGGGCGACTGCACGAGCGCTACCACCAGTCCTTCCTTTCCGTCAGCCATCGGATCCTGGCCACCGCGGGAGAGAAGGTGCCGGCCATCCGCGCCCAGAGCGTGAACACTGCGGAATTGTCCAGGACCCTGGCCCGCCGGTTGGGGCGCTCATCCTCAGAGGTGGAGGCGGTGACCATTTCCGCCATCCTCCACGACGTCGGCACCCTGCTCCTGGACCGCAGGATCCTGGACAAGCCGATCCTCAGCGCCGAGGACCAGGAGAAGATGCAGGCCCACCCCATCCTGGCGTCCACCTTCCTCAAGGACTTCCACTTCCCCTTCGATGTCCTGCGCATCATCCGCCACCACCACGAGCAGTGGGACGGCAAGGGCTACCCGGACGGAATCTCCGGAGACGCCATCCCGATCGAAAGCCGGATCATCCACCTGGTCGAATCGTTCCAGGTGATGACCACGGGCACCGCCTACCGCGCCGCGAAACCCCTGTCCACGGCCCTGGAGGAGATCCGGGAATTGTCGGGATCCCATTTCGATCCGCAGATGGTAGAGGAATTCATCAAGTTGTTGGAATCCCGGGATGGCCCCTTTGCCGCCGGGAACATCAGCGCTCCGCCCGGGACACTGTAAACTTGGGTGAGGGGAACTGCCGTAAGATGCCTAAACCAACCTCAACCCCAAGCTTGCGGAACTCCCGCGGCTTCATCATGGTCATGCTCCTGGGCTTCATCATGGCCATGGGCATCATGCTCACCGTGGCCATGCCCAACGTGGCCACGGAGATCCAGCGGGACCAGGAGGCCGAGTTGATTTTCCGCGGCGAGGCGATCGCCAGGGCCATCCGCCTCTACAAGGCCAAGACCGGCGGTTATCCCCTGAATCTGGAAGATCTCACCAAGCTCCGTCCCCGGATCATCCGCAAACTGTACCTGGACCCCATGACCCGGGTGGGCCCGCACGAAGGGGAGTGGGACCTCATCACCGCCGTGCAGCCCGGCGCCTCGGGCGACAAGACTGGGCTGCCCATCGTCGGGGTGAAGAGCTACTGCACCAAGGACAGCAAGATGATCTACCAGGGCAAGGATCTCATCAGCGACTGGCCGTTCTCCGCCGCCGACAACCTGCTGGGGATTCCCGCCGGCGCCGCCGCCGCTGCCGCGGCCTTGCTGCCGCCTGGCTCGGTGCCGGCGGTGCCGGGGGCCGCGGCCCCGGCCAAGGCCAACGGCGGGTCCAGCGTCGACAATGCCGGACCCGATCCCAGCAGTATCCCGATCGTGAGCACCCCGCCCCCGAACCAGCCACCGGCACCGGACCCCCAGACCGCCCCCCAGAATTGACCCGACCGGCCAAATTTCTTCGAGAAACCATGATCCTGCGCACGATCCTTGCCGTCGCTCTGCTCCTCCCCAGCCCCGGAAGGGCGGACGACCTCCAGGGCTGGGCGCACCGGATGGCGGCCCGGTCAGTACGGGACAGCGCCGGGCTGTGGGATCTGGGAACCGGCAAACTGATCGAGGGCCATCAGGCCGATCTGGCCCTGGTGCCCGCCTCCACCACCAAGGTGCTTTCCACCTATGCCATCCTCAAGACCCTGAAACCCAATTTCCAGATCGAGACCGAGGTCTGGGGAGATCTGCACGGTTCCACGGTTTCCGGCGACCTGATCATCAAGGGCGCCGGCGACCCCTATCTGACCTCCGAGCGGATCTGGCTCATGGGCCAGGCCCTCAAGGCCAGGGGCGTGCTTCAGGTGACCGGCAGGGTCCGGTTGGACCAGAGCGCCTACGACAGCCAGCGGTTCGGCAACGGCTGGGAGAGCACCTCCGCCAACACCACGCCCCCCGTGCTGCCCTTGTCGGTGAACTTCAACCGCGAGAACGGCAAGCTGGTCCAGGATCCCGACCGCCTGGCCACCGACACGGTGCAAAGCATCCTGCGGGAATCAGGCATCACCATCGGGGAACGCCCCCAGCCGGGAGCCGCCCCCCAGAAGCTGATCGCCTTCCCGTCCCTGCCCCTGCGGGATCTGATCAATGACATCAACAAGTTCTCGAATAATTTCATGATCGAGATGCTGGTCAAGCAATTCGGCGGCGGCACCTGGCCAGGGGGGATCCGCAGGATCCAGGACTTCTATGCCACGACCCTGGGCCTGGGACCGGACAAGATCACCATTTCCGACGGGTCCGGTCTCAGCAAGGACAACCGCATCTCAGCCCGCACCCTGGCGGTCGTGCTGAGGGCCGTGTGGAACGATTTCGAGGTGGGGCCCGAAATGGTGGACTCCCTGAAGACCATCGGCGGCGAGCCGTGGAAGCTGCACATCAAGGATCCCAACCTCGCCCGCAGGATCCGCTGCAAGACCGGCCATCTGAACGGCGTGACCAGCGTCTGCGGCTACCTCCAGACCCTGGACGGCCAATTGCGCGTGTTCGCCATCATCCTCAACGGCCCCTGCGACGAAGGCGACGCCTGGGAACTGGTCAGCCGCTGGGCCAATTAGACTCCATGTCCGGGCTTCGCCCGGGCATGGAGTGGGGGCGTGGGGATCGCACGCATGCATGAGGTAAGAGCGCACCTTTGAAAGGGCGGTCCCCCCACTGACCGATCAGCCCCGCAGCAGCTGCCCGATGGCTTCCCTCAGCTTCTTGAGGTCGAACGGCTTGCCCAGGTGGGGAACGTGGGTCTGCTCCAGGAACGTCCGGGTATCCGGATCGAAGGTGTCGCCGGTGGTGAACAGGATCCGGTCGGCCATCCCCGGCTGGTTCGCCTGGACCCACTGGAAGAACTGGATGCCGGACAGCCCCGGCATGCGGATGTCCGAAACGATGCAATCGAAGGCGCCAGCCTGGAGGTGGCTGATCGCCTCGGTGGCCTGGGCGCACCCGGTCACCTGGCAGCCCCAGGAACCCAGGGCGTCGACCAGGCATTCCAGCAGGAACGCTTCGTCATCCACCACCATGATCCGTTTGCCCTGGAGGATCGTCGCAGGGTCGGGAAGCGGGGCATCAACCATGGGCAACTCCACAAGAAACGCATTTCCCAGACCTTCCTGGCTGCGGACTGAGATCTTGCCTCCGTGGGCCCGGGCCACGCAAGCGATGACGCTCATGCCCAGGGACTCCACGTCCTTGGCATGGGCCGGTTCGAACACCTGCTGGGCTTCTCTTTCCGCCAGCGCCCGGCCGCTGTTCTGGCAGACCAGTTGCAGGGACTGGCTGTTCTGCCGGGTTCCGATCCGCAGGCGCTTGACCGGGGATGCGGCCGATTGCTGAATGCCGCTGCGGAACAGGCAGACCATCCCTTCCCTGAGCATGCCGGAGTCCAGGCCCGAGTCCTGCAGTTTCGGATCGAGGGTGAATTCCAGGGACACCCCGGACGCGGCGGCTTCCGGCTCGACCCGCTTGGCCGCTTCATGCACCAGCGTGTTCAGGTTGCCCGCCTGGGCATGCACCGGCCCCGGATAGAGGACCATCAGCAGGGGGCGCAACAGGACCTGGACGTTTTCCAACGCCTGCACCAGCTTCCCGATCCGTCCGGCCCGGTCGGCGTCCACCGCCTCATCCATGAGTAGCCCCTTCTGGAGCAGGATGGGAGTGAGGCGATTGGTGATGTCGTTGAACATCCCCGGTAGGATCCGGTTTATGCCGGCCGCGTTCTCGACCGACCGCAGGCGATCTTCCAGACGGTGTTGGGCTCCCAGGTCACGAATCAGGGCCGAATAGGCCAGCACCCGGTCATCGCTGCCCCGGATGGGCGAATAGGTGATGCTGGCGGGAAACTCGGTCCCATCTTTTCTGACCCGGGAGGTGGCGACGTCACGGATGAGTTGGCCCTTGCCCACCTGGGTGATGGCCTGTTCCAGCTCTCCGGCCCGGGCGGCCGGGGTGAGCTGCTGGAAGGTGTGGCCTACGATCTCGGCCCTGGGATAGCCGAAGATCTGCTCGGCCGCCGCATTCCAGGTCAGGATCCGGCCATCGGCGCTGAACGAGATGATGGCCTCCCCCACGCTCTGGATCAGCCCTTCCAGGTAGCGCCTGGTCTTGAGGTTGTCCTGGTTGGCCCGCTCCAGCTGGGAATAGATCTGGCGGAGCTCCTCGTTCTTCTTTTCCAGGGAATCCTTGACCATCTTCAGCTCGGTATAGAGCCGGGCGGTCTCCATGTTGGACTTGAGGGCGTCTTCCAGCAGGTCCTGGGCGTCGGCCACCTTGCCGGGAACCAGATCGGCCACACTGATGCTGCTGTGCCTCAGCACCACCGATTCCGCCTGGGGGCGTTCCTCGCTGGGCTCTGGCATCTCCTGCATGTTGGCCCGCACATTGGATTCGATGAGATTCAGCATCTCGTCGAAATCCTTGATCTTCTTGTCCAGATGATACTTCTTGAAGGTCGTGCCCACCGTTTCGCGGGTGATGGAAAGGAAGGTGTCCAGAACGCCATCGCCCCGGCTGGCCACGGATTCGAAGTACGGAACCGAGCGGAAATTCAGGCGCCGGTTCATGACCCCCACCGGCATGGCGTCCGGGAGATCGCGCTTATTGTATTGGATGACGAAAGGGATCTGTTTGATGTTCAAACGGTTGGCATTGAGGTTGTGGTAGAGGTTGGAGAGCGAGTCGACGTTCTCCTGCATCTGGGTTTCGCTGGAATCCGCCACGAAAACCACGCCGTCCGCTCCACCGAGAACGACCCGGCGGCTGGCATCGTATTGGACTTGGCCAGGAACCGTATATATCTGCAAATGAATGGAATTGCCGTAAATATAGCCTAGATTGATCGGCAACAGGTCAAAGAAGAGGGTCCGATCCTCCTGGGTGTTCACGGAGAACATCTCACCTCGGTTGGACTCCTGGCACATGGCGTGCAACGACCGCAAATTGGTGGTCTTGCCGGACAGACCAGGCCCGTAATAGACCAGCTTCAGCAGTATCTCATTCGCACGAGTATTGAACTGGACCATGAGGGATCATCCAAAGGCAAAGGCAAAGGCACTTGAAACAGAATAGCATTACTTGTTTTGCCTTTTCGGGGCAGGCCGAGGAGATTTATCAGTGCTGGCTTTGGAGAATGGCCAACAGTATCGCACGATTCCCCGATTCCCCGGGTGGCAGGAGCGGGAGATCGCCTTCCCGAGGCCGCATGTTAGAATTCTCAGCTCTCCTTCCCCCCGCATGCCCCGCGCCGTTGTCCTTAAAATCCTAGACCGGGAGACTCAGCTTTGTACCTGCCCAGGCCTGTCACAGCCGCTTCCCCTGCCCCCCCCGCGGAGGAGCCAATGAGCGCGCCGCGCCACGTCGCCCTTATAATGGACGGCAATGGCCGCTGGGCCGCCCAGCGGGGGTGGCCGCGGATCAAGGGACACAAGGCCGGGGTGCACGCCGTCCAGGAGATCCTGGAGGCGGCTTCGGATCTGGGGATCGAACACCTGACGCTCTATGCGTTCTCCACCGAGAACTGGAAGCGCCCGGGGCTGGAAGTGACCATGCTCATGGCCCTCTTGCGGATCTACCTGCGGATGTTCCTGCCCAAGCTGCGTTCCAAGGGCATCCGGTTCCATCACCTGGGCTCGGAGGAAGGGTTGCCGGCGGGGATCCTCAAGGACCTGAAGGGCCTGGAAGCCGAGACCGCGGCACACCCGGGGATGGTCTTCCACCTGGCGGTGAACTACGGGTCCCGCATGGAACTGGCCCAGGCCGCCAGGCGCTGCGTCGAGGACGGGTTGGGCCCCGCCGAGGTCACCGAGGAAGCCCTGGCCCAGCGCCTGTGGACCGCGGGGGTGCCGGATGTGGATCTCCTGATCCGCACCTCCGGAGAACTGCGCATTTCCAATTTCATGCTTTGGCAGGCCGCCTATGCGGAGTTCTATCTGACGGATTGCCTTTGGCCGGATTTCCGCGGTCCCCAACTGAGGGCGGCCGTGGAAGCCTATGGACAGCGTGAACGCCGCTTCGGTGGCATATGAGTGGAGCCGCCTTGAAAACCTCCCCCTCCCCCCGGCCCGCCATGGACCGCAAGAACCTCGCCTTGCGCGTGGGCACGGCCCTGGTCTTCGCCGTCTTCTTCCTGACCCTGCTCTATCTGGGTGACCGGCCCGGATCCCAGATCATCTTCCTGGTGGCCGTGGCCGGGGCCTTGTTCATGGGTGTCCGGGAATTCACCCAGATGGGCCGCAAACTGGGTCAGAGGCCTTCGCTGGCCGCCGGGGTGCTGGCCGGCTGGGCCATCCTGCTGCATTTTTTCCTCCTGGGCCTGGATCCCGCCGATCCCCTGCCCCTGTGGCTGGCTCTGGCGGGTGCCGGCGCCGTCATCCATTTCGGCGCGCTCCTGTTCGAAAAGGACCTGGGCACCGCCCTGACCAGCCAGGCCCTCACCTGGATGGGCGCGCTCTACCTGGGCCTGGGCCTCGGCTTCCAGGTGAAGCTCTTCATGTTCACCGAAACCACCCTGTCCAATACCGGGGCGCGGCTGATCCTGGCCCTCTACCTCATCGTCTGGCTGGGCGATTCCGCCGCCTATTTCGCGGGCAGCCTGCTGGGCCGGCACAAGCTGGCGCCCAGGGTCAGCCCCAAGAAGACCTGGGAAGGAGCCTTGGGCAACTTCGCGGGCAACCTCGGCGCAGCCTTCCTGGTCAAGGTTACGGTCTGTCCCCAGTGGAGCGCCGTGGACGCCGCCGCCATCGGCCTGCTGCTGGGCACCGTCGGCCAGCTGGGGGATCTGGTGGAAAGCACCTGGAAGCGCAGCGCCGGGGTGAAGGACTCCAACATGGGCGGCGTGGCCATTCCCGGCCACGGCGGCATCCTGGACCGGGTCGACAGCCTGGTGTTCGCGGCGCCCGCCCTGTATGCCTATGTCCACTTCGTCCATGGACTGAACTGAGCCATGCGCAACCTGGCCCTGCTCGGCTCCACCGGCTCCATCGGCACCTCGACCCTGGATGTGGTCGCGGCCCATCCGGACCGTCTCGCGGTCACCGCCCTGGCCGCCGGGCGCAACCGGGAACTGTTCAGGGCCCAGTGTGAGCGTTTCCGGCCCACCTGCGTCTCCCTGGCCCGGCCCGAGGATGCCGCCTGGCTGGCTACGGAACTCAGCTACCGGCCAACCATTCTGCACGGGATGGAGGGACTCATGGCTTGCGCGCTCCAGGCCGGCGCTGACACCGTGGTGGCGGCCGTGGTGGGCGCGACCGGCCTGGCCAGCGTGGAAGCAGCCCTGCGCGCAGGACTGAGGGTGTGCGTGGCCAACAAGGAGAGCCTCGTGGTCGGCGGCGCGCTCATGCGCCAGGCCCTGGATAGCGGCGGCGGAGAACTGCTGCCCATCGACTCCGAGCACTGCGCCCTGCATCAACTCCTGGCCGGCCGTGCCCGCTCCGAACTGCGCGAGATCCGGATCACCGCCAGCGGCGGCCCGTTCCGGGACTGGGACCTGGACCGGATCAAGGCAGCCACCGTGCAGGAGGCCCTCAACCACCCCACGTGGAAAATGGGCCCGAAGATCACCATCGATTCCGCAACCCTGATGAACAAGGGTCTGGAAGTGATCGAGGCCTCGGTCCTGTTCGGCCTGGATCCCGACCAGATCCAGGTGACCGTGCATCCCCAGAGCCAGGTGCACGCCATGGCCGGCTTCCGGGACGGGACCTACCAGCTCCAGGTGTGCGCCAACGACATGAAGCTGCCCATCCAGTACACCCTGCTTTATCCCGAGCGCCTGCCCGGCCCTGTGCCTCCCTACGATTGGAGCCAGGCCCGGGCCTGGAGCTTCGACACCCCGGATCCGCTGAAATTCCCATGCCTCCCCCTGGCCTACGCCGCCCTGCGGGCAGGGGGCACCGCCCCCGCCATCCTCAACGCCGCCAATGAGGAGGCCGTGGGCGCCTTCCTGGCTTCGGAGATCGGGTTCTGGCAGATCCAGGCCTGCGTGGCGGAAGTTCTGGCGAGCATCCCGGCTGAACCGGCCCACACTTTAGAGCAGGTGATGGATATGGACCGTCGTTCCCGAACCGCGGCCAAGGCTTGGATCCGGCAACACCCGCTTTGAAAACCCAAACAACGCAAGGACTTCCATGAAGCGTATCCTCTACATCGCGCCAGCATTCCTGGTTGCCAGCCTCATCCCGGGCGCGGGCTTCTGGGGCCCCGTGGTCCTGCTGGTCGGATTGATCTTCTTCCACGAAATGGGGCACTTCCTGGTTGCCAAATGGATGGGGATGCCGGTGGACGTGTTCTCCCTGGGCTTTGGCCGGCGGCTCGTGGGCTTCCGCTGGAACGAAACCGACGTGCGCCTTTCCCTCCTGCCCCTGGGCGGCTATGTGCGGCTCGCCGGGTACAACCCCGAGGAACCGGACGCCGCCGATCCCCACGGCTTCCTGGCCCAACCCGCCTGGAAGCGGGTGTTCTTCTATTCCGGCGGAATCCTGGCCAACATCCTGATCACCGTGGTGATCTTCTTCGGCCTGGGCCTGAACGAGGCCAGGGTCACCGCCGAGCACCCGATCCCCTCCCCCCTCCTGGTGGTGGACGTCACTCCCGGCACCGCCGCGGCCGAGGCAGGACTTCGGTCCGGGGACCAGATCCGGCGGTTCGGGGACCTGGCCTTCCCCGGCAGCAAAAGCGAGGATGCCATCGCCTATATCCAGGCCCGGCCGGGTGCCGCCGTCCCGGTGACCCTGGACCGCGACGGCGCCACCCGGACCGTCCAGGTGGTGCTGCACAGTGAAGGCGGCAAGGGCAAGCTGGGCGTCGCGTTCGAAGGCAGCGGCTGGATCTACGACCGCAGACCCCTCCAGATCAAGGACCTGGGCACCGGCGCCAAGTTCGCGGTGAAGGGCAGCGCCGGCCTGGCCTGGGAGATCCTGGGCAATTTCGGCAAGCTGATCAGCCACAAGGTCAGCCTCAAGGAAGTGGGCGGGCCCATCGCCATCGTCCGCGCTGGCAGCCGGGCGGCCAAGGCCGGACTGGCACAGTTCCTCTTTCTCACCGCGCTCATCTCCATGAACCTTGCTGTGCTCAACGCCCTGCCCATCCCGTTCCTGGACGGCGGCCACGCCGCCATCCTCCTGTTCGAGCGGATCCGGGGCAAGGATCTCTCGGTGCTGATGAAGGAACGTATCCTCACCGGCGGCTTCTTCGTCCTCGCCTCCCTGATGGCCATGGTCATCGCCCTGGACATCATGAAGTTGCGCAACTAGGCTTCGGACCGGTTCCGGACCTGCGTCAGGGTCGCTGGCCGCGCTTGGCGCGGGCAGCGGAACGAACGCAGCCACATGGGGGGGGGTCTGCGCTTCGCCTATTGGAGGATGGCTTGATCCTCGTTCAGCTTTTGGGCGGGCTAAAACAGCTTGGCCCCGGGGCAGGAGGGGAAGTCCGGAGCACCGGCCGGCCTCCTTTGACCTCCAGGAACACGATGGGTTTGATCGGGTTGCGCTGGGCATCGAAGGTGATCTGACCCGTGACGAGGCGGAGGTTGGTCCGGGCGATGGCATCCCTGACCGCACGGCCATCCGTCGTGCCGGCTCCCCGGATGGCAGCCAGCAGGATCGTGGCGGCATCATAACCCGTCGTGGCGTGACCATCGGGCGGTTCACCATACTTGGCCTGGTAGGATCCGACAAAGATTTGCGCGGCTGGATTGGGATCTTCCGGGGAAAAATGGGTCGAGAAGAAGGTGTTCTCCATGTGGCGCCTTCCCAACTCGACGAGTTTGGGAGAGTCCCAGCCGTCAGCGCCGAGCATGGGCCCCTTGAAGCCCAATTCCCTGGCCTGCTGGGTGATTAGGGCTGCGTTTCCATAAAAGTCGGGCGCGTAGATGACCTCAGGGCCAGCCTTGATGGCCTTGGCGAGTTGGGCCCTGAAATCCGCAGAGCCTGAAGCATAACCTTCGAATGCCACCACTTCGCCCCCCAACCGGGCGAAGGTGGATTTAAACACTTGGGAAATCCCCGTGGCATAGTCGCTACCCATATCGAAGAGGCAGGCTG
>Ga0302270_10002935_pt1 | contig 16356 bp, 18 predicted proteins | sample III_Bog_E2_3_FD_198773 | JGI IMG/M metagenome (GOLD analysis project Ga0302270, IMG submission 198773) | Peat permafrost microbial communities from Stordalen Mire near Abisko, Sweden - III_Bog_E2_3 | ecosystem: Environmental > Terrestrial > Soil > Wetlands > Peat | place: Sweden: Abisko... | reverse complement strand
GCCGCACCATAGCCGAACCCATCTTGCCCAAACCCAGAAACGCGATCTTCATCGAACAGTCCTCTCCTCTGCGCCCGCGCAAAGGCGCGGCGCTTGCTTCTGTGGAGATGATAGATGCCCGCCAAGCTCGGGTCTTTGAGTTGGTTGAGGAGTTATAGATCCGGCCCGTAGATACTGTGAGACTTCGGGTGACCCTTCTTCGCCACATTTTTGTTTTTGTGGCTAGAGTGTGGGGTGGTATGAAACTGATTTCGGGTCGGGTCAATCGTAGCGGAGTTGATTGAGGATTTGAGCGGGGTTCTCTGCACAAGCGGCAACAGATTCGGCCATGCATCAAGCCGGATTATTTCTCACGATTGAGGTTCCAGCGATCCCACCCTTTCCCGCGAAGGGCGCGAAAAGGTTGGGGCACGGGAGATGGTAGCTCGATGATGTTTCCTGGTGGGATGATTCGGCGTGGCAAGGCCATTTCCGTCAGTGGAATGCTACTTGCAGCTCGTTCTCGCCTCAACTTCAGGAGTGTCGTTCTTCACCAGCGCCAGACAACGGCAACGACAATAGCCGCTGCAATCGTCCAACCTACCCAGGAGTATTTTCCTGTTCTACGCGCGTCGATCTCGATGCCAATAAGAATCTCAGCCACAATGGCGAGTCCGGCCAGATAGTGGAACAGGCGGGTGCCTTCGTTCTTGAAGAAAAAGCTCCAGACGGTGCCCGATAGGAAGATAAGCATCCACTTGGTGAGGGCCTTCGTGCGGCTCTTTGGCGCTTGCTTGAGGTGGCTGGTGGGCAATGCCTGAAGGCCCATGGCCTTCAATTCGGCGATGCAGTCGCGATAGCCATCGATGCCGCGCGGAATCAGCATCTGACGTGTATTTTCCAGGTCGACGAGCACAACTCCACCTTGCAGGCGCGGTACGAACCCTGCCATCTGTTCGCGCGGAAAGAACTCCTCGTGGCCGGGTTCAAAGATGCGGCGTACGCCCGCCCAGTTCACTTCAATCGAGCCGCGTTCAGAGCGCGAGACGAGCATGGAACCCCAGGCAGCCAGCACCATCACGGCGAATAACCCGAAGCCAATGTATTCGGCGGCGACGGAAAACATTTGATCGGAGTACGCGCGAGAGAAGGTTGTGGGGCTGTGCGAGAGTGAGTAGCCGAAGGCGCCCACGGCCAGAGCTACCACGCCAGCCAGCGCAAACCAACGGCCCACCGGCTTCCAGCCGGCGTAGCTCTCTCCGTCAAAGGTGTACACGCTCATCTAAGTGGTCTTGGCCCGCGCTCATCGAAGGTCCGGCCCTCTTACTCGCGCCCCTTCTTGCGTATCTCGATGTTGAGGCGCTTGATCTTCTGGTTCAGCGTGGAGAGCGGAATGTGGAACTGCTCGGCGGCGTCGGTCTGGTTCCAGTTGCAGCGTTCCAGCTTCTCCACAATGATGCGGCGCTCAATGGTTTCAAGAATGTCGAACAGCGAGGCGTTGGGGTTGTGTTCGAGCAGCGCGTCCTGAAAGCTGCGGCCGGTAATGTTGCCGGGCATCAGGTCAGAGCCGATGACCGGGCCGGAAGACAGCACCACGCAACGCTCGATGGCGTTTTCAAGTTCGCGCACATTGCCGGGCCAGTCGTAATCGACCAGGGCGCGCAGTGCGTCGCTGGAGAGGCGGCGCAACTCGAAGCCGTTCTCGTTCGAGTAGAAGTCGAGAAAGTGGTTGGCGAGCGGGGGAATGTCGTCGCGCCGCGCGCGCAGGGGCGGCAGATCGACGGTGATGACGTTGAGCCGGTAGAAGAGGTCTTCGCGGAAGCGGCCTTCACGCACTTCCTTGCGCAGATCTACATTGGTGGCGGCCAGGATGCGCACGTCCACCTGAATCTCCTGAATGCCGCCCAGGTGCATGAAGCGGCGGTCCTGCAGCACGCGCAGAATCTTGGCCTGGGTGTCCATGCCCATGGTGGCGATTTCATCCAGGAAGAGCGTGCCGCCGTTGGCCACTTCAAACAGGCCCTTCTTGGTGGCGATGGCCGAGGTGAAGGCGCCCTTGACGTGGCCGAAGAGCGTAGACTCAAGCAGCTCCGACGGCATGGCGCCGGTGTTGATGGGAACGAAGGGCTTGTCTTTGCGCGGCGAGTTGGCGTGGATGGCTTTGGCGATCAACTCTTTGCCGGTGCCGCTCTCGCCGAGGATGAGCACAGTCGAGCGCGACGGGGCTACCTGTGCGACCAGGTCAAAGACCTTCAGCATGATCTCGCTCTTGCCGATGATGTTGGCAAAATTGTAGCGCTGCTTGAGGGTGCGCTTGAGCTGAAGGTTTTCTTCTTCCGCCTTGTGGCGGGCAACGGCCGAGCGGATGTCGGCCATCAGCTTCTCGTTGTCCCACGGCTTCTGGACGAAGTTCTCCGCGCCGGCGCGGACCGCCTCCACCACGTTATCCACGGTGCCGTAGGCGGTGATCATGATGACCGGCAGCTCGGGCTGCAGCTCCTTGATCTGCGGCAGCAACTCCATGCCACTCTGGCCGGGCAGCGCCAGATCCAGCAGCACCAGGTCGTAGCTGCCGGCGGCGATCATGCGCATACCTTCTTCGCCATCGACGGCCATCGAGACCGCATAGCCTTCGAGCGTGAGCAGCACCTCAAGCGATTCGCGAATGCCCGCCTCGTCGTCGATGACGAGAATGGAGGCGGCCGGGGAGCTGCCATTCGAAGATGGTGCGGAGAGAGAAACGTTCACAGGCAGATCGACCTCAGGCATGTACGGAATTCCTTAACGAGGGAAACTCGAGATGAAAGGTGGTGCCGGCGCCGACGGCGCTCTCGACATGAATCTTGCCGGCGTGCTCCTGGATGATGCCGTAGGAGACTGACAGACCCAGGCCGGTGCCGCGCCGCTCACCGGGCTTGGGGGTGGTCTTGGTGGTGAAGAAGGGATCGTAGATGCGTTTGAGATGCTCGGGCGCAATGCCGGAGCCGGTGTCGGAGATGACGGCCTCGACATGGCCGTTGACCTGGGTGGCCACGCGCAGCCGCCCGCCGGAGGGCATGGCGTCTTTGGCGTTCAGCAGCAGATTGAGGAAGACCTGCTGCAGCTTGCCGGGGTTGCCGTGAATCGAAGGCAGCGCGGTGGAGAGTTGAAGGTCAACCTCGATGCGCGCCGTCTTGAACTGGTGCTCAAGCAGCGAAAGCGTCTCGCGGATGACCTGGTTCAGATCGGTAGAGCGGAACTCGGTGGTCGAGGTGCGGGAGAAGTTCAGCAGGCCATTGGCGATCTCAGAGGCGCGGAAGCTCTGCTGGATGATCTTGTCGAGCACCGGGCCGAGCCGCTCGTCGCCCTTGAGCTGCTTTGACAGCATCTGCGCGTAAGAGCTGATGACGGCCAGCGGGGTGTTGATCTCATGCGCCACGCCGGCTGCCAGCAGGCCGATGGAGCTGAGTTTGTCAGCCTGCGTCAGTTGGGTTTCGAGAGAAACGCGCTCCGTGATGTCATCCACCAGCACAATGCGGCCCACTGGAATAAAGTCGCGCGAGAGCAGCGGCGCAATGGCGGCGTTTACCGTGCATTGCTCACCGGCGCGGGTGGTGAGCGGGAACTTGTAAAGATGGTGCACGCCGGGCTCGTCATGGAAGCTGTCAATGGCGTCCACAAACTCTGCCGGGAAGACGGTGCGCAGCGATTGGCCCAGGACTTCAGCGCGACTCAGGGCGTACATGGCCTCCATCTGCGCGTTCCAGCTCTCGATGTGCCCATTCAGATCGAGAGCGAAGATGCCCACGTTGATGGATTCGACGATGTTCTCGTTGAACTCTTTGAGGCGTTCGAACTCAGCAATCTGCTTTTCGAGCCGGGCGTAGAGGGTGGCGTTCTGCAGCGCGATGCCGATGTAGCTGGCGAGAGATTCGAGCAGTTCCACGTCTTCCGAGGAGAGGAAGTCGCCGCCCAGCGTGCGGCCCAGGCCAATGACCGAGATGGTGCGCGACTGCTGGCCGAACTGCACGCGGCAGGGAAGGTAGTAGTTCAGGTCAAGCAGGGCGGCGGTGCGCTGCTCGCTGTCGGGCAAGTGCAGGGCCTGTTGCGCGTTCTCGAGGAAGATGTGGGAGTGCGCGTGCGGGTCGTTGAAGTCCAGGAAGCCCAGATCGAGCGGCTGGGTGGCACATTCGATGGGCAGCCCGTGCGAGGCCGCCAGACGGAGCTGTTTTTCATCGCTGAGGAAGACGGCAACGCGCGCCACCAGCAGGGTGTGGGGCAACTGCTCCACGATGGATTTGAGTAGCGCCGCCAGATCGGTCTCCGTACTCAGCTCACGTCCAAACTCGATTAACGCCTTGCGGTAGTCGTAACGCTGGCGGTCAAAGGCCCTGTCCACCCAGCCCTGGATTCTGCGCTTCAGGGGGTCGAAGATCATGGCGAAGGCCACGAATGAGATGCCCAGGCCCCACTCTTGCACCCCTTGTGGCAATCCGTGGTGCACCAGCACGGCAATCACGGCAATCACGCCAAAGTAGATGCCCAGCAGCAGTCCCGTAGCCAGCGTATAGGCCACGCCGCGCTTGAAGATCAGATCGGTGTCCATCAGCCGGTAGCGCACAATGGCCCAACTGAAGGTGAGCGGCAAAAATACCAGCGACAACCCTGCGAGGTTGGTCAGCAGCCGCGGCGGATTCAGGTCAAACAGGAACGGCACCGCATAAAACAGCGTGAAGGGCAGCACGGCCACAAAGGTGCCGCGGTAGAGCCACTTCAACTGCTGGCGCAGCAGAGGCGTGTCAGCCTGGGCGTAGCTGCGCAGGAACAGAATCACGGCCAGCACGTAGTACGCGGCGTCGTAAGCAGTTCCCGTTTGATCGAGCCGGTGCATGAGCAGGCCGGTAGCTTCGCGGGTCTGGATGGCCCAAAGCCACAGGCCCAAAAGCCCGACGCCGGGCGCATAGAGCAGCGGCAGCAGGAAGCGGCGGCCAAACTTACGCAGCCGTTCCTCAGGGAAACTGAGGGCGAAGTGCAGAAACAGCGCTGGCTGCAGCGATTCTGCCGCGATGTTCGCCCAGAACACCACCAGATCCAACCCCTGCAGCCGCCCGGTGAACTTGAACGCGTACAGGACAAACGAGACCAGGCAGAACAGATAGAAGTGGGTGGCGCGTGGCGCACCCCAGCGGCGGAACAGAACGTAAAAGCCGATGACGAGGTAGATGAGGCCGATGACGCGCAGACCCTGGGCCAGGGAACGGTCCAACGGTACGGGGATGACCTTGACCGGAGCGTCCAGCGGGATGCCGTCGCGGGTAATGGAGTAGTAAACCTGGCCGTAGACGCCTGCGCGATAGAGCACGCGATCCAGGCTGGAGAGATGCGTTACCGGGACGTCGTTACAGGATGGACAGGTGGAGATGGAGGTGAGCAAGTCGCCCTGGCGGATACCGGCCACCTGGCCCGGCATGTCCGGCAATACGCGCTCGGCCAGCAGTCCCCCGTTGGAGTCGCGCCACCAGACGCCGTCATCCGGCTGCTGGACTTCACGCTCTTCCATCAGATTCAGGACAGCCAACACAAAGAGGGCGGCTGTGGCCAGAGCCAGCAGCGTCGCCTGTGCGCGATTGAAGAGGCTTGTCTCCATAGTAGGCGCTCTCAGTGTAGGGTCTAGCACGTTGGATGCCACCCCGAAGAACAGAGCGAAGTGGTTCCCGAGGAAGAGGCAATCGCTAGAGAATACGCGGGATATGGACGGCTAGTTCCCTCAAAGGTCAACGCCCGAGGAGGAAAACGGGGAACAAATCTGCAGAAAAGCGAAAGATGTATCCAGGAAAAAGAAAGTGGGTATGAAAAACGGTAGATATATGAAGAAAGTAAAGTTAGCAGTGGCGTTCGGCAGGATGGGTTGATTGGTGGTCTGGAAAAGCGGAGTTTACTACTGCAGAAGTGGGGCACTATAGATCCGGCCTTCAATAGTTTGTAGGCTTCCCACCCATTTCGCGATAGTGCCTGCGCAATGGATGGGGCACGGTGCTTCTATTGGAGGGCCGGATCTACTCTTCTTTACCTTGGCCGTAGCTGGCATTGGGGCCGTGCTTGCGGCTGTAGTGGTGGTCGCACACGTAAGTTGGAATGCCCGCGGCTGGGGCCCCGAGCAAGGCAGAGCGGAAGGCGAGCCGGGCAATGTACTCCAGAACGTCGGCGTGCTCAACGGCTTCCATGGGCGATTTTCCCCAGACGAAGGGTGCGTGTCCGGCCACCAGAACGCCGGGAACCGCAACGGGATCGAGGCCGTTCGAGCGGAAGTGGCGAACGATCACCGCGCCGGTGTTGCGCACGTAGCTCTCCTCCACTTCGGCGGCTGTGAGCGGCGGCGTCACTGGGACCGGGCCGTGGAAGTAGTCGGCATGGGTGGTGCCGTAACACGGGATGGGCTTGCCGGCTTGCGCCCAGGAAGTGGCGAACTCCGAGTGGGTGTGCACCACGCCGCCGATCTGGGGAAACTCGCGGTAGAGCAGGGTATGGGTGTCCAGGTCGCTCGATGGCCTCAGCGAGCCCTCCACAATGTTGCCGTCCAGATCGGTAACAATCAGGTCGGCCTCGGTCATGGAGGCGTAATCGACGCCACTGGGCTTGATGACGATCAAGGGGCGGTCGCCAGAGCGGTCAATGCCGCTGACGTTGCCGAAGGTGTGAGGGGCCAGACCGCGAAAGGAGATCTCCTGATTGGCGGCCAGTACCTGAGCGCGAAGCGTAGAAAGGAGCATGGAAATCCTTGGAGGGCGAGCAGCCCGGTAAGCGTTTTCTTTTGCAGTTTAGCAGCCTTTACACATAGGTGCGCAATAGACTCTGAGACAATTACACGCGCTTGATTTCTTCCAGCCATTGTCTGGCTCAACTATTGATCCGGCCCTTCAATAGTGTGTATGCTTCCCACCCATTTCACAATAAAACCTGCGAAATGGATGGGGGCACGGTGCTTTTATTGGAGGGCCGGATCAACAAGAAACTGCTTGCGCTCTTTTACCTTCACGGCGGGCACTCCGGCGTAGACGGTCCATGGCTCCAGATGGCGCGTGGCCACCGATCCCAGGCCCAGCACCGCGCCCTCGCCCACGTTCACGCCGGGACCAACCGAGGCGCGCGCGCAGATCCACGCATAGGCGCCCACCTGCATGGCGTAGGCCAGCAACGGAAAGGCCGGGTCGTCAAAGTCGTGCGTGGCTCCGCACAGATACGCGCCTTGAGAAAGAATGGCGTGCGAGCCCATCCGCAGCGGGGCCGGGTTGTAGATCTCCGCACCGTCGGCGGCTGTAACCTGGTCTTCGCAAATCAGGTTCCACGGCGCCCAGATGCGTGAGCCGGGGTAGAAGTGGCAGTTGGGGCCCATCTGTGCGCCAAACAGACGCAGCAGCAGTGAGCGCCAGCTGTGGAAAGGCCTTGGCGAAGGCCGGTAAAAAAACAGCCAGCAGAGGTTCCAGACCAATCGGCGCAACTGGTCGCTGCTGCGGAAGGCCGGGCGAAGGTAAGGGTCTTCGGCGGTCTCCGGAGCGATGTGGTCAGCCGCGTTGTAGTGCAATTGTTTCGTCATCTTGAATCTGCTCGAAGGGTTGAGCCGCTGAGCCTTTTGCAAAATTGCCCGCAGGCGGGTGGATCGCGTCAGGGCACAATGGAATTTTGCAAGTGGCTCCGCTATCTGGCCCATTTCTTCCGTTGTGTCGTGACTGAAACCTGGCGCGGAACTCCGCTTGCTGCGCCAGCGTGTCTATAGCGTTCCGGCCAGCTCCTGGCCGAGACGCATCGAGAATCGGTGAGCGGCATCCTTGGACATGTGTAGATGGTCTACGAAATCGTCTTCACTCGTCATCCAGCCTGAAGCATCAATGAGGCGCAGTTTGCGATCCCCGGCCAGGGAGTGAAGTGCGCTCAGGTATGCATTCCACGATGGACGGGAGTAGAACGAACTCCAGTGGGAAGGGGACATGGGCATGGATACCAAAATCACCTTGATATTGGCAGCCTCAGCATGGCGGATGATCGCTTCATAGGGCGGAGAGAAGTGGCCGGGATGATCGAGATAATTCCTCAGTGCCTGGTCGAAGGCAGCCGGAGACGAGGCTTCGAGAGCAGCAAAATCGCTCACATTGCCCATGCTGTTCGCGGCCACCTGGGGCATTCCCATGCCACCCATCCGGCGGCGGAGCAGTTCCACGTATTTCCAGACGCTTTGGCGATTGGCGGCGATGGGCAGACGCCGCAGGATGACAAGTTCCATGCGATCCAGTGAACCAAAGCCGTAGACAGCAGAAACCTCAGTCGAAGAAAAGCGATGGTCAAAACCGACCAGCCGATTGCCCGTCAAATCGATCGCGTGATCTTTTGTATCCGCAGTCAGCTGCTGATCGAAAAAGCCGATGACCAGGGTACGTATCTCGGGGTGGGTGCGAACTGCGTAATTGAACAAAAGTTCGTGTTCCGGTGGGCCGGAAGCGCCAAGAGCTGCGTTGAGAGGGCGCAGGCGAGTGTCTCCGAAGCCCTGAACAAGCGCGCCTTCATCGACGCGCTGAGCGAGCAGGGAATTGCCCACAAATAGTAGATTGGGGGCCTGTGCGGAGCGAATCTCATTGAGTTTGATCCGGTAAGGTAAACGCCGGCTCCAGGCGCCGATCAGCAGATTGAGAACAACCAGGAAGAAAAAGGCGGCAACCAATGCGGGGAAAAGACTTCGGCGTTTCAAAGGGTTGCCTCCTTAGAAATCGATGTAAATAAACTTGGACGACTGCCCGCAAAAGGCATAGATGAGCAGGATGGCGCCAATCCAGACGGCGCAGCGGACAGCGGTGTCAACACGGCCGCGGAGGAACTCCGGCGCTATGTCCGTGCTGCCGCCGATGTATTCGAGAGTGATGCGCAGTTGATAAAGCATCAGCCGATCAACAGCCTCCTGAAGAAGAGCATAGCAGTGGGCATATCCATGCAGAAGAAGCCCCATCCCGCGATAACAAGAACAAATGTGAGAGCGCGGCTGAGAAAGACCGGAACCGGATGAAGGTTGGGCTCAGGGCGCAACTCCCGCCAGAGACGATGTCCGGCAAGCAGCAAGCCATGCCAGAGTCCCCAGACAAGAAAGTTGACGCCGGCTCCGTGCCAAAGGCCGCTGACCAGCATGACGATGAGCAGGTTTACGTAGATGCGCGGCTTGGCGACGCGGCCTCCGCCGAGGGGGATGTAGACGTAGTCGATGAGCCAGCGGGTGAGCGAGATATGCCAGCACTGCCAGAACCGCTGGATGTTCCGGCGTCCATACGGCCAGTTGAAGTTTTCCGGGACTCGGATGCCGAACAGCCGGGCCGAGCCGATGGCGATGTCGGAATAGCCGGAGAAGTCCGCATAGATTTTGAATCCGTAGGCGAGCAGCCAGAAGGGTAGAATGCGGCGGTCGGCAATGAGGAGGTCGTGCGCGTTGAGGTGATTGGTCCAGGCGGTCAACAGGTCAGCGACGGCAAACTTCTTCACCAGTCCGCAGAGGATGCGCGTGATGCCGCGCTCCCAATCCTGACTCCACTCGCCGGGCGTGGCGCGCAGCTTGGGCAAGAAATCCTGGTAGCGCTTGATGGGGCCCGCCACCATGGTGGGGAAAAAGAGAATGAAGGCAAGATACTCGCCCAGTGTTCCCTGTTCCGTCTTACCGGCGCGGCGATCCCACGCGTAATGGTAGAACTCGAAGGTGAAAAAAGAGATGCCCAGGGGAAGAAATGCACCCTGCCAGCGTAGCGGGTTGGCAGCGTGATAGAAGAGAAGGCCGGTGAAAAAGTTCCAATACTTGAAGATGCCCAGCAGGACGAGGCTCTGCACCAGGCCGAGGATGCACCAGCGGGAGGACGGCGAATAAAGACGGCTGACAACCGACTCCCAGAGGAAGATGGCCAGACACAGCGCGCCCCAGATTCCGGCCATGCCATAGGCGAAATAGAGAAAGAATCCGCTGCCGAAACAGACAATGACCCAGGGCCGCAACCGGGCAGAAACCAGCCGGTAAGCTACCGCGGCGGGAAGCAGGAAAAACAGGTAATAACTAAATGTGTTGAAAATCAATCGGGGATCGCTCCAGAGCTGGACTGGAACAGCGAAAGCTAAATCAGCTTAGCATGGAAGTCGCATGGTTCTTATAAATACTTGAAAAACAAAGGACTAATGGCTTAGTCGAGCAGAGGGTAATAGAGTGGCGCGTTGCGAAAAGCGTTGTTACCGTGCCGGCTCGAAGGGCTCTACGCGCAGAAAGTCGGCCAGGATGCCACGCTCGTCGACAGAAAACGCGCCCTGGTAGCGGGCGGAGTTGAGCACCGTCTGGCGTTGATCGACAGGCACCGAGCGGAGGTCCTGAAAGGCGCGCTTGAGCAGCATCTGGCGGTTGGCCGGCAGAGTGGCAAATGCCTGATTGGAGCGGTTCAGACTCATGCGCTGCTGCGGAGACATATGTTCCAGCGCCTCGGCACGGGCCAGGCGGCGCTGGCGCTGCTGCTCGTTGAGCCCGTCCACCTGGCGCAACTGCTGAACCAGCCGCTGCTGCTCGCCGGCCGGCAGGCGATTGAAGCTGGGATCGGCGCGTAGCATCCGTTCCTTGTCCTGCGTGGCCAGATTGCTGTGCTGGTTCAGCCATGAACCCAAATGGCCGGGTGGCGCTGCGCCGGGATACACGTAGGCCGGCCGCGCTGCAGCGGCAGACTGCGCGGGGCCGTACGCAGATCGGCCACTGGCAGTGGATTGCAACGCCGGGGAAGCAGGCCGTGCGGCTGTGCTACCCGAATACGCTGTGGCGCCTGAATACGCCGGCCGCGCTTCCGGCTGCATGCGCTGCGGAGCGGAACCAGCGCCGCCGGTTGAGCGCTGCTGGCCAAACGCGTACGACTGCTGCGGTACGCCGCCATAGGCCGGTCGAGGTGCACCGTAGGACGGCAATTGCCGCGCTGCCGGAAAGGATTCAGGCCGCGCAAATTGCTGTTGTGATGGCCGCGAGTACTGTTGCTCTGAAGGTCTCGAAAACTGTTGCCGCGAAGGTCTTGAGAACTGCTGTTGCGATGGGCGCGAATACGCCTGTGGCGTGGACCGGAACGACGGAGACGGTCTGCCATTGCCGCGCTGCGCGGTGAGCAGTTGCGCGGGCAAAGCGCACAGCAGCAACGCCACGGCCCAGGCCGTGATGTAGGTTGCGCGCGTATCTCTTGCCCTGTTCACGTTGATCAATCCTCGTTCACAGCCAGCCTCGTTTCCAGCAAGCCTCATCGCCGGCTGGAAAGTACAAAGCTAGTTTCCATTTTCGTCTGACAGTGACTCCAGCCGGTCCAGCAGCTGGGCATTGGAGTCCATGGTTTGCAGGTCGCCCACCACGGCGGTCTGGTTGTCCTGTTGCGGGGTGTGGGTCCAGTCGGTAACACCCAGGTAAGTGCCTCCGCCCACCAGCAGCATAACCGTCAGCGCCATGGCGGCCAGCGGCCGTGCACTCAGACGCGGTCCGTCTACCATGCTGGAGCGAAGCCGCGCCATCTGTCGCGCCAACCAGCTGGTGGGCTCGGCCTCCTGCTGTTCGCGCAGCCGAGCCTCGAACCGGGTAAGGAAGTAGGGGCTGGGCTCGGGCGCGTGCCAGCTGTCGAGCAGGCCCATGGTGGCGCGCAACTCATCCAGCTCCCGGGTGCACGCCGGGCAGCCGGCCAGGTGCGAGTGAACCTCGGCAGAGACAGGGGCTGGATCGAAGAGCAGATCCTGGAGTCGCGAGCGAACCGAATTGCAATGAATGGTGGTCATGGGTATATCCCGATTTCTTCCGGTAACTCCGGTGGAATCTCCTTAAACAAAGTCCTTCAGCTTTTCGCGCAACGTCTGGTATGCGCGGAACAACAACGATTTGGTGGCCGACTCGCTCAGCTTGAGCACTTCGCCGATCTGCTTGTAGTCCATATCCTGATACTTGTGCATCAGCACCGCCATGCGCTGCCGTTCGGGCAGAGCCTGAACGTGAGCGCGAATCTGCGTCGTCCGTTCCTCGCGCAACAGGCGCTGCTCCGCCGTGGGCTGGCTGTCGGCCACGTCGGGCCTGGCGCCAGACTCCTCGTCGGGCTCATCCAGATAAACCGTCTGCGCCGAGCGCTCATGGCGCGTATCGCGCGCATGATTCACGGCCAGATTGGTGGCGATCCGATAGAGCCAGGTGCTGAAGCGCGCTTCAGCCCGGTAGCTCTCGCGAGCGCGGTAAACGCGCAGAAAAACATCCTGCGCCATCTCTTCCGCCACGGCCTGGTTATGGACCATGCGGAACAGAAAATGGATCAGTTGCCGGTGGTACTTCTCCACCAGGCGGTTATAGCTAGCTTCGTCGCCGGCGGCCACGCGGAGCATGAGTACAGCGTCGTCGCCGGGGTCGTAGGCGGCAGCACGGGCGCTCACTTCGGCTCGGCTGGCAAAAGACGGGGCCATTCCCAGGGTCGGGTTGTCCAGAACCAGGGTTGCCATATCCTCAGGAACACTGTCCGAGCCGGAAGGTTGCGGTGTGGAGTCGATTTGCGGGCCGGAATCCGCGCCTGTTTGGGAGCTGCAGCGCCCGCCGCCGGTGAGCTTCACGGGCCCAAAGCCGGAAACTGGGCCCAGCGCAGCCTCCCCCTCAGGAGGAAACGTGCCGGGTTCGCGAATTGATCTCAGTCTCCAGCGCATGGTTCCGGGGCGGCGGCAATCCACCCCGGCTCCCATCCACAGGCCGGGCTTGGCTCAAAAGCTCCGCTGGTGATACTCTAAACTACGGAATGCCCCACTGGTGCACACGCGCCGGTCAGTAAGGCTGGGGCGCTTAACTCAGCGGTAGAGTGCCACCTTCACACGGTGGAAGTCGCAGGTTCGAATCCTGCAGCGCCCACCATAGAATCAACAACTTAGCGGCATTGGCGGAAGAGGTTTGATGCCATTTGATGCCAAATTAAACCGGCTGGCATCAACTGCGCTGGCTATACCGGCTCAAACCTACACCCCTTGCTGCTGCGCTGCTGTCGAGATGAGCATCGCGTAGACCGTTCCTACCATTTGCTGCACGCTCTCCGGCAACTCCTGCATGTACTCGTTCGCGGTCGTATCGGCGCGCGAGTGCCGCAGGTGAGACTGGATATCCTTCACCGATCCCAGATTCTGTGCCCGGGTCGCCATCGTCCGGCGGAGCACCTGGAAGTTCAGCTTTGGAATCCCGAGCTCCTCTGCCAAAGGCTTTAGGATTCGGCTCCGATAGTTGGAAGTGTCGATCAGCCCGCCATCGGCGTTCGTGAAGATGAACGCTTCCTGAGATCGATCGGGGCACTCCAATTTCCAGAGTTTGAGCTCTTGGGCAAGCCCGTCAGGGAGATGCATCTTGCCAAGGCTCTTTGGGGTCTTGCCGTAGGGTCTCAATTCCCGGCGGTAGACCGTTTCGGTCAGCGACAACGTGTTTGCGTCGTCGAAGGACTTCCAGCGGAGAGCAAAAAGTTCGCTGGGACGGAGGGCGTCCGTCATATCCAGCATGAGAACCAGGCGATCTCTTCGGGCGGCCTTCGCCAGAATGGCTCGCATTTGTTCCCAGGTCAGAATCTGCTTGTCTTTCGGCCGAAGGTTCTTGGGAATCTTCAGCGTCCGGGTCGGATCCTTGACCAGAAACTCTTGCTCGATTATTTCGTCGAAGATGGACTTGAGGTAGGAGCGCGCCTGCTTTACCCGGTCCTGGCAGTACGTTCGGGACAGGTGGTTGACATGCGTCTGCAGTTCAAACTTGTCGATCGATTCGATGGGGCGAGAACCGAACTTCCCGATCAGATCGATCTCAATCTGAGCTGTCTTCTCCTTCGCCGTTTCTGGCCGCCAATCTCCCTGTCGAAGCGGAAAGTAGCGGTTGCGAACGAACCACTCAAAAGTGACAGATCCATCTTTCAGAATTCTGCCGTCCGCGAGTTGTCCGGTCTGCTTGGCGATCTCAACCTTCAGCGCATCACGCGCCTTGGCCTTGGTCATCTGCGATTTGAGGCCGAGCCGAACGCATACGCGAACGGATCGGACGTCTTCGGTTGTGGGATCGACCACTTCCTTGCGGTAAAAGCCATACCAAGCCTTCCCACGCGGGACGATCGAACCTGTTTGGTGCGATGTGCCCATGGTTCCTCAGTTTCTGTGGGGAAAAACAGTGGGCTCTTCCATTTTAACTTGCACGACGGCCCATGGAAGAGACTCGTTCGCGCTCATCAATGAAGGCTTCGATCCCGCTCGCGCGATAACGAAGCGCGCCATCTCCCATCCGAATGACGGGCAACAGGGGCTTCTTCCTTGAGGAATGATCCCAAACCCAATTTGTGCTGACATTCAGGCGCTTCGCAACATCCTCAGCTGTGAGAAGCGGTTCAACTTCTGCAACTCTCCGTGGAGGTTTCCGAAGCCGCTGAAGAGAGCGTTGGCCTTCGTTCGATGCTCGGGCTGCAATCGGTTCGGGTCTATCGAAGGGATGAATGATCTCGGACGGATTCTCCATTGGGCACCTCACGCTATTGATCAGCTTCGAGAGTGAAGTCTCCACAAACCCCAGTCCAACATTTCTTATCGATTTCGCCCCAGTTTTTATCTATGGCGCCCTCATTAATCGGGGGACCTGTGGTTACCTCAAGGAGCCCGGCTCCCTCCAGGAGCCTTATTGACACATCGGCTCCCTTTCCGAACTATAGGATTCAGCACGGGTTTTCCACAGCCAATTGGATCACCGGCTTGTGGAATCGGCGAAAGCCAGGCGGAGCGCCAAGGCCGATGTCAGATTCCCTCACATTCCGTCTTCTTCGCTACATCAAAGCATCCGCCGAGACGCTGAACTTTACTCGCGCGGCAGAGCAGGTCTTTGTCGCACAGTCGTCACTCAGCCATCAGATTGGGAAGCTCGAAGATAACATCGAGCTTCCAATCTTCGACCGTTTGCAGAATGGTCTCCAGTTGACCGCCGCAGGCCGAATCATTGCCTCATACGCAGAGAACACTCTGCGAGAATGGGACCAAACGCACATTGCTGTCCAAAACAGCCTGATAGCTCTTGCGGCTTGAGACGTATCGAAGGCGGCTGATCCCCGTTACTCTGAAGTGGGCTCCCGGACAGGGCCACATTCAGAGACGAAAGGATCGGCCATGACTCCAGTATGCAGTGTCTACTCGCAGCTTTTACAACTTATCCCACGCGGGCAATTCGCACAGGCCGTCAAGCAACATCAAACCGAATTCACCGCCAAGGGGTTCACTTGCTGGGAGCAGTTCGTGGCCATGCTGTTTTGCCAGGTGGCGCATTTGAACTCCCTGCGCGAAGTCTGCCTGGGGCTGGCCGGATGCGAATCGCCGCTGAAGCATCTGGGCATCCGCACAGCGCCGAAGAAATCGACCCTGGCTTATGCCAATGCTCACCGCCCCTGGGAACTCTACCAGTCGATTTTCATGCAGTTGCTGGATAAGTGTCAGACCGAGACGGCGACGCGCACCCGGCGCAAGTTCCGCTTCAAGAACAAGCGGATGAGCCTGGATGGCAGCATCACGCGAGTTATCGGCCAGCATGTTCGACTGGGCCAAGTACCGCCAGCGCAAGGGCGCGATCAAGTTACATCTGTTCTTGGATCACGACGGCTACCTGCCCTCGTTCGCGGTGGTGACCGACGGCAAGTAGAGCGAACTCAAAGTGGCGCGAGGCTTATGCCTGGAAGCGGGCACGATCCTGGCCATCGATCGCGGCTACAACGATTACGTCTGGTTCGGGCAGCTAACTCGCGACGGAGTCTTCTTTGTAACTCGCATGAAGACCAACACGGTTTACACGACGGTCGAGTTATGCGCAGTCCCAGAAAAGGGCAACGTGCTCAGCGATCAGATCGTCTCTCTGCCTTCCCTGGGCAAGGACGGTGAAGAGCCGACTCTCTTCCGGCGCATCGAGTACTGGAATCCGGACAAGCAGGAGATCCTGGTGTTCTTCACCAATCTTCTGCATCTGGCGGCTTCGACGGTGGCTGCAATCTATAAGGACAGGTGGGCCGTTGAACTTTTTTTTAAGGCCTGAAACAGACCGCGAAAGTGAAGTCGTTCCTGGGCGCCAGCGCCAATGCGGTCAAGACGCAGATCTGGACGGCGCTGATTGCCATGCTGATCTTGAAGTACCTGCAGATGAAGTCCAGCTTTGGCTGGTCGCTTTCCAATCTGGCGGCCCTGCTGCGCCAGCAACTGTTCATCTTCAGGGACTTGTGGGCGTGGCTCAACAATCCGCTGGAGGGACCGCCGGCGGCGCGGCAACTGGCCGAGCAGTTAGCCATGCCGCTGATGTGGTAGCCATGAGTTGGACAGCAGAAGAAATGCTAACATCCACCTGAGCCTGTG
>Ga0302270_10002925_pt1 | contig 16393 bp, 18 predicted proteins | sample III_Bog_E2_3_FD_198773 | JGI IMG/M metagenome (GOLD analysis project Ga0302270, IMG submission 198773) | Peat permafrost microbial communities from Stordalen Mire near Abisko, Sweden - III_Bog_E2_3 | ecosystem: Environmental > Terrestrial > Soil > Wetlands > Peat | place: Sweden: Abisko... | reverse complement strand
CACCGGCTCGTGCGTATCGTCGATCACGACAGCCGCATTCTCGTCAAAGCGGATATAGGTTCCGTCGCGCCTGCGATGCTCCTTGCGGGTGCGAACAATGACCGCCTTCACCACCTTGCCCTTCTTGATCGTGCCGTCGGGCGAGGCTTCCTTGACCGCGGCGGTCACGATGTCGCCCAGGCCGGCCTTCTTGCCCAGTCCGCCGCCCAGCGGCAGAATCACTTGCAGCTTGCGCGCGCCGGAGTTGTCGGCCACCGCGAGCATGGTTCTCATTTGCACAGCCATGGGTTTTTCTCCTTACTCGCTCGAGCTAGTTGGTGGCCTTGACTTCATTCGGAACCGCAGCGTCCTCGAGTTGGCCGAGCGCCGAGCGCCTGACAATCTCTTCCAGAGCCCACCGCTTCAGCTTGCTCAGCGGACGGGTCTCACGAATGCGCACCACATCGCCCATCCGCGCCGAACTCAGCTCGTCGTGGGCATAGAACTTCTTCGTCGAGCGCACGATCCGCTTGTACTTGGCATGCGCCTTGCGCATCTCGACCTCGACCACGATGGTCTTCTGCATCTTGGTCGAGACCACTTGGCCAACCTTCTCGTTTCGCCGGGCGCCTGCTGCCGTCGGCGCCTGCACCGCATCTTGTGTCGCCGTCATTTAGCGGGCTCCCTTCGTAGTGCCAGTCTTGTCATCCGCCGTCGCTGTAGCGTCCAGGGCCGCGCCGCGAATCCCCAACTGCCGCTCGCGGGCCACGGTCTTGATCTGAGCGATCTCCTTGCGCAACTGCTGGAGCTTCCTCACTCCTTCGTTGGGCTGCAGCGAGACCTGAAAGCGAATGCGGAAGAGCTGCTCGGAGCTTAACTTCTCCTGATGCGCCAGTTCTTCGTCACTCAAATTGCGAATCTTCTCGAGTTCCATCTTGTTTCTCTCCAACCAGCTTTCAGCCGCCGGCTATCAGCATTCAGCTTCAAACCTGTTCTTCATTAACCATGGTTACTAGCGACTCCCACCTATTAGCCAAAACTGAAAGCTGGCGGCTGAAAGCTGAAAGCTGTTTACTTGGCCGCGGCCACAACCTTTTCGGCGCCCGGCCGCATGATGAACTTGGTCTTGAGCGGCAGCTTGTTCGAAGCCAGGCGCATCGCCTCTTGAGCGGTCGCCGGGTCCACGCCTTCCATCTCGAAGAGGATCTTGCCCGGCCGCACTACAGCTACCCAATGATCCAGCGCGCCCTTGCCCGAGCCCATTCGAACTTCAGCCGGTTTCTTGGTGATCGGCTTGTCCGGGAACAGGCGCAGCCAGATCTTGCCGCCGCGCTTGATGAAGCGGGTCATGGCGATACGGCTGGCCTCGATCTGCCGATCCGTGATGTAACCGCACTCCATCACCCGGAGGCCATACTCACCGAAGGAAATCGTAGAGCCGCGCCATGCCTTGCCGCGTCTCTTGCCCTTCTGCTGCTTCCGGAACTTCACTTTCTTTGGCATCAACATAGCGAAACCCTCTGATCCTCAGCCTTCAGCTATCAGCCGTCAGCCTTCAGTTCTGAACCTTGCAGTCCCAATCCACCTCAGCCAACGGTTTCAACTGATCGCTGACGGCTGAAAGCTGCTCTTAGAACACCGACGTGCCTACCGGCGGCGCCTGACGGCGTTTCTGCTCATAAATGTCGCCGCGATAGATCCACGTCTTCACGCCAATCACGCCATAGGTCGTATGCGCCTCGGTGAAGCCATAGTCGATGTCGGCGCGCAGCGTGTGCAGCGGCAAACGTCCCTGCAGATACCACTCCGAACGGGCGATCTCATTGCCGTTCAGCCGGCCCGAAACGCGGACTTTGATTCCCTTGCAGCCGAAGCGCAGCGCCGAGTCCACGCTCTTCCTCATAGCCCGGCGGAAGCTGACGCGCTTTTCCAGTTGCAGGGCGATGTTCTCCGAGACCAGTTGCGCATCCAGCTCCGGCTTGTTCACCTCGATGATGTCGATGAACACCTCGCGGCTGGTGCGCTTGCCGAGCTCCGTCTTGAGCTTCTCGATCTCCGCGCCCTTGCGGCCGATGACGATACCCGGCCGGGCGGTGCGGATGAGAAAGCGCAGCTTGTTGCCCGGCCGCTCGATCTCTACCGAGCTGACTCCGGCAGCCTTCAGCTTCTCGCGCAGCTCAGCCTTGAGCTTCACGTCCTCGACCAGGAGCTTGGCATAGTCGCGCTCTGAAAACCAGCGCGAGCGCCACGGCTTGTTCACTCCCAGCCGGAATCCGTAAGGATGGACTTTCTGTCCCATATACTTTTCCTCAAAACCTTCTAGGCCTTCTTGCCGGCCTTTTTCTTGGTTGCCTTGGGCGCTGCTTCGACCGCCGCCCGCGGCTCCGCTGGCTTAGATCCCGCCTTGGTCTTCGGCGCCGCAAGGCGCGTCTGCCCCACCGCAGGTGGCTCATCTACCTTTGTCACCAAACCGCTTGCTACCGCTCGCTCGGCGACCGTAAGAACGATATGCGTCAGCCTGCGCTGGTAGCGGAAGGCGCGGCCCATCGGAGCGGGGCGAATGCGCTTCATGCGCGGCCCGTCGTTGGCCAGAGCCGTCTTGACATAGAGGTTGTCCACGTCCAGATCGGTACCCTGCTCGCCGGCCACATACTTCGCGTTGTCCACCGCCGAGGTCAACAGCTTGTGAATCACCGGGGCGATGCGCTTCTTGGTGAAGGCCGCCGTCGTAAGCGCCTCCTCGACCCCCCGGCCTTTGATCAGATCGAGCACCAGCCGCGCCTTTTGCGGCGACACGCGCTGGAACTTGGCCTCGGCCCGGTATTCCTTTATCTCGACTGCCATTGGTACCTTCCTCAAACTTGAGCCTTCAGCTTTCAGCCATCAGCTCTCAGCTTTTTCGCGTCCGATGCGCGCTTCGCTTACTGCACCTTCCAAACCTTGTGTTGCCGCTTCCGCCGACTTCGCCTCAGCCAAACTGAAGGCTGGAAGCTGATGGCTGAAAGCTCCGCTATCTCGGCTTGGCGCCAGCTTCGGCGGCCTTGCTGCTGCCGCCGGTGTGTCCCTTGAAGATGCGCGTGGGCGCGAACTCACCCAGCTTGTGACCCACCATGTTCTCCGTCACGTACACCGGAACAAACTTCTTGCCATTGTGGACCGCAATAGTGTGACCCACAAACTCGGGAAAGATCGTCGAGCGGCGCGACCAGGTCTTGACGACCTTCTTGTCGTTGGCCTGATTGAGCACCTCGATCTTCACGGTCAAGTGTGCGTCCACAAACGGGCCCTTCTTTGTCGAACGTGCCATAAAAACAGCTCCTAGCTCTTAGCTACTAGCTTCTAGCTTTGCGCATCTTCCTGCTCAAGCTAACCGCCGGCTATCGCCTGAAATCTTTGATCCCGCAACTAAATAGCTAGAAGCTAAAAGCTAATAGCTAATAGCTGCCTTACTTCACCCGGCGGCTGACAATAAACGCATTGGTCCGCTTGTTGTTGCGTGTCTTGTAGCCCCTGGTCGGCTGGCCCCACGGGGTCACCGGATGACGGCCGCCCGAGGTCTTGCCCTCGCCGCCGCCGTGCGGGTGATCCACCGGGTTCATCACAACGCCGCGGTTGGCAGGGCGAATGCCCTTCCAGCGGTTGCGTCCCGCCTTGCCGATTGAGATGTTTTCATGGTCCGTGTTGCCCACCTGGCCAATCGTCGCCATGCACTCAACCAGCACCTTGCGAGTTTCGCCCGAGGGCAGCTTCAGCAGGGCATACTCGCCCTCCTTGGCCACCAACTGCGCCTGCGTTCCCGCCGAACGCGCCATCTGCGCGCCCTTGCCCGGCCTCAGTTCGATCGCGTGAACCGTCGTGCCCGAAGGAATATTCTTCAACGGCAGCGCATTCCCTACCAGAATATCGGCGTCAGGGCCGCTCGAAATCGTCTGACCCACCTTCAAGCCGACTGGCTGCAGGATGTAGCGCTTCTCGCCGTCCAGATAATGAATCAGAGCGATGCGGGCCGAGCGGTTTGGATCGTATTCGATCGTCGCGACCTTGCCCGGTATCCCATACTTCTCGCGCTTGAAATCGATCAGGCGGAGCATCTGCTTGTGGCCGCCGCCCTGATGGCGCATGGTCAGGTCGCCCTGGTTACGGCGTCCGCCGGTGCGCTGCTTGACCGCCAGAAGCGGCTTGTGCGGCCTATCCGTCGTCAAGTCGTCATTAACCTGCGTGGTCTTGAAGCGCAAGGTCGGCGTGATCGGTCTGTATGTCTTGATTGCCATTGTCGTTGTCCTTGACGAGCTATTAGCTTTTAGCCTTTAGCTTTCAGCTCATCCTGCTTATCAAACTTCCTTGCTTGACTTTGTAGCTCCATGCTTCGCTCGTGCACATCCCGAGCTAAAAGCTAAGAGCTAAAAGCTAATAGCTGCTCTTACAGGTTGCTCACGTACTCGGGCAGCTTCTCGCCGGCCTTGAGGCGGACGTAAGCCTTCTTCCAGTCCGGCTTGTAGCCGGTAAACTTGCCCCGGCGACGCTCTTTGCCCAGAACATTGGTGGTGCGGACCGCGGAGACCTTCACCTTGAAGAGAGTCTCGACGGCTTGCTTGACCTCGGTCTTGGTGGCCTCGGGAGCAACATCGAAAACCAGCGTCCCCTCGGTTTCTTTCACGCTCAGCCCTTTTTCGGTAATCAGCGGGCGGCGAATCACAGTGTAGAGAGTCGGCATTATGCTGCCTCCGTCTTCGCGGCGAGTTTGCGCTTCGACGCGTTCTTTTCCAGCATCTCCGTCAACTGCTCCATGGCGGCCGCCGAAAAGATGGCCCGCTCATAGCGAAGCAGATCGTAGGGATGCACCTCGTTGTTGAGCACCAGTTCCACGCCTTTAAGGTTGCGCGCGCCCAGCACCAGCGCCTGCGAGAGCGTCTTGCCGTTCTCCACCAGCAGAGCCGTGCGCGTCACGTCAAGTTTGGTGAGCGCGGCGCGGTAGAGCTTGGTCTTGGCTTCCTTGATCTCCAGCGTGTCGACCACCGTCAGCTTGCCGTCGGCCAGCTTCGCAGCCAGAGCCGAGCGCAGAGCGCCCAGCAGTTTCTTGCGCGGAAAGGCATACTCATAGCTGCGCGGCTGAGGTCCATGCACCGTGTAGCCGTGACGCCACAGGGGCGAACGCACCGAGCCGATACGTGCACGGCCCGTGCCCTTCTGCTTCCACAGCTTCTTGCCTGAACCGGCGACTTCGGTGCGGCTCTTGGTCTTGTGCGTGCCCTGGCGCAAAGAGGCGCGGTAGTGCTTGACCGCCTCCCATAGCAGGGCCTCGTTTACCGAGTCCGGCCCAAAGAGCGCATCGGAGAGCTCCAGCGTGCCCACCTTGTCCCCGTTCATATTCAACACATCAACATTTGCCATCGTCTTCTTCCTGCGAGCTGTCAGCTATCAGCCTTCAGCTATCAGCCCTTCCCTTGTTGAAGCAATCCTATTTAGCTCTAGCAACCAGCAAACTGAAAGCTGAGAACTGAATGCTATTTCCTCTTGCCGAGTTTCTTCGATGCCTTCAACGGATCGACCGTGCCGGATCCGGCAAAGCCACGACGCTCGCGCGGCGGAGTCTTGGCCTTCGAAATCAGCACATAACCTTCGCGCGATCCGGGAACCGCACCCTCGACCATCAACAGATTCTCTTCCAGATCGATGCCGCGAATCCGCAGATTCCGCACCGTAACCTGCTCGGCGCCCATATGGCCCGGCATCCGCTGGCCAGGAAAGACGCGAGAGGGATAGCTGCTGGCGCCGATCGAGCCCTGGACCTGAAACATATGTCCATGAGACTTGGGTCCGCCGGCGAAACCGTGCCTGCGCACGACGCCTGCAAAGCCCCGGCCCTTGGAGGTACCGATCACGTCAACAAACCGCGCTTCCGAGAAGATGTCCACCAGCACGCGGTCGCCCGCCTTGGTAGCCACAACACCTTCAGCGTCAAGCTCCAGAGCTACTTCCTTGATGACCTTCACCGGCGGCGCTTCCGTCTTGGCAAAGTGCCCGGCCTGTGGCTTGGTCACATTCTTATCCTTGACGAACTCGACCAGGCCGATCTGTGCAGCCTCATAGCCGTCACGCGCCAGCGTCTTCAACTGCGTAATCACGCATGGGCCGGCTTGCAACACCGTAATGGGGTGCACATCGCCCTTTTCGTCGAAGACCTGCGTCATGCCGATCTTTTTACCCAAAATTCCCGTAACTGCCATGATTTCCTTTCCTCATCATGCGACATTGTGTTCATCGCACTGCCGGAGCCCTTCCGGGCTTTTTGCTGTTAGCTGCCAGCTGATAGCTGTCAGCTATTTCTCGAAGGCCTTGATCTCGACATCGACGCCGGCCGGCAGATCGAGCTTCATCAGCGCATCCACCGTCTGCTGGGTCGGCTCGAGAATGTCGATCAACCGCTTGTGCGTGCGAATCTCGAACGCTTCACGCGATTTCTTGTCCACGTGCGGCGAACGCAGCACGCAGTACTTGTTCTTGATCGTCGGCAAGGGAATCGGGCCGGCCACCGTTGCCCCGGTACGCTTGGCCGTCTCCACAATTTCGCCGGTCGAGGTATCCAGCACGCGATAATCGTATGCCTTCAACCGAATGCGAATCCTTTGTCCTACCATGCCTATCCACTTTTCCAGCCAACAGCCAACAGCCGTCAGCTAACAGTTTCAATCGCTTGCCGCACCCAAGCGTTTCGCCCGAAGGGCGGCCCGCCCGGCGCGGCAAGCGCCTACTTGATAATCTCCGAAACCGTGCCGGCGCCCACCGTGCGGCCGCCCTCGCGGATTGCGAATCTCAATCCCTTTTCCAACGCCACCGGCGTAATCAGCTCCACGGCCAACTGCACATTGTCGCCCGGCATGACCATCTCCACGCCCTCAGGCAACTCCGCCACTCCCGTCACATCCGTCGTGCGGAAGTAGAACTGCGGACGGTAGCCCTTGAAGAACGGCGTATGACGGCCGCCTTCTTCCTTGCTCAAAACGTACACTTCGCCCTTGAAGTTGGTGTGCGGAGTGATCGAACCCGGCTTGGCCAGTACCATTCCGCGTTCAACATCCTCTTTCGGAATGCCGCGCAGCAGAATGCCCGCGTTGTCGCCCGCCATGCCCTCGTCCAACTGCTTCTTGAACATTTCCACGCCCGTGCACACGCTCTTGCGCGTCTCGCGGAAGCCGACGATCTCAACGTCCTCGCCCACCTTCACCTTGCCGCGCTCGATACGGCCCGTAACCACCGTGCCGCGGCCAGAGATGGAGAAAATATCTTCGATCGGCATCAGGAAGGGCTTGTCGATCGCCCGATCCGGACGCGGAACGTAGTTGTCCACCGCCTCCATCAGCTCGTCGATCTTCGCTTCCCACTTTGGCTCGCCGTTCAGCGCTCCCAGCGCCGAGCCGCGGATCACCGGCGCGTCTTCCGGGAACTGATACTTGCCCAGCAGCTCGCGGACTTCCATCTCCACCAGCTCGATCAGCTCTTCGTCCTCGACCGCATCGCACTTGTTCAGGAACACCAGCACGCACGGCACGCCAACCTGGCGGGCCAGCAGAACGTGTTCCTTGGTCTGCGGCATCGGGCCGTCGGTCGCCGCGACAACCAGAATCGCGCCATCCATCTGCGCCGCGCCCGTGATCATGTTCTTGATGTAATCGGCGTGACCAGGGCAGTCGACGTGCGCATAGTGCCGGTTCTTGGTCTCATACTCCACGTGCGCCGTGGCGATCGTGATGCCGCGCTCGCGCTCTTCCGGCGCGTTGTCGATCGAATCGAAAGAACGGAACTGGTTCTTCGGATTATGCTTCTGCAACACCTTGGTGATGGCCGCCGTCAACGTCGTCTTGCCGTGATCGATGTGACCGATCGTTCCCACGTTCACGTGCGGCTTCGTGCGATCAAACTTTTCCTTCGCCATAAAAGTCCCAAGTCCCTTTCGTAGCTTCTACTGCCCGTTTCTTGCCAAGGGCGCCGGCTATCCGGCTCCAGCCCCAAAACTTGTCTTACTTCCCTTGCGCCCTGCCGATAATTTCGTCGGCAATCATGCGCGGAGCCTCTTCATAACGCGCGAACTGCATTGAATACGATGCGCGGCCCTGGGTAGACGAGCGAATGTCGTTCACGTAGCCGAACATCTCCTTCAGCGGCACAATCGCCTTGATGACCTGCGAGCCGGCGGCGTGTTCCATACCCTCGATCCGCCCGCGACGCGAATTGATGTCGCCGATAATAACCCCCATATGCTCCTCGGGGACGGTGACTTCGACGGCCATCACCGGCTCCAGGAGCACGGGGCTGGCCTTGCGCGCGGCTTCCTTGAAAGCGATGGAGCCGGCGAACTTGAAGGCCATTTCATTGGAATCCACTTCGTGATAGCTGCCGTCGTAGAGCGTTACCTTCACGTCCACGATGGGGAAGCCGGCCAGAATGCCCAGCTCGAGCGCCCCTTGCACACCCTGATCGATGGGCTTGATGTATTCCTTGGGAATCGAACCGCTCTTGATTGCGTTGATGAACTCGTAGCCCGCACCCGGCGTATTGGGCTCGACGCGAAGCTTGCAATGGCCGTAGTTGCCCGAACCGCCAGTCTGGCGAATGTACTTGCCCTCGGCCTCCGCGGATTTCCGAATTGTTTCGCGGAAGGCTACCTTGGGCTCGCCAACATTGGCCTCGACCTTGTGCTCGCGCCTCATGCGGTCGACGAGGATTTCCAAATGGAGCTCGCCCATGCCGCTGATGATCGTCTGGCCGGAATCTTCATCGGTACGCACCTTGAAAGTAGGATCCTCATCGGCCAGCCGCGCCAGAGCAACGCCCATCTTCTCCTGGTCGGCCTTGGTCTTGGGCTCGATCGCGACAGAAATAACCGTATCCGGGAAGGTGATGGCGCCCAGAGCGATGGGCTGGTGCGGCGCGCAGAGCGTGTCGCCGGTCTTCAGTTCCTTCATGCCCACGCAGGCGCAGATGTCGCCGGCCAGAACCTCATTGACATCTTCGCGCTTGTTGGCGTGCATCTTGACCAGCCGGCCGATGCGCTCCGTCTTGCCGGTGCGGGGATTGAGCACCGTATCGCCGGTCTTGAGCGAGCCCGAATAGACTCGAACGAAGCCCAGCTTGCCAAAGGGGTCGTTGATGATCTTGAAGGCCAGGGCTGCAAGAGGCTCATTGTCGTCCGCCTTGCGCACAACAGTCCGGCCAATATGATCGGGATCGATGCCCTCGACCGGAGGCTTGTCCAGCGGGCTGGGCAGGTAATCGATGACCGCGTCCAGCAGCGTTTGCACACCCTTGTTCTTGAATGCGCTTCCGCAGAGCACAGGGAAGATCTTCAGATCGATGGTGGCCTGGCGGATGCCGGCCTTCAGCTCGGCAATCGATGGCGTTTCGCCTTCGAGAAACTTTTCGAGCAGCACATCGTCGGTCTCGGCGATAACCTCGATCAGCTGCAGACGGAAGGCCTCGGCCTTCTTCTGCAGATCGGCAGGAATCGGCTCGATCGAGAACTCGGCGCCCATCGTCTCCTCGTGCCAGACGACGGCCTGCATCTCGACCAGGTCGATGACGCCTTTGAAATTAGCCTCCGCCCCGATGGGGAGCTGCAACGCGACGGGCCGCGCGCCCAGGCGCTTGCGGATGGTGTCGAGAACGTGCTCGAAGTCGGCCCCGTTCTTGTCCATCTTATTGACGAAGCAGATGCGCGGCACCTTGTACTTGTCGCCTTGCCGCCACACGGTCTCCGACTGCGGCTGCACGCCACTGACGGAATCAAACAACGCCACCGCGCTGTCCAAAACTCTCAGGGAGCGCTCGACCTCGGCCGTGAAGTCCACGTGCCCGGGAGTGTCGATGATGTTGATGCGGTAGTCTTTCCAGGTGCACGTGGTGGCGGCCGAAGTGATCGTAATGCCGCGCTCCTGCTCCTGCTCCATGTAGTCCATGGTCGCCGTGCCTTCATGCACTTCACCGATACGGTGCGTGATACCGGTGTAAAACAGGATGCGCTCTGTCGCCGTCGTCTTTCCGGCGTCGATGTGCGCCATGATTCCGATATTCCGGCAACGATTCAGAGCTACGGTGCGAGCCACGGCATTTTCCCTTGCGAGCGTCCGGCTCGCGGTTGAGTACCAGTGATCAGCGAACAGTGATCAGTGGTCAGTAAGGTCCCGAACTACTTGAATCTTAGGAATCAATGATCACTGTCCACTGATCACTGTTCACTGTGACGCTACCAGCGGTAGTGGGCGAAGGCCTTGTTGGCCTCGGCCATACGGTGCACGTCTTCCTTCTTTTTCATCGCCGCGCCGCGCCCGTTGGCCGCATCCAGCAGCTCGTTGCCCAGCTTCTCGGTCATACCCTTTTCGCCGCGATTGCGACCGTACGTGATCAGCCAGCGAATGGCCAGCGAGGTACGCCGGTCCGGAAGGACCTCGATCGGCACCTGGTAGTTGGCACCGCCCACGCGGCGGGTCTTCACCTCAAGCAGTGGCTTGCAGTTCTCGACGGCTTTCTTGAAGAGCTTGAGAGCGTCGTCGCCGCCGCCCTTCTCTTCGAGGTTCTTCATCGCCTCATAGAAGATGCCCTGGGCCGTCGACTTCTTGCCGCCCCACATCATCGAGTTGACAAACTTCGTGACCAGCGTGGAGCCATAAACTGGGTCCGGCGCCACTTCCCGCTTCGCAATGTGCCCTTTTCTCGGCATAATCCCTCAAAGTACAGCTTCCAGCTCTCAGCCGTCAGCTTTCAGTTTCATCCTGCTAGTACCCACCACATCAGCTCAATTTCCAACCACGCAAGCTGAAGGATGAAAGCTGATAGCTGATAGCTCGTTTACTTCTTGCCCTTGGCCGGAGCCGCCCCGCCCTTGGCGCGCTTGGCTCCATACTTTGACCGGCTCTGCTTGCGGTTGGCCACGCCGACCGAATCAAGCGTTCCCCGCACCACGTGATAACGCACGCCGGGAAGATCCTTCACGCGGCCGCCGCGAATCAGCACAATCGAGTGCTCCTGCAGGTTGTGGCCGATGCCGGGAATGTAAGTGGTAACCTCGATCCCGTTCGTCAGGCGCACACGAGCAACCTTGCGCAGGGCCGAGTTCGGCTTCTTGGGCGTCTGTGTGTAGACGCGGGTGCAAACGCCGCGCCGCTGCGGCGAGGCCTGCAAGGCCGGTGACGCCGTCTTGTAACGGGGGGCCGTGCGCCCCTTGCGGACAAGCTGATTAAAAGTAGGCAAACTGAATCTCCTTACCCCGTCAAAAACCTGCCAGCTAAAATGCTGGCCCACTCAAATTCGACCGCCGCGCACAAACCCTTCAGGTCTCCTTGCGAGCGAATACGGCATCAAAGCCGTCGTGCGCACGCACGGAAGCCCAATTTTGCTGCTTCGCGTCTGCCTTCGTTCCAATCTCAGACGAAAACCAGGACGGTGGTCGGGCGTTCTCCTGCACTTCGCAGGCTAAGCCAACTCCGTTTCGCCGGTTCCGGCCCGCATAGCCCTCCAAGGTGGAGAACGCGCGGACGCCGATGCGATATTGCCCCTGCCCTTGGCAAGAAAAGAGCGATTTCTGGAGCTTGTCTGACCAGGAAACCATGCCTGGCCATGGGCGTCAGCACCGCCAAACTGAACCTGGCCGGGCCGCCCCTACGCTACCGCCGTTAAGACACACTGACGGAGGCGCTCTTGCGCAACCTTCTAACAATAGCAAGAAAACCGGGTGGGGTCAACGATTTCTGCCCCACCACCGCATTTTTCCCAATTCTAGTTGATGGACTGCAGCTTCCAGGCCCCCGCATCCAGCGCAAATGTGGCCATGTGCTTGCTGCTAAGCCTGTTGCCGCCGCCGTTGGACATGATCTTCAGGTCAGCCGGAACACCCTCCAGGCTCACGGTCTCAACGTACGAGACGGTCTTGGTTCCACCCAGATCATCCTGCGGATCGCCTAAATCCTGTGCTTTAAGATGGTTGGCCGCAACGGTCACCACCATGACCGAGAAATTCTTGTCGCCGGCGTTCAATGGGTGCCACTCAATCACATTGCCGCCCTTTTGCAAACTGAGTACCTTCTTGCCCTCCGGAGTCACCGTAAAGTCGCCCCAGAACCTGTTGGGATAGAGCTTGGTCCGCTCCCAGTACTTTGCCGTCACTCCTCGCGCCAACCCCGCCTGGTCAACCGAGATGTTGGCGCCCGCCGCCGGAGTCTGATCGTATTTAGCCTGGATCATGGCCTGCGCATCGGCTTTCGACAACTCCGGAGCCGACTTGCAGCCGCTCAGCAACAACCCCGCGCCCAGAAAACCCAACGTCCCCAAAACGAGCATCTTCACTGCGTTTTTCACTTTCCCTCCGCACATTGCACAAATGAGTTCAATTTGGATCAACTTCGCCATTTTTCTCCTACTCCTCTCCACCTGTCAATGGGCAGAAGAAACTCCGCGTATTCAGACGGATTGGTGCATCGAGAAGCGCAACTGCGAATGCCGCGAAAAGGGATCGGCCGCCGAGCCCCGTGCATGCCAGACCAGTCCTACCTCTTCTCAATCAGCGCACGGAGTCTGCCGTAATCCGGTCTTCGAGCATCTTCAGGAAGCCCTTCTCGTCCACCTCAAGGCAGACCTGTGCATTCGGGGCCCCTTCCACCGGCCGGGTCATTCCCCTCTCGTCCACTTCGATGCGCATCGGCTTCGCCGGGCACGACTCCGGACGGACAGCATAGGCAACAGCCACCGGGTCAAACAAGGTAGGCCCGCTCGGATGCCATTCGCTGTTTGCCATCCACTGGTGATAGAGCAGGGTCAACTGGTCGGTGAGCGGCGAGCCGTGAGCAAAGATCGCCTCCCGCTCCCGCGGCTCCAGATGAACCTGCGTCGAGTCCAGAGGCATCATGAAGGCCGGCACGCCAGAGGCCAACAGCGCCTTCAGCCCCGCCGGATCGCGGCTGATATTCCATTCGGCCTGGGGCGGGGTATGGGCTCTAGTCATTGCGTCGTCATACCCCCGATAGATGCTGCCGCCCATCAGCACAACCCGCTTGAGCTTGCGAAAGGTGGCCGGATCGCGTTCGATAGCTGCCTGCACATTGAACAGCGGGCCGATGGCAATCAAAGTGATCTGGCCCGGATAGGCACGAATCTGGTCAAGCAAAAACCCAGCCGCATCATCGCGCTTCCGCTGCTCCGCCAACCGAGCATAGTAGGCTTCGATTTCATTTGTGACGAGCGCTGACATGGCGTTTCCGCAACCACCCCAATAGTAGGGCTCCGTGCGCGCATATGCGGCTTGAGTAAAAACACTGTTGCGGGCCGTGGGAACACCAGGAACCACCGGAATATCCTTCGGCCCTATTGAGCCCATATATCGGTCCACCAGCTTCGCCCGCAGCTCTGTATCGCCAAAGGTCGTAGTAATCCCAACAAGCTTCAACTCCGGAGACCGCAAGACCAGAGCCAACGCAAAAGCATCGTCGATATCGTCGCCAATATCCGTGTCGAGAATGACAAAATCCGGCCCGGGCTCCGTCTGCGGTACCGCGTGGACCTCCTGCCCATAAACGCAACGCGCGGCGGCGCACAAGAAGACCAGCCCAACCAACCCAACAAAAGCTCGCGCAGTTTTCATGAACAACACTCTAACCGCCCCGGCCCCGGGTTGGCCGCATCTCTTTTTTGACATTTCCAAGAGCACGAACGGCCCACTCTGCGATAGCATCAATCAACGTTTCGAATCCTTCCCCGCAAGGAAACGTCATCATGAACATGGGCTCTGCACTTCGCCGGTTTGCGTCGCTCGCCGTGATCGCTTTCGCGGTCTGGCTGCCTGCGGAGTCCCCCGCGCAGTCATTCGACCTGGACCGAGGCCGTCAGCCCGTGGTCTCGCTCGACGGCTTGTGGCGCTTCCATCCCGGCGACTCGCCTTCAGAAGGCCCTCTCCCGCTTTGGGCCGATCCTGCCTTTGACGATTCCGGCTGGGCTCTGCTCAAGAGCTCTGAATCCTGGGCCACGCAAGGCCATCCGGCCATGAGCGGCTTCGGCTGGTACCGGTTCACGGTCAGGGTTCCTCCCGGCGAAAGGGCCTCTTCGCTGCTGCTGGCGCCGATTATGACCTCCTTCGAGGTGTATGTTGACGGCCGGCTCTCTGGCGCCTCGGGCCAGATGCCCCCGACACTGATTCCCACCGCCCGAGTGAGCTTTCACCTCTTTCCTCTCACCCCTGGCGGAAGCGCTTCCCCCCGCACCGTCGCGGTGGCCATCCGTGTCTGGCATGCTCCCATCTGGGCAAGCTATGTCGGTGGAGGTCCGTTGATGCCCGGCCATCTCGCAGGCGACCCGGAGCTGCTGGCCGCCGAACAGCACCATCGCCAGATCGCCCGCAATATCCGCTATGTCGACGCATATTCCTACAGCATCACCGCCGGCCTGGTCGGCTTCGCAATCTTCTGCCTCTTTCTCATCCGCCATGCGGAGCGCGAATACCTCTGGTTTGCCCTCATCTTGCTGGCCCAGGCCGCCGAGCATGCCCTGACCGTCGGCCAGGATATCTATTCGTTGCTGCCCGTTCCCCTCTACGATTTTCTTGATGGAGTGCTCGCGGCCGCGACCATCATCGCGGCTCTGCTCTTCTTTTCGCGAATTCTGCGGGCCCGCACCGGATTGCTGACCCGCGTCTGCCTTTTGCTGGCAGCCTTCAGCCCCTTCGCGGCGATCCTTTACTGGCCGGGCTGGTTCTCGCCCCCCGCTTCAGGCGCAATCCAACTCACCTGCCTGCTGCCCGCGGTGTGGTGGATTCTCAGCCTCCTCTTGGTTTGGGCCATCCGGGGCAACATCGACGCCCGCCTGCTGCTGCTGCCCACCCTGCTCGATATGGGCTACTATCTGGCCGACAATATGGCCATCGTATTCAACCAGGCGGGATGGACCCAAACGCCGCACATACTCGAGCTTCGGCTACCGCTGCCGCCCTTCTCCATGGAGATCGGCATTCTCTTCCACCTTGTCTTTCTGCTCGCAATGGTGGTCTTCCTCGTTCTCCGCTTCACCAGGGCGCGGCGCAACGAAGCATGGCTGGCCAGTGAGTTCGAGGCCGCCCGCCAGGTGCAGCAGGTTCTCCTTCCCGACATACTGGACCAGTGCCCCGGCTTCACCGTCGAATGCGTCTACCAGCCCGCCGACCAGGTCGGGGGAGACTTCTTCCAGCAGATCGGCGATGGCCATGGCGGATTGCTGCTCGTCGTGGGAGACGTCAGCGGCAAGGGCCTGCCGGCCGCCATGCTGGTCTCCGTGATGGTGGGCGCCATCCGCGCCGAGGCTGCACACGGCACCGGCCCCGCCACCCTGCTCCGCTCGCTCAACGACCGCATGATGGGCCGCTCGCGCGACGGCTTCACCACCTGCCTGGCCGCGCATATCACGGCCCAAGGCCTGCTGACTGTGGCCAACGCCGGCCACGTGCCGCCCTATCTCAATGGTTCTGAAATCGCCGTTCCCGGCTCCCTCCCCTTGGGCATTCTGGCCGGCGCCGGGTACGCAACCAGCACATTCAAGCTCAAGCCCGGCGATCGGCTTACCTTTGTCTCCGATGGCGTTCCGGAATCCCAGACCAAATCCGGCGAACTCTTCGGCTTCGACCGCACTCGCTCGATCAGCCGCCAGCCCGCCCCGCAGATCGCCGAAGCCGCCCGAGCCTTCGGCCAGTTCGACGACATCACCGTGGTCACTGTCGAGTATTCCGGCGCAGCTATCGCACCGGCCGCCGATCAAGCCTGATTCGCATCCCCACGGGGATCCTCTCTTCACTTTCTTCGAAATGCGCTTGACCCTGCCCTTACGTCATGGTCAAAGATGTTTATGGTGAGACCCATGAGCACCTTCCGCATCCAGGAATTCGCAAAACTTGCCGGCGTTACTGTCCGGGCATTGCATCACTACGACCGGCTCAAGCTGCTGTCGCCAGCGCATCGTTCGGAGCGAGGCTATCGGCTCTACTGTCACGAGGATCTCGGCCGCCTGGAGCGGATTCTCGCGCTGCGGTACCTGGGGCTTTCGTTGCGCGAGATCGCCGCGTTGCTGAACACCCCGGTTGGCCGTGGCGCAGAGCCGCTGACGGTCACGCTTGCGCGGCAGCGGGCGGCGCTCGGTGAGCGGCGCGACGGCCTGGATCGCGTCCTGAGGGCCATCGAACACGCACAACGGCGCGCACAGGACCTTGCTGAGACCGTGGGGGCGGAACCCGAGTGGCTCCTCTATCAGAACATCCTGAAGGAGATACAAATGCAAGAAGCCACAAACTGGACGGAGAAGTACTACAGCCCCAAGGCCTTTGAGACGCTTCGGTTGCACAGGGCAGCCATGACGGCTGAACAGAAGGCGGATGCCGGTGCGCGATGGCGGGCTTTGTTAGCCGATGTTC
>Ga0302270_10002920_pt1 | contig 16410 bp, 19 predicted proteins | sample III_Bog_E2_3_FD_198773 | JGI IMG/M metagenome (GOLD analysis project Ga0302270, IMG submission 198773) | Peat permafrost microbial communities from Stordalen Mire near Abisko, Sweden - III_Bog_E2_3 | ecosystem: Environmental > Terrestrial > Soil > Wetlands > Peat | place: Sweden: Abisko... | reverse complement strand
CGCACACGCCTGGCGATGCGCTTTCCGGCGAGAAGGTGAGCGAGCGCTTCGAGGTGGATACCACGCCGCCGGTGGTCTCCGCGCTGAAGGCCGTGCTGGCCGATTGCCGTCATCAGGATTGTCATCGTGAGCGAGCGCAGCGAGTCGAAGGACCTGCGTCTTCTTTCGTCCATCTGACCTTCGATTCCGAAGATGCCTTCTCGCCCATCGCGCACGCCGAGTATTCACTCGATGCCGGCCCGTGGCAGTATATCGAGCCGGTGGGCGGGCTTTCCGACTCACGGCGCGAGCGCTACGACGTTCTGATTCCCGTGCCCACTGATAAGGAAGGCAGCGAACACCTCGTCTCCGTCCGCGTCTACGACCGGCACGACAATGTGGGCGTAGCCAAGACGGTGATTGCCGCCGAGAAGAAGTAGAGATCATGCGATTTGAGCTTTATGTAGCGGCGCGGTATTTGAAGGCCAAACGGCGGCAAGCCGTGGTGGGCGTGGTGACAACCATCTCCATTGCGGGCGTGGCCGCGGGCGTGGCTGCGCTTATTATTGCCCTGGCCATCACCAACGGCATGAGGCGAGACCTGCAGGACCGGCTCCTCGGAGCCTCGTCGCAGGTTGATCTGATGCGCGTTCAGTCGGACGGCATCCGCGATTGGCAGCCTCTCTTGGAACGCCTGCGCCATGTGCCCCATGTCACCGCAGCCGCGCCGGGAATGTACGGGCAGGTGTTGGTTTCGCGTGGGCCGCGCGCCGGCTTCGCGCTCATTAAAGGCATTGTCCCTGCCCAGGAGCGGACGGTCAGCAGCCTGCTGGACACGATCACCTCCGGCACGGCCAAAGACCTTGATCCCGAGGCGGCAAATCAGACTCCGGTTCCCGATTCAACTCAGGCCGCGGCTCCGGACTCGGATTCGGATTCTCTTCCGAGCTCCATCAACACGCCCTATCCGCCGCTGGTGCTGGGCAAGGACCTGGCCGAGACCATCGGCGCTCAGGTGGGCGACAGCGTGCTCGTGACCAGCCCCCAGGGCGAGCTGACGCCTCTGGGCCTCGCGCCCAAATACCAGCGCTTCCGCGTCACGGCCATCTTCCACTCCGGCTTTTATCAATATGATGCGGCCATGGCCTTCATGCGGCTCAGCGACGCGCAGAGCCTCTTCAGCGAGCCGGATCTGCTCTCTGTCATCAGCTTCAAAGTAGACAATCTGGACCGCGCTCCGGCCATCGGCAAAACCATTGAACAGGCCGCCGGCCCGGGCTACATGACCACCAACTGGATGGAGCAGAACCGCGAGCTTTTCCGCGCCCTGAAGCTGGAGCAAGTGGTCACCTTCATCGTCATCGCGCTCATCGTCATCGTGGCCGCGCTGAACATTCTCATCGCCCTCACCATGATGGTGATGGAAAAGACCCGCGACATTGCCGTAATGATGAGCTTCGGCGTCGAGCCGCGGCAGGTGCGGCGCATCTTCCTGCTGCAAGGTTTTCTGATCAGCATTATCGGCACCGCGCTGGGCCTTGTGCTCGGCTACCTGGCCGCCTGGGCGGGCGGGCATTATCACTTCATCCATCTCTCGGCCGAGGTCTACTCGATTGACACGCTGCCCTTCGCGCCGCGCCTGATTGATGGCGTAATCGTGGCCGCGGTCTCGATCGGCATTTCGCTGCTGGCGACGCTGTATCCCTCGCACGCGGCGTCACGGATTCTTCCCGCCGAGGCGCTAAGGTACGAGTAACTGAATGAAAGGAGCGCCGAAAATGAACGACAGAGTGAGTCGATCATATCTGTTTTGTTTTTTGGCTTGGTTCTTTGCGACTAGTTGTTGTTCTGCGCAGCACATGAATGCGAAAGATGGACCTTGCCAGGAACGTGCATCTGGAGCCGAAGAAACCGCCTGCTTTTATGCCGCCTATAACAAGTCGGATGGAGAGCTGAATCAATTCTACCGTCGAGTTCAGACGGTGGTGAACGGTGAGGAACTCACAAAGCTGAAGGCAGCTCAGCGGCTTTGGATTCAGTTTCGCGACGCAAACTGCTCTGCCGAGTTTGAACTCTATTTGGGTGGCAGCGCTGCCCCGATGGTAAGACTAGCCTGTCTTGATGCAGTCACAAGGCATCGTACAGATGAACTTAATGTAATGTATGGTTGGCGCCTGGAAAAGTGGTCCAAGTAAACGGGGAGTCAAAGGCACCGCTTTTCTTGACAATGTGTCACATTATGTGTCACATTATAAAGTATGCAGAGCATCACTCTTCGACAGCTTCGTGACACTCGTCAGGTCAAGGCCTGGCTCAAGGCAGGTGTGCAGATTGAAGTCCGCGAGCGCAACCAAGTGCTGGGCGATCTGGTGCCGCGAACTCCGCAGGCGCCGAGCGCCGTCGAGTGGCCAGACTTTGCCGCGCGCCGCCGTGCGATCTTCGGCGACCGCGTCTTGACCCCAGTTGCCGATCTTATTGCTGACCGGGAGAATAGCCGCTATTGAATGCCTACGTCGATTCGAGTTTTCTGGTTTCGAGCTACATCACCGATGCGCACTCTCCACTTGTGGACCAGCGCATGTCTCTCGGCTTCTCCATCTGGATTACGCCCTTCAACCATGCGGAACTGGCAAACGCTATCTATCAACAGGTCTTTTTGAAACGGCTCACTCTCGTTGAAGCGCAGAAAGTTTGGGATGAATTCCAGCGCGACTACCTCTCTGGCCTGTGGACTCCTGTCGAGTTTCCTCATCGAGCATGGGAAACTTGCACCGACCTTGCTCGACGCCACGGACCTACGCTCGGCGTCCGCACGCTCGACTCGCTGCACGTGGCCTGTGCGCTGGAATTGAGGGCGGAGCGCTTCTGGACCTTCGACGAGCGGCAGGCGAAGTTGGCCGAGGCCGTCGGGCTCGACACGAGCGCCTGATTTCCCGCCGAAGAGGTCTCACCGCGGCGGAATAATTTTCCCCGGCGCAGGCCGCCGATTTGCCCGTGATACGAGCGCAATCAACAGCCGATGTGGCGTTCACAATCATCTGCGGCAGGTCACGCGTATCCCGAAGTCACTGGCCGGATTTGTGCTTAGGGAAACTTTGGACAAGTGCCATTTTCAAAGCAGGCATTTCCTCAGGGGCTAAAGCCCGTTGTTTTTACCAACCTTTTCAGCAAGACTAAAGTCGTGCACTGTTACAAAACTTTATTGATCGCGGATTTATATCGCCGTCTGAACAATCCGCCATATTGTGGCCGGTTGAGTCAAGTAAATACTTTCGCAATTGGAGCAGACAGAAAGCGCACTCCTCCAAAAAAAGAGCCGCCATGCACTGCTCTAACAAAGTCTACGTGAATTCCCGAAAAGCTTTATTGCCCGAATGAATGTTTGGGCTTGCCTATGCGCATATTGAAGCCGACCATTGGGCCGTAGACATTGATTCCGTTGTCGGTATATTTCGGCTCGGACAGGTAGAGATTGGAAACGTGCATATAAGTGCAGCCGAGGGCCATGCTATAGCGAGGGCTGAAGTTGTATCGCGCGCCGCTGCCCACCATGAGAGTAAAGGTGAAATCCTGCCCCTGCGCATAGGCCACGCCATGCGGCCCCTGCGCGTCGATAAACCCGGCTCCGGTGCGCGCCTCGAGGTAAGGCGCCGTTCTCCAGTTGCGATGAACGAAATTGCGCCGAAAACCTAAATCGAAGGCCTCATAGTGGGATTCCGGGCCTCGTGGAATGGCAGTGTAAGACAGGGTTAGGGTCAGATCGGTATTCCCGCGCAATATTCCGGGACCATTGAGTTTGCCCATCTGCCATCTGAGGGAAGGGAATACGGGAACAAGCGTGTAATGAAGGGGCTTTTGCGTGTAATTATCGCCCACAAAGACATCGAAGACAAAAGGGATATTGGCGGGGAGGACGCCCAATTCATGGGAATATTCGAGCTTGTTCCGGTAATAGATGTCATCGTTGAAATCAGCAGGCTTCGAAGGCTGGGAGACTTCGACCTGCGGTTGGGCGTTCGAGTCTTGTCCCATGGACATCACGGGTAGTGTGAGAGATGCCAGGGCCAGGGTGAATAATCTCAGTTTTCGTTTAGCCATTGTTTTGAGGGGAGTACTGGCGGAGGACAGCAGCCGTCCGCGCAAATCCTGAAGAAGCAAGCAGGCCTGTTCCACAGGCCATGCGCTCTTTATATCATCCATCAGGCGCACATAAGCAGGCTTCCGTGAACTCAGGCTTCTCGATGGCTGAGGCAAGGAGGCGAGTTTGTGCAGCTGTTCGGATGGCATCGGCATCTATTGCGGCGTAATAATCCCGCCCAGCGCATGACGCCGCGGCAGCACGATGCCGCGATGATCCACTTCCGATGGGGGAGCACCCTTCTGGTTGAGAGTGGGCAGAGACTCCCGCTCAACGAGCGCGCCTCCGCAGGCGTGGCACCAGTCCACGGGGTTCCCTTTTTCCAGCACTGCGTGGCATTGGCTGCAAATCCGTTCCATACCCAAGAGCTTACCGGATCGGTTCGCCGGCATCCAGCGCCAGCCCTGCCGAAGGCAGTTGGCCCCACCGCAGGTGGCCGGTACACTGGAAGGTATGCACCCTCCAGTTCGGCTTGTTGCAATTGATGTGGATGGCACTCTGCTGCCGGGCTTTGCCAAGGCGTTGACACCGCGCACGGGGCGGGCTCTCAAGAGCGCGCAAGAGGCTGGGATCATTGTGGCTCTGGCCACCGGACGCCGGACGGACTTCGCTGCTCCGCTGCTTCAGGGCCTTAACTTGCGAGCGGATCTGCCGCTGATTGCGTCTAATGGTGCAGTACTCCGAACCTTGGGCGGTGAGATCCTTGACCGCTGTCTGCTTCCGGCTCAAGTTGCGCGCGGATTGTGTGAAGTTTTCAGGCCCTTTGGGGCTCTGGTCTTCACCTTTGACCGGCCGGGAAGCAGGGAACTGGTGCTTGAAGACCTGGAAGTGGCGCATAAAGCCATTGCAATGTGGGTCGAGGCCAACCGCGACGCCATCGAGGTGGTGAAGCCGCTGGAAGATGCGCTCCGCGACGGCGAAGACCTTATTCAGGGCATGGGGGCCGGAAGCTTGAGCCAGATGAACCTGGCCGAGGAGGCGCTCAAGGCCAGCCCGTGGAGCGGCAGTTGCGAGTGCGTGCGGACGGTCTATCCGGGGCGCGATATGTCGATTCTGGACCTGCTGCCGAAGGGCGTTTCGAAGGGCAGGGCGCTGGAGCGGCTGGCTGCGCGGCTAGGCGTGGACCGCGAAGAGACCATGGCCATCGGCGACAACTGGAATGATGTGGGCATGCTGGAGTGGGCCGGACAGGGCGTGTTGATGGGAAACGCTGCCGCGGAGTTGCACGCCATGGCGGAGGAGCGCGGCTGGCAGCAGACTTTGCCCAACGACCAGGATGGCGTGGCTGTGGTGCTGGAAGACGCCATTGCCAAACGCGCCGCTGATAGAATCTGAGTGATTCAGAGCATTATCACGGTGTTTCTGTAGGGTTGAATTCGTGGCTTCCCACCCATTTCACAAAGAGCGTGAAATGGATGGGGCACGGAGTTTCCTTATAATATCCGTGAAAATGCTTTTGACGGAGATTGGAGTTTGCTTTTTGTGTAGTTTGTCCACAACCCGCGCTTTATTTGCGACCCTGGCGGCGCTTGTAGTTCTGGGCTCGTCAGCGCGGGCAGCCGAGCTGTTCACGCTGCGCAACGGCTTCGAGATTCGCTGCGACCATCATGCCCAGGTCGAGGAGCGTACTCGCCTCTACCTGAGCGCCAGCGAGGACAATTACATCGAGTTTGTCCCGGAAGAGATTGCTGCTTTCGAGATGGTTCCCGACCTGCCCGCGCCGCCGGAATTGAAGCCGGCAGCGCCCGGATCGTCTCCTAAAGCCGGCGCGGAAGGCAGGCTTTCGACGGCGGACCTGGGAGAGATGCTTACGAAGGCCGGACACGAGCATAATGTGGACGTGGACCTGCTGGCGAGCCTGGTGAAGGCCGAGAGCGGCGGCAACGCTCACGCCGTCAGCCGCGCCGGCGCCCGCGGCCTGATGCAACTGATGCCCGGCACCGCCAAAAACCTTGGCGTCGAGGACAGCTTCAAGCCAGACCAGAATGTGCGCGGCGGCTCGGCTTACCTGGACGCACTGCTCACCCGCTACCACGACAGCATGGCGCTGGCCCTGGCGGCCTACAACGCCGGTCCGGAGGCGGTGGACAGGTACAACGGCATTCCGCCTTACCGGGAAACGCGGGCCTATGTGGCGCGCGTGATTCATGAGTTCAACCGCCGCGTGCTGGCGCGGCAAGCAGAAGCTCGCCGGGCGGGCTCGCCGTCCAGCGCCTTGCAAAACTGAGCCGATCTCTCAACCGTGGGAAATCAAGCGCGATGTGGAAAGAGATTCTTCCGCACGGCTTCTACGTTGCGCCCGATAGAATGAACAGAGACAGTCGCGGAACGGAGAGAGCTTGAAGAAGAAACGGTTGATCCTGGGTTTGGTGGTATTTGTTGCGCTTGTGGCGCTGGTCGTTTGGGGACGCGACAGAATTCACTTCGACTTTGGCGAGTTTCGCGCCCAGCTGGCGCAGGCCAACTGGTGGAAGATCGCGATTGGCTTGGGCTGCATCTATGTGGGCTACGTCTTCCGCGCGGCGCGCTGGGCGATGCTGCTCCGCCACAACAAGAAGGTCCCGCTCTTCTCGCTGCTGGGGACGCAGGTCATCGGCTTTACAGCGGTCGCGCTAATCGGCCGGATCGCGGACCCGGTGCGACCATATCTGGTTGCGAAAAAGACTGGTCTATCGATCAGCAACCAGATCGCCGTCTATATCGTCGAGCGCCTCTTTGACTTCGGCTCGATGGCGCTGATCTTTTCCGTTGCGATGCTCTGGATTCCGGATGCAGAGATCGTCAGAGCGACAAGCCATTCGGCCTTGCTTTCGGCCTTGATGCATCATTCCCCGGTCAGCCCGGCCGCGATTGCACGGTATGGCGGACTGGTGATCACCATGCTGGCCGCGCTGTTTCTGGTGGCCATCCGCATGACTGGCGGCCTGGCAGCCTCGTTTCTGGGCCATGCCGTTGGCCTTATCTCCACGAAACTCGGTCATGCCGTGGAGCACAAGGTCAACACCTTCCGCGCCGGGCTGGACACGATGCGCTCGTTCTCTGATTTCGCCGTGACGGCATCGCTTTCCATCGCCATGTGGGTGCTGATCGCCGCGTCGTATCTGGAGACGATGCGGGCCTTTGTCCACAGCCCGCAACTGGCATCGATCACCCCGTCGCAGTGCGTCTTGTTGATGATGGCCAGTGGAGGCGCAAGCATCTTCCAGTTGCCCATTCTTGGCTGGTTTACGCAGATCGGCATTGTGGCCGCGGCTCTTTACGGATTCTTTGGCGCGGCCTGGGAACCGGCTACTGCTTGCGCGGCTACGCTGCTGGCCGTCACTTTCCTGAGCATTGCACCCGTGGGCCTTGTCTGGGCGCGTTTCACGCACGTGGATTTGCGCAAGGTCGCCGAGGAGAGCGGGCAGGTCGAAGAGACGCTGGTTGTGGACGAGACGGGCGGCCAGAATACTGTTTCATAACGCTTGCCGTTCTTAACGATGTGCGTTATGATGCAACCGTGATCAGGAGCTTCGCGGACGCGGATACGGAGCTATTGTGGGATACCGGCAAGAGCCGCCGTATTCCTGCAAGCCTTCGTTCCTCGGCGCTGAAGAAAATTGCGCAACTTGATTCCGCCGAACGCCTAGAAGATCTTTGGTGTCCGCCAGGGAATCGTCTGGAAGCCCTGACTGGAGACCGCAAGGGCCAGCACAGTATTCGCATCAATGCTCAGTTCCGCCTGTGCTTTGTGTGGAGCGAAGGAATGGCTTACGAGGTTGAACTCGTCGATTACCACTAGGAGACGCTATGGAAAAGATTCCGTTCGGATACTCGATTCATCCTGGCGATATTCTCAAGACGGAATTCATGGAGCCTCTGGGGCTTTCCAGCTACCGGCTGGCCAAGGACCTGCACGTTTCCGCGCCGCGGGTGAACGATCTGGTGCGCGGCAGGCGCTCCATCACGGCCGATACCGCCATGCGCCTCGGCGCCTATTTCGGTTGTTCCGCGCAGTTCTGGTTGAACTTGCAAAACAAGCACGACCTTTGGGTCGCCTCCAAGAACAAATCCCTGGCCAAAGTCAAACCGAGGGCGAAGGCGGCGTAGCTTTTTCACTTGCCGCGGCAGGTTCTGGCCGCGAAAACCGCAGGCTATCCGGTCCCACGGCTCCGCCGGTCATGATCATGGTCATGGCTTGTTCCATGTTCAGGTCGGTTTCCGTGACCCGGCTGATGGGCAGAATCTGCAGGAAGGCCGAAGTCGGATTGATGGCGTTGGGCAGCAGCACGGCGGCCAGCGTTTCACCAGTGGTCGAGTCGGTCATGGTGCGCGTCAGGAAGCCGATGGACTTTTGGCCGGCAATGGGAAAGTCCACCAGCACGACGCGCTGGCTGGATTCCTTCTTGGCCATCATGGTGTCCAGCAGTTGGCGCACGGACGTATAGACCTTGGCGACAAAGGGCAGCCGCTCCAGCACGGCCTCGAAAAGGCTGAATGCCTGCTGGCCGATGACCAGGCTGGTAACCCGCCCCACTACGAAGAGCATCACCAGGGTCAGCACGATGGCCAGAACCGATTGCAGCCACGGCTGGTTGAGCCAGTTCTGCGGGAAGAAGTCCGCAAACAGCTTGATTACCGGTAAACCGGCCTGCGCCAGAGTGTCCAGAAGGAACTTGAAGATCAAATAAGTAACGAACAGCGGTCCGATAGTGATGATGCCAGCGAGAACGTTGCGTTGCAGGCTGCGCAGGACATGGGCAAAGACGGGTCTCACGCGTATCTCCTGCGGATGAGGATACCTGAACGGGGCAGCGCAAGTCTGTGCGCAGGCGGGGCAAGCCACCGGGCAGGCCAAAGATGCGCTCCCCGGCGCGGCGCTCGACGATCCATCAGGACATATTCCTGAATGAAGGCCTTCTTACAAGGCAGTTTTGCTTTCTAAGTCGGTATTGCTGCTCAAAACAGAACATATGTTTACAGGATCAACCAGCATTTCATTCATACAAATAGAGACTTGAAACGCTTTTCCTCCTTTTTGCACTATCACTGGTGTGGGATGTTGCCGGTCGTATTTTCAGGGAGAAAGCATTCACTTTAGTCCATCTGATTCTACTTTTTGTGTTGCATCCCATGGGTCTCATTTTATCTATCCGGCTTGAGGCCGGCTATGCAGCTGTTCTTGAACCTAAAGGGTTCGACCAGCGCGTGGCGCTCTCCGGCGCACGAGGACGGGGTGTCTGGTTATGGCGTGGTATGCATACTGCATCAGCGAAAAAGAAGCGTTTCCGGAGTTAGCACGTCATCGCAAGCCCCTTCCGATGGAATCGGTTGTGGGAGTGAGCGGCAATCAGGTTTTTGTTTATCCCGCCAGTGAGCTTGCTGTCATTGTCAGCGAATACAACCCCCAGGAAACCCTCGACCAGAAATCAGGCATGGAACACGCCCGGGTGGTTGGCGACTGCTTTGCGCACTCCACAGTGCTGCCCTTCCGGTTTGGGACCATCTTCAACGACGACGAGAGCCTGCGGAAGTCCATCCGCGCCAACCAGCGCCAATTCCTCGGCAACATCGATAAGTTGCGCGGCAAGACCGAGATGCACTTGAAGATCGTTGTCGACGGCTGCTGCGGCCGCGCTCTGGAAAAGCGCCTGTCTGCGGAAGGACTGAATCAGGAGTATTTCACCAGCCTGCGGCAGAATGCCGGCCGCCAGCGCGAGCGCCAGACCCGCGCACGCGCCGTCAGCTTTCAGATGCATCGCCTCTTCCTGCCGCTGGACGAAGAGGTAAGCTGCCGGATGACCGAAGGCGGAAAAATGGCTCTGGATATCGCGCACCTGATCGACCGCAAGAGCGTGGATCGTTACGTGAACAAGTTTTCGACGACCTGCGCCGCGATGAAGGAGTGCCAGATGCAGTTGTCGGGCCCCTGGCCGCCCTACCACTTTGTTCTCCGGCAGACACACGGCACGCATGCCCATGCGCAGCCAACGAACATTCCCCAGCCGGTGGGTGTGCATGCGGCCTGGCCGGCGCCCCATATCGCGGAGCCCTCTACGGTGCATGCCTGAACCGTTCCTGCCCATCGCAAATCTCTTGCAGCAAGCCCGGCCTGGAGCCGGGCTTGCTGCATTCAGAAGGCCTGAAACGCCAAGAGGCCATCCTGCGCCGCGGAAGGCCCTCCTGATCGTGGGCTGCGTCAGACGCGCAGCTCCTGCTTCAATTTTCAGATCTTCGATTACTTGAAGGATGCGATGGAGCTGGCCTCGTCGTCCTTGACGTCAAAGACGGTGTAAAGCTTGGTCAACTGCAGCAGATCGTGAACTCTCTTGGTCAGGTTCAGGAGTTTGACCTCGGCCTGTTGATTCTTGGCGGTGGTATACGCGCTCACCAATTCGCCCAGGCCCGAACTGTCGATGTAGTCCACCTTTCCCAGGTTGAGCAGAATGTTTTTAGTTCCCTTGCCAATCAGGCCGCGAATGGCATCGCGCAACTGCACGCTGCCTTCGCCCAGAGTGATTCGCCCGCTAAGGTCCAAAACTGTAACGCCATCCACTTCACGGGATGCAATTGTCAGGGCCATGAATAATCCTCCTTGCAGATATTACGAGAATAGCGCCCTTTGAGTTCCCGGCTGTGAAAGCCCGGCGCGCGCGGCGCTTTAACGCGAAAAATTCACATTCACACGCCTCCCAAGCCTCTGGTCAACCTTTGGATGCTTCCTTTGCCCGGCGGTTTCAGATGTTTGATGAGCGTCAGTTCCGTTCCGGGATGCAGTTGCCGGAAGTTTACCTCATCCATGAAGGACCGGATCAGGAACAGGCCGCGGCCTGTGCCGCGCAACAGGTTTTCCGGAGCCAGCGGGTCGGGCAGTGTTTCGGGGTCCAGCCCTTTGCCCTGGTCGGCGATGGTGATGACCAGAGCCGCTCCGTTGTTCTCAAATTTGGCCGTGACTCGCTTGGCAGGGTCGTACTCGTTGCCATGTAGAACTGCGTTCACGGCTGCTTCGCGCGCCGCCATGGTGACATGGAAGCGTTCATCCTCGTCGAGACCGGCCTCGGCAGCCAGTCTGCCTGCAGCCGCCTCCACCTGGGAGACGCTCTCCATGGTAGAGTTCAGCGTCAGCGTAAGCCCCCCGGTCATCTGTCCGTTCCCCGGATTCGTATCCGCCTCTTTCGGCGTAAAACTTTGGGTCGCCGACCCCTTGCGCTTCACAGCAACGTTAACGAAAGTTTCAAGGTTTAAAGGTCTTGTGTCAAGCGGTATGAGTCCGCGGGAGGAGCCTCGGCATTCGTTTGCCAGAAGGAATGCCATGGCGCATTCGTTTTTTCGATGTGGTGACTTGCTTTTGGCCCCTGTTATCCAGCAGGATGCCTTTGCAGGCAAAACCCGGCCCCGAGGGGATAAACTCAACCCATGCGTCCACGCACCACAGCTCGCGTCAGCCTGACAGCGCTGCTCGGCACCCCGGTAACCGATGCCCAGGGCCACGTGCGCGGACGGCTCAAGGACATTGCCGTGGCTACCGGGCCGGATGCGGGCAAGGTGGTCGGCATCGTGCTCAAAACACGCGACGGCCTTGCGATTGTGCCCTCGCAAGAGGTGATGGAGACGCCCTCCGGCGCCATGGAACTGCGCTCGGCGGGCGCTCTGACCCCGCTCAAGGACCAGGGCAATTACCTCTACCTGCAACAGGACCTGGTCGACCGCCAGATCATCGACATTCACGGGCGCAAGGTGGTCCGCGCCAGCGATGTCGATCTGGAGTGGATGGGGCAGGGCGCGGCTCACCTGCTGCGCGTGGCCGAGGTCGAGGTGGGGTTCAGGGGAGCCTTCCGGCGCATCTTCAAGGGATTGCTGCCGCGCGGCGTGCTGGATAAGCTGTCGCGCAAGTTCGCCGCCCGGGGCATTCCCTGGCAGTTTGTCGACGTAATTGAGCTTGACCCGGACCGGCGCGTCAAACTGCGCATCGAGTATGAACGCCTGGCCGAGATGCACCCCTCCGATCTGGCCGATATTCTGGAAGACCTGGCGCCCGCCGAGCGCGAGGTCATTTTTACTTCGCTGGACGAAGATCTGGCCGCCGATACCCTCGAAGAGGTTGAGCCCAGGATGCAAAAGGCGCTCCTCGAAAAGATGGGCGAAGAGAGAATCGCCGACATTGTCGAGGAGATGGATCCCGGCGCCGCCGCCGATCTTCTGGGTGAGCTTCCCGAGGATCAATCCGACGCCATCCTTGAAGAAATGGAGCCGGAGGAGCGGCAGGAGGTTTCCGGGCTGCTCGAGTTCGACGAGGATTCCGCCGCCGGCTGCATGACCACCGACTTCGTTTCCGTGGGGCAGGACGCGACCGTGGCCCAGGCGGCCGAAGCGCTGAAGAACTTTGACGGCGACCCGGAGAGCGTCACGGAAATCTACATTCTCGACGAGAAGCGCGTGCTGCGCGGCGCGATCCCGCTGGCGCGGCTGGTGATGGCCCAGCCGGAGACGCGCCTGGCCGTGCTGGCCGAAGCCCGCGTTCTTTCCTGCCCTATGGATTTGCAGCAGAATGAGCTGGCCGAACTCTTCGACAAGTACAACCTTCACGCTCTGGCCGTGGTTGATGCCCAGAGCCGCATGGTGGGCGTCGTCGAGGCCGACCACGTCATCAGCTTCCTGCGCGACAAACTGTAGCCTTGACCGCAAGAGCTTCGTGTTACACTTCCGGCGTACTTCACAAAGACATTTTTGCGTCGTGAATTCTGTTTCGCCAGAAGCCGGCCATTCCGTGGCCTGGCCGCGTGAGACAGAAGACCTGGAGGGAGAATGCCGGAGCAACTGAAAGAAGCCAAGCCGCAGCGGATGCATGGAATTGTGCCGACGCCCTATGCGATTCCCAAGGAACATCTGCCGCAACGAACAGCGCCGGGAAGCCAGCAGCCTTTTTTTGTTACTTTGATCGTCTGGTACTTGCTGCTGCGCGCCGGGACTTATATCTTCCTTGCCCTGGTTCCGTGGGGAGACCCGGAGTCGGGAATGGCTACTTTCCTGATAGCGCATCGGGCCCTTGTTTTCGATCAGATTTCAATGTGGGTCAACCCTCACGAACTGAATCCCGCGGAACCGCTGGCGGCTTTTTTTCAGAGGGCTGTATTCCTGTTTCTGGCGCTCGGGCTGATTTTTCTTGCATCCGCATGGAAGATGTGGACCCTGGATAAATTCTGGGTCTCGATCGTCCGCTGGGGCATGATCTTCCTGCACGGAGCGACGGTGATCCAAACCATGATCGAGTTGTCGGCCAGATATGTGGGCGGGCAGCAGGCTCCTCTTTCAGAGGCGATGCGAACGGCTCTTTTTATCGACGTAGCGTGGAATCTGCTGATCTGCGGCTTTTTTGCCATGTTTCCCGACGTGGAAGGGGCATACGACAGACAGAGTTAGCAGGCGGGTCTTCGTGCCAGGATCGAGCAGCCGTGCTTCCGGTTCACCGTTCGCGCGGACGGACTGAACGCGCCTCTGGTTCTTCTGCTGGCTCCGGTCGAGCTTTGCATCACGCCCAATTTCGCTCATTTCGAGCAGAATTGCCTTCTTCTATTCCCTTTGTCCTCATCAGGTGAGAAGAAAAGATACGGATTGACCCCGATCTGTGAAACAATTCATAGATGATGCAGTTTCCCAGGATAATTCAGGGCGGCATGGGTGTGGGCGTTTCCAACTGGAGCCTGGCCAACGCTGTTTCCAAACTCGGACAGCTCGGCGTGGTCTCCGGTACGGCGCTTGACTCTCTCTTTGTTCGCCGCCTCACCGATGGCGACAAGGGCGGACACATGCGCCGCGGCCTTGAGGCCTTCCCCTTTCCCGAGATGGCCAAGCGCGTCTGGGACGAGTACTACATTTCCGGCGGGAAGCCGGCGGGAACGCCGTATCCGATCGCGCCCATGCACCAGCGCCTCGACCTGCGCAAAGCGGTCGAACTCTGCATGGTGAGCAACTTCGTCGAAGTCTATCTGGCGCGCGAAGGCCACAAGAATCCCGTGGGCATCAACTTCATGGAGAAGGTTCAGGTACCGCACCTCTCCTCGATCTACGGCGCGATGCTGGCCGGAGTGGGCTATGTGCTGATGGGCGCGGGCATTCCGCTGCACATTCCCGGCGTCATCGGCGCCTATGTGTCGCAGCACCCGGCCGCATACAAGCTGAGCGTGACGGGGGCGGCGCAAGGGCAGGACACGAATATTTACTTTGATCCGGCCGACTACGCGGAAGGCCCGCTTCCCGTGCTCCAACGGCCGCGCTTCCTGGCCATTGTCAGCTCCAACACCCTGGCCACCACCATCCTGCGCCGGGCCAACGGTCCCGTCGACGGGCTGGTCATCGAGAGCGCCGTCGCGGGCGGACACAATGCGCCGCCGCGCGGCCAGATGCGGCTCAATGACGCTGGCGAGCCAATCTATGGCGAGCGCGACCAGTTCAGCATTGCTGGCTTCCGCGCGCTGGGCATCCCCTTCTGGCTGGCGGGCGGCTATGGCAACGCCAAAAAGGTGCGCGAGGCGCTTGAACAGGGCGCTACGGGCGTACAGGTAGGCACAGCGTTCGCGTTCACCGAGGAGTCCGCTCTGCGCTCTGACCTGAAAGAGTCGCTTTTGGCCCAGGCAGTTGCGGGCACGGGCAAGGTCTTCACGGACCCCTTGGCTTCACCAACGGGATTTCCGTTCAAGGTTGCGCTGCTCAATGGCACGTATTCCGATCCGGCGGTCGCCGAGGCGCGGACGAGGGTCTGCGATATGGGCTTTCTGCGAGAGGCTTACGTCACGCCGAGCGGCGGCATCGGCTATCGCTGCTCCGCCGAGCCGGTGGCCAGCTATGTGGCCAAGGGCGGCAAGATCGAGGATACGGTGGGCCGCAAGTGCCTGTGCAATGCGCTGTTGGCCAATGTCGGCTTCCAGCAGACGCGCAGGGACGGCTCCGTCGAGCCGGCACTGGTCACCGTGGGCGACGATCTGAACACCGTCGCGCAATTTCTGGCTCCTGGCCGCAACACCTATAGCGCCGCCGAAGTGGTTGCGTCTCTGTTGAGCCTGAGCGGGGATGTTGCCGTCCAGAATCCGGCCGAGCGGGTTCTGGCCAGCGCATAGGTTTCCGGCCGCATGAATTCATACCTTCAGGTTCGTGTCTTCCCACCCTTTCGCCAGGAAAAGGCGAAAGGATGGGGCACGGGAGATGGTGCATAAACAAGCGGTCAGAGGCCTAGCTGAACTGCCGTGCTCTCGATGAGGGAGCGAAACGGCCCTCTAGCGTTTGCGCTCCTTCAACTTGTGGCTGTCGGCGGCTCTCAGCGTCATTCCATAGAGTGAATTGAACTGTTCGATCTCCTTCAGCGTTTGCGGAGAAAAGGGCGTTTTGCCCTCGAAGGCATGCAGGACGATGCCCTCCAGCAGGTCGCCGAGCGTGATTTCCTTCAGTTCGGCAACGGCTTTGAGGACCTTCAACAGGCGCTTTTCCATCCGGACACCGGTCTGGACGCGCTCAACGACGACGGGTTCGCGATTCTGCTGTTCTTGCGGCATAAGCATCTCCTTGGTACATGTGTACCAAGGTATCTAGATAGCTGTACCGTGTCAATTCTTTTTTTGAGACTATTTTCGGAGGATCGTTCTGTGCCGGGGTTCACGTTTCCTGCTGGGCCTGATATGGTCAGGAGGGAAACGATCAATGAACCCCCCTTAGGAATCGGCCGGAATGTGGAAGCGATGGAGAATCCGGATATTACTGTTTCTGGCCGTCCTCGGTCCCGGATTCATCACTGCCAATGTCGATAACGACTCCGGCGGCATCCTCACCTACTCCCAGGCTGGCGCGCAGTACGGCTATACGCTGCTGTGGACCATCATTCCCATCACCATTGCGCTGATCGTGGTGCAGGAGATGTGCGCCCGCATGGGCGTGGTCACCGGCAAGGGCTTGAGCGACTTGATCCGCGAGGAGTTTGGCCTGCGGCTCACCTTTGTGCTGATGGTGCTGCTGGTGGTGGTCAACTACACCAACGTGGTGACAGAGTTCATCGGCATTGCCGGCTCGATGCATCTGTTTCATGTCTCCAAGTTCATCAGTGTGCCTTTTTGCGCGGCGCTGGTCTGGTACATGGTCGTCAAAGGGAGCTACAAGAGCACGGAAAAAATCTTCATCGTTGCCTCTCTGGTCTATATTTCTTACATCTTTGCCGGTGTGCTTTCGCAGCCCAGTTGGCACGATGCGATTCTGGCGACGGTCCAGTTGCCGGCCAGGTCGGTCTGGAGCAACAAGGCTTATATGTACATGGCCATCGGCGTGGTGGG
>Ga0302270_10002901_pt1 | contig 16463 bp, 14 predicted proteins | sample III_Bog_E2_3_FD_198773 | JGI IMG/M metagenome (GOLD analysis project Ga0302270, IMG submission 198773) | Peat permafrost microbial communities from Stordalen Mire near Abisko, Sweden - III_Bog_E2_3 | ecosystem: Environmental > Terrestrial > Soil > Wetlands > Peat | place: Sweden: Abisko... | reverse complement strand
CCAGTGCCGGTGGCGGAGACAGCGCAGGACTGGTTGGAGGCGTAGGTGCCCGCGCCGATGATGGGCGAGTCGCCTACGCGTCCCCACTGCTTGGCCTGTGTGCCACCGGTGGATGTGCCTGCGGCGATATTGCCCTGTCTGTCGAGAGCGACGACGCCGACGGTGCCGTATTTGTGCGCATCCGGTGGTTCGATTTCAGCAACAGGCGCGGGCGGCGCGGGCGGCGCGCCGGCGGGTCGCGGTGGAATGGGTCGGCCTTCCTTCTTCAACTGCCGCACCAGCGATTGCCAGCGGCGCTCAGTGAAGAAGTAGCTCGGGTCGACCTGCTCCAAACCAACGCTGGCAGCGAAGGAGTCGGCTCCCGCGCCGACGAGCATCACGTGGGGTGACTTGTCCATGACTGCGCGCGCGAGACTGATGGGATGGCGGGTGCGTGTGACGCCGGCGACCGCCCCGGCCTTGAGATTCGAGCCGTCCATGATGGCCGCGTCGAGTTCATTCTTGCCTTCAGCGGTGAATACCGCACCGCGACCGGCATTGAAAAGCGGATCGTCTTCGAGGACATGGATGGTTGCTTCAATGGCGTCGAGCGATGAGCCGCCGCTGTCCAGGACCTTCGCGCCCGCCTCCGTGGCCTGCTTCATTGAGGCGCGATAAGCTGCTTCGGTTTCAGGCTTCATGGTGGCGCGCTCAATGACGCCGGCACCGCCGTGGACCACAATGGCCCAATGATGGGTTGCGGGCTGCGCCGTCTGCGCATGCGCGGCGAGGGCTGCTATCGCAAGCACGGCGACCCATGTAATACAAATCTTTGCCATGAAAAACTCCTCCGCAAAGGTCTCAGGTGAATTCCTTCGGACTCATACTTCCGCGTCTTCGCTGAGATTGTCGGCTGCAACCGACTGGTTGATGCTTCCATCGTATCGCCTTGCGGCGCGAATTGCTTTGCGGCAAGACTCGTCTCGGATAGTATCGCAATCAATGATGACCCGTGTGCGATGTTTCTTTGCTCTTTTTCTGCTGCCAGCGGTGGCAACTGTAGCTGACGCCAAGCCCAGGCCGATTGCGGTGAAGGTTGTTGTGGTGGCCATGTTTGAGGTGGACGCGGACACCGGCGACCAGCCCGGCGAGCTGCAGTATTGGGTGGAGCGCGATCATCTGGACCGCGTGTATCCCCTCGCGGCGGGCTATCATGCGGTGCGGATGAATGGCGACGGCGAAATGGCTGTGCTGACGGGACAGGGCACGGCGCATGCGGCGGCGACGATCATGGCGCTCGGACTCGATCGGAGATTTGATTTGAGCCATGCGTACTGGTTGATTGCGGGCATTGCGGGGGGTACGCCGGAACGGGCTTCACTGGGGTCGGCGATTTGGGCGCGATGGGTGGTGGATGGCGATCTGGGCTATGAGATCGATGCGCGCGAGATGCCGCCGGAGTGGTCAACGGGGTATGTTCCGCTGCGCAAGGCGAAGCCGTTTGAAACGCCGGCTGCGCCGCTGGATGGGCAGGTGTATGCACTGAATGAAGGCCTGGCTGACTGGGCTTTCAACCTGACGCGCACAACACCGCTTGCGGATACGGATCGGCTGAAGGAGATTCGCAGCAACTTTGATGGAGCAGCAGCGCAGCGGCCTCCGTTTGTTGGGATGGGTGACGAAATCTCGTCCTCGACATATTGGCATGGGAAACTGTTTGACGCGTGGGCATCGCAGTGGGTGCCCTACTTCACGGGCGGCAAGGGTGAGTTTGTGACTACGGCGATGGAGGATACGGGCACGCTGCAGTCGCTCATGTTTCTGGGCCATGCGGGACGCGTGGATGCGCAGCGCGCGATGGTGCTGCGGACGGTGAGCAACTTTGACCAGCCACCGCGCGGGATGACGGCGGCCGAGAGCCTGGCCAAGCAACGCATCGGTGCATACAGCGGGTACTTGGCGTCGTTGGAAGCGGCGTACACGGTGGGGCATGTGGTGGTGAAGGAACTGCTGACGCATTGGACAAGCTATGCAACGACGATTCCGAAGGTGGAGCTGGCTGCAGCATCCAATCCTTGAAAGGATGCGCAGCCGCGAATGCTCAGTCGACGCCGAGTTCGCTCTTTGCCAACGCCACGATCTGCTCGCGGCTGTCTTTCCAGGCTTCCCATGCCGATTTGCACCAGTTCTGGATCATGGCATCCCTGGCAGGGCCCGGAGGCGCGGCGAGAACGTCTTGAATTCCGATTGCGCCGCGGTCTTTGGGCAAGGCAGGCCTCGCGTATTGCCTGCGCGTTTTGGCGAGCTGCATGTGCGCCTTCTGTGCCTGCTTGCCGGTAAAGTTCTTTTCGACGCACAAGTAAAGCCCGATCAGGGCAAAGACAATGTAGATTGGCTTTGACGATTCATCGGCATGCTGGGCCGCGAACGCATCGACCACGTTCTGGTGGATGAACGCAGGGTCAGGATGCGCGAGGGTGTAGAAAGCGAGCTCGTTGTAGAGGTCATGATCCGTTTTCATCGATGGCCTGCCGATGCCTTTGAGTGTAGTCCGAAAGAAACTGGAAAGCAGCCGCATGGATTTGCGCGAAAAGTTTGGTGGATCGGGGCCGGACGATGGAGAATGCTATGGTTCAGCAAACTCTGGAATCGGTTGGGCCCTGTCGCCGCTGGAATTTGCACTGGATGTTGAAGGCGTGAGCGCCTCGTAAAGACTCCAGGTACAACGGAGGTCTGTCTTGGGAAAGAACTACGGAACGCTGGCTCTCATTGTGATCGCCCTGGCGATTTTTGCTCGAAACGCATGGGGGCTGCCGTGGACGGTTCAGCACATTGCGGGTCTGGCGATTGTCGTGCCGTCGTTTCTGCTGTTTGTGCTGGCCCGCGTTCAACTCGGAAACGCGTTCAGCGTGAAGGCCAAGGCAACCACGCTGGTGACCACGGGCCTTTATTCCCGCATCCGCAATCCGGTTTATTTCTTTGGCGCACTGATGATCCTGGGAGTGATTGTCTGGGTCAGCAGGCCGTGGATGCTGCTGTTCTACGTGGTTCTGATTCCGGTACAGGTCATCCGCATCCGCAAAGAGGAAAAGGTGCTGACGGAGAAGTTCGGCGAGGCCTATGTGGAGTACAAGCGGAAGACGTGGTTCTGATTGAGCGGCGGATTCAAAGAGTGGACGGAGCGGAGGATTTGAGGACCGCTCTTTAAGGAAGGCGCGATGCAATCTGTGTGGTTGGGCGAGTTTCTGGGAACGCTGGTTCTCTGTCTGATGGGCGGCGGCGTGAATGCGGGCGTGACGCTGCGCAAGACCTATGCGGCGGATGCGGGCTGGATGGTCATTGCCGCCGGATGGGCGCTGGGCGTACTGTGCGGCGTGCTGGTGGCGCAGGCGTTCGGCAGTCCAGCGGCGAATCTGAATCCGGCGATCACGCTGGCGGTGGCGATCGCCAACGGGAATTTTGCGCAACTGTTCAGCATGTGGTCTGCGCAGTTGCTGGGTGCGATGAGTGGAGCGGCGCTGATGGCGCTGCACTATGGGCCCCACTGGAAACTGACGCCCGATCCCGCGGCGAAGCTGGGCGTGTTTTGCACTAACGCGGCGGTGCGCAGCCCGTTGTTTAACATTCTGAGCGAGGCAATCGGCACGGCGGTGTTGGTGCTGGTGGCGGGAGCGATCTATTCGCGCGGCGTGGCGAAGGATGGGCCGGCTAACGGGATGGGCCAATGGCTGGTGGCGAGCCTGGTGTGGGGCATCGGCTTGTCGCTGGGCGGGACTACGGGGTACGCGATCAATCCGGCGCGAGATCTGGGTCCGCGGCTTGTTCATTGGCTGCTGCCGATTCCGGGCAAGGGCGGATCGAACTGGAGTTATGCCCCGATTCCGATTGTCGGGGATCTTGCAGGCGCAGTGCTGGCTGGGGTGTTGCTGCGGTATGCGCATTTGTAACCGATCAACTCGCGAGCTTTATTCCAGATAGGATGCGATGACGGCGAGAGCGGCGATGGCCGCCGTTTCTGCGCGGAGGATGCGTGGACCGAGCGATGCGGCACGCCAGCCATTGGCATCGAAGAGGGCTTCTTCATCGGGGGCCCATCCGCCTTCAGGGCCGATTGCGATTTCAAGCGTGGGCATCTCGGCCTGCGCCTGGGCAATGGCTTCATCGAGAGCATTGCGCAGGGTTGTGGTGCGCTCCTGCTCGGCGAGAACGATATAGGTAGAGCCCGAAGACTGGCCGGCAGACGCAGAGGCCGCACGAATGCGCTCGGCGAGTGGAGCGGGCGCGTGAATGAGCGGCACATCGGAACGGCGCGACTGCTGCGCTGCTTCTTGTGCGATGCGACGCCAGCGCTCGACGCGCTTATCGGCGGCCTGGGCGAGATGCTTTTCAGTGCGGCGCGCGATGACCGGGGCGATGGAGGCGACGCCGAGTTCGGTCGCTTTTTCGATGGCCCACTCCATGCGGTCAAATTTATACACCGATACAACGAGCGTCACGGGGAGCGCGGGATCGGCCTGGACCTCGGCGATGAGGTTGAAACGAATCTCTTCGGGAGATACAGCCGCAACCTCGGCGTGAAAGACATGTCCACCGGCGACAACGTCGGCCTCGAGGCCGGGCTGAGCGCGAAGGACACGCGCCATGTGCTCGGCCTGCGAGCCGGTGATGACCGCCGTGGCTTCATCCCAATGTTCGGCGATCCAGCGGCGTCGGGTCATACTCGCTCTCCAGTGCGTTCTTTGTTCCGATGTCTATTCTATCCGCATAAACGCTTTTGCCCGCATAAACACTAAGGGGGACGCATTCAGCGCCCCCCTCAGTATTGCCTTTTTGCTTGTTGCCTTTCGGTTGGAGGTTCCGCTACTTCTTCTTTGCGGCCTTCTTGGCTGCCTTCTTCGCGGGTGCCTTCTTGGCTGCTTTCTTAGTTGCCATTTGCCTATTCTCCCTTTTCGATGGGTTGCATCGACCTGCAAAATTTATATTGCAGTTGAAGAATGTATAGATTCATGCCGCAACAGTGTCAAGAGAAAAACGTAACAAGAGTGGAAAAAAGGTCAACAATTTTTTCGCAATGAATCGCAGACCGATTTTCGGACTCATAGAAAATGGCGCGCGTTGAGGAATGCGAGCGCCAAACCGGCGACAAGATCGACCCATGCATGCGCAATCATTCCAGGGCGAAGGCTACGGCGCAGGAGCGCGAGCAGGTGAAGAGCAGGCCGAAGACAGCGATGAGAAAGATGCCGCGCACGCCTTCATACGCATGCGCGGCACCGAAGCAGAGAGCCGATAGCAACACCGCGACGGCCAGGCGGCCACGTGCAAGAACGATGAACTGGCGCCGCGGACAGCCGCGGAAGCAAACCTCCTCGCCACAGCCTGCGATGAGAAAGAGCAGTATCCATGCGGCTATTTCCTTGCTGTTGGAGGGCGCCATTTGCATCAGCGCGCGCGATCTCCATTTGCAAGGCGCCGGATGAGAGCGGCGATGTCGCCGAATGTGCAATTCCCGCGACGATGCCTGACCACGCAAGAACAAGCGCGCCCATTACGACGAACGAGCCGATCCAGAAGATCGCGGCGGAGCCGAGGTCGATCGCGATGGATCGCAGGTTGAATCGGAATGAGCCGAAGAGCGAAGCGAGTGGAGATCTGCTGAGACGCAGTCGGAACACGATCCAGGTAACGATGGTTGGTTCCTGGCTGCCGTGAGGCCGTATGTGCCGAGCCGGAAGACGGGGCCATGTGCTGCAGACAACTGCGAGGCTGTTGCCAATAACCCCGAGCACTTCAGCGCCGAAGTGTCCGGCCAGCTTTTTCGCCGGGACGGGGCCAACTTCTTTCACAAAGCCGCCGGCCAGGTACCGCTCAACGCCTTCGCTCGTGGTTGGAGGGACGGCTTTCAAGGTCCTGGCCTTGAATTGGAGACCGTGCTCCTTGTCCTGAGCCCACCAGCCTTCCGCGGTGAGCCACTCCCCAGCGCTCACGGAAGGCAGGGAGCCAAGGACCGTCACCTGGTTCCGCTGGCCGCGGACCTTTACCCGGAGTACGGCGAACCCGCTCTCTTCAATGAAGAATGTGACCCGCTCTACGAGTCCGGTGCTGCAAAGCGGCGGTTTGGTTCAAGCCTCGAAGAGCAAGTCCGATTTGCTCGTCAACGTGAAAGTCAGTATGCTGGCGACCGCCGATGAGAGTCTCAAGCAGAAGCAACCGGATAGCGTCCGCTTGAAGCGCGAACTACAATCCGGGGAGCTATGAGTTCGGTTTTTGGCCGAGACTGCCCTTTTTTATGCGCGAGTTTGAGCGCGAGATCCGCGACACGCTTCCCGATGCTTTCGCTGCCTTGATCGATCGAGGAAAGCGAAACTCGAAGGAAATCCGAGTAGGACAGGTTTCCACATCCCACTACCGCCAAATCTTTCGGGATGCGTAAACCTGCATCCAGGATGGCTCGCATCGCACCCAATGCCGAGGGGTCGTTGAAACAGAAGATGCCATCGGGGAGCGGTTTGGACGAGAGCAATCTCTTGGCCGCTTCATAGCCACCCCTTTCACCCCGGTGATCTCCTGAAGTGCCCAGGGAAACGACATGTTGCGGCAGGGGAGTCAAATTGCGCGCAGCGAGCGCGCGCCGATACCCTTCCAACCGCCCGATTGCGGTACTCACCTCGGGGCCGCGAATGTGAGCGATGCGGCGGCAACCCTGTTCGAGCAGGTGAGTTGTTGCGAGCATGCCAACCGCCTCGTCGTCGACACCGACAAAGTTTGCTTTAAGTCCCTCAAGGCGGCGGTCAATCAGGATATAGGGTGTCTTCTGCTCTTCGATTCGTCGAAAGCTGTCCACGCGCGATTGTGCCGACGCAACCATAATGACGTCCACCCTTCTGGCCAACAGTTGCTCGATCTCCTGAGCTTCCAGATCCGGATCCTCGTCTGAAGATGAGATCAAGAGACTGTAGCCCTGTTTTCGGATCGCGGTGGAAATGGCCTTTGCAATCTCGGCAAAGAAAGGATGAAGCAAGTCTGGCACGACAAGCCCGAGGGTCCAGGTCTGTCCCGTGACCAGAGAACGCGCCGCGAGATTGGGCTGGTAATTCAGTTCACGCATGCGCTTCAAGACGCGCCGGCGGGTCTCGGCCCCGATATCGGGGTGATCTCGCAAGACCTTCGAGATCGTGACGACTGAGAGCCCCAGGTCGTTCGCAATGTCTTTCAAGCGTGTAGCCATAAAACAAACCTATCGTATGCCGGCCGCTTTCCCCCGTGTCGAGTCGATCTGGAAAGCGTGGCCGATGCAATTGCAATGTTGCAATAGATGCTAGATGAAGACTAATTCATTGACAATTCGATAGGGCGGGAATAGGATTTATTCCGTTGCAGTTAGCGTTAACTATTGCTATGGGGGAAGTAAGTGAATTGTCCGTCTGATTCTTCTTCTGGTTCGACCAGAATCGTCGATCCATCTCTGGTTCCCTGCAGAGTATTGAGTTCAGGGGCCAGGATGCCTGCGATCGGCCTGGGGACTTTCGGCTCAGACCATGTTTCCCACCGTGCGGTCGCCGATGGGGTGAAGTATGCCGCTTCAATCGGTTATCGCCACTTTGATTGCGCATCCGTTTACGGCAACGAAGGCGAAATCGGCAAGGTGTTCAAGGATCTTTTCCAGAACGAACTCCGTCGCGAGGAAGTTTGGATCACGTCGAAGCTCTGGAACGACAAACACGGTGAAGACGATGTCATCGCATCCTGCGAGAAATCCCTGGCGGACCTCCAGATCGACTACCTGGACCTGTACCTGGTTCATTGGCCGTTTCCCAATCATCATCCTCCGGGATGCGACATAAGCGCCCGCAATCCACAGGCTGTGCCGTACATCCACGAGAACTACATGCGCACATGGCGAAAGATGGAGGAGCTTGTGGACCGGGGATTGGTTCGTCACATCGGGACGTCGAACATGACGATTCCCAAGATAGAGTTGCTTCTTCGTGACGCTAAAATCAAGCCAGTCGCGAATGAAATGGAACTCCATCCTCACTTTCAACAGCCGCAGTTCTTCAACTACCTGGTTGAAAGAGGGATTCAACCAATTGGATTCTCGCCGATTGGATCGCCTGGACGCCCCGAACGCGACCGAACTCCGGAAGATACCTCACCCATTGAAGATCCGGGGATTCTTGAAATCGCGCACAGGCTTGGACTGCACCCGGCCGTGGTCTGCATCAAGTGGGCCGTACAGCGCGGGCAGGTTCCGATTCCATTTTCGGCAAATCCACGCAACATCCTTGGCAATCTGTTGGGGGTCATCAGTGAACCGTTGACCCAGCGGGAGATGGACACCATCGCGAAGCTGGATCGCAATTGCCGCTTGATCAAGGCCCACGTCTTCCTTTGGAAGGACAACCAGACGTGGGAAGATTTGTGGGATGTCAACGGGGTGATCACGCCTCCGTAGTTTGGAAAGCCGAACCAGGCAAAGGTTTCCCGCTTCCCAGGCGTGAAAAGGTCACTTTCAAGATGAAGCTGCCTTTCTTGTGAATGGCAAGAACCATGAGAGCAACGAGGATAAGGCCAGAATGCGAACAACCATGAATGCTGCGTTTCTTCCGGGGAACAGCACCGTTGAACTGAAAAGTGTACCGATACCCAGGCCTGGCCACGGCGAGGTCCTGTTGGAGGTGAAAGCATCGACGATATGCGGTTCCGATATTCGATGCATTTACCACGAGCATCTGGGGAAGGGACCGGAAGGCTATCAAGGTGTCATTGCCGGCCATGAGCCCTCGGGATTGATCGTTGAAACGGGTCCGGGCTGCCGGAGATTCAAGACCGGCGACCGCGTGATTGTCTATCACATCTCGGGCTGCGGCGTATGCAACGATTGCCGGCGCGGTTACATGATTTCGTGTACCAGCGAGAAATACCGCCGAGCCTACGGATGGCAGCGTGACGGCGGCATGGCTGAATTTCTTCTGGCCGAAGAAAAAGATCTGATTCCGCTGCCCGACGAACTCACATACTTCGATGGCGCGCAGGTAGCGTGCGGATTCGGCACGGTTTACGAAGCTCTTCAGAAGGTGGGCATCAGCGGCAACGATGCAGTGCTTATTACCGGTCTGGGACCAGTGGGTATGGCGGCTGGAGCGTTGTGCCGCAAGATGGGAGCCGAGAAGATCATCGGAATCGATATATCGCCCGAACGCCGTGAAATTGCGTTGCGCCTTGGCCTTTGCGATGCAGTGCTGGCGGCCGAACCTGGCAACGTGCAGCAAGTACGGGATCTGACCGGCGGACATGGCGTTGAGCGCGCAGTGGACTGCTCTGCAAATGCTGAAGCAAGAGCGACTGCGATTCGTGCAACCCGCAAATGGGGAAAGATGGTCATGGTCGGCGAAGGGGGCAGTGTCACCTTCAATCCGTCCCCCGATATTATTCACGATCAGAAGACGATCTATGGATCGTGGGTTACATCCACCTGGTTGATGGAGGAGTTGGTGGAGCGGCTTGTCCGCTGGAAACTCCATCCGGAAGATATCATCACTCACCGCTTTCCGCTTGAAAAGGTCGCTGAGGCTTACCGGCTCATGTCCGATGGGCGATGTGGCAAAGTCGCGGTCTGCCCGAACGGAGAGTAGAAAATGTACACACCGCCAATTGCGGATCGCTCAGCCCCAACCGGAAGTATCCCGTTGGCCTGCTATGCCGTGGTTGCAGGTTATGCCTTTTGGGGATCGCGACCAGTCCCAGGGTGTAGCCAGTCCGCTGCTTTGATCGAGGAGGCCGGTTGTGAGTAAGAACCTTCATGCGGACAACGAAACATGGGAGGCGGTTTTGACGCGACGGCTTCCTTTACTGGGGCATCGCAACTGGATCGTTGTCGCAGACGCCGCCTATCCGGCCCAATCGAACCCCGGAATTGAAACGATCGCAACTGGAGCGGATCACTTGCAGGTTCTTGCTCGAGTTTTCAACTCGATTGCCCGGTGCAGGCACGTTCGCGCGAACGTCCTTCTGGATGCGGAACTCAGATTTGTTGCCGAGGAGGACGCGCCTGGTGTGACCGCATTCCGTCAGGACCTCCATCAACTGCTTGGTGATCGGAACGCTCGCGAGCTTGACCATGAGCGGATCATTTCAAAGCTGGATGAAAGCGGAAGGCTGTTCCGCATTCTTATCCTCAAGTCCACGCTCAGCATTCCATACAGCTCGGTCTTTTTGGAGCTGGATTGCGGCTACTGGGATTCAGCTTCTGAAACACGTTTGAGAGAATCCTTTCGATAGGCAAATGAGAATAAACTCCAAGGAGCGATTCTGCAATGTCAATCAGCCGGCGTGAGTTACGTCGATGGGTGTGCGGAACCCCACCCTATAGCGGATGAGAAAACGGTGTATCGCGACCAAGGCTTTTATGGTGTTGAAAAATCTGCCTCATGCGAAAAGGATCCTGAATGCGACTGCGTAATCGCAGGGCTTCCGATCTGGCATCTGCACTGTGAGGCCCTTGTCATCCTGCGTCCACTTCAACTTGTCGTTGTAGCCAAGCAACTCCACGTTCTTCACCTTTTGCGGCGTCAGGCTGCTGTTCGTCGCAAGCGGCTTGATGACAGCCTGTTTATCTGGCCAACCCATCACGAATGCGTAGAGGGTGTCGCCCTTGGTGGTAAAGCGCACCTCCTCCGCCGTCAAGTCGGTGCGCCCTGCTTCATTAAATCGAGTGCCGCGGCTCGATGGAGGCGCCGTGGCCACTGGGCCATCGCCAAAGATCTTCCATGGCCGCGTCGCGTGGATCCCCTCACTGTTGATGGCCATCCATTTTGTGATTTCGTCCAGGATGACCATCTCCTCATAATCGAGCTCACCGCTGTTCGGAAGCGGGAAGTTCAGCATCAGGTTTCCATTGCGGCTTACGATATCGACCAGCAGATCGACGACATATTTGGGCGATTTGTATTTTGCTTCGCGGTCGTAATGCCAATTGCCGATGCAGGTGTCGGTCTGCCATGGGTTGGCAGGGATGCCGCCGGCGACTCCACGCTCCCAGTCCAGTACGCACGTCCCAATTTCGCAATCGCTCGGCAGTTTGCTGGTGTAAACGGCTTCGCAGCGGCCGCCGTGGCGCTTGGCGTCGAGATTGTAAAGATTTGCTACCAGGGCCAGACCGTATTCTTCAAAGAAGATATCGCCGTCGGTGTAGAGCAGATCGGGCTGGTAGTTATCTACCAGGTCTTTGATGCGTTTGAAGTAATGCATCTTCCAAGGGTCCGGAGCCCGCCGGTCATTGACCTGCTGGCCAAAGGGATAATCTTTCGGCAAATCGTGGTAGAGACTGGCATATGCGGGGTCGACGCCGTCATATTGCACTCCGGCCAGCGGACCGGTCTTATCGCTCATGTGGGATGTGGAGAACCAGTGATAGCTGGGGGCGAGGTGCTCACTCACGGCAAAGCGGAGCCCATGCTTTTCGGCGGCACTCTTGAAGGCGCCCACGATGTCCCTTTTCGGTCCCATCGCAACCGCATTCCAACGCGGCTGAAATTTCGAGTTCCACAAGTCGAAGTTGTCGTGGTGCACGGCCATACTGCAGAAATACTTCGCTCCGGCCTTTTTGTAGAGCCCAAGCAGATGATCGGGATCGAATTTGGCGGCCTTCCATGTTGGAATCACGTCCTTATACCCAACCTTCGTGGGGTGGCCGTAGACCTTGACGTGGTATTCGTACTGCTTGTTGCCCTGTATGTACATGTTGCGGGCGTACCAGTCTCCATATTCGACCCCCGATTGCGGTCCCCAATGCGCCCAGATGCCAAACTTTGCGTCGCGATACCATTCGGGTACCTGCCATTCGCGTAGCGATTCGCGCGTGCCGTTGAAGGGGCCAGGAGCAATCTCAAGTTGCGCACGCGGGGTAGACCCAGTCGTAGTCACCGCCTGTCCAACTGTGGCCGCCTGCGCCGCAAGAGATTTACGGGCCAATAAGAGCGCGGGCGCCCCCGCGATGATGGAAAGTGCTCTTCGCCGGCTGATTTTCATGGTTTCGCCTCCTTGGGGTTCTTCCTATCAAGTTTCCAGTAATCGAAGTTAAAGATCCTTCCGGCGCATCGCCCTTGAACACAAAATCGATGTCATGTACTCCGGCCGCACCGGACATGGTTGTCGCTTGGGTTTGCCACTTGTACCCTTCGCCGGTATTGGAAACCGGCATGAATCGTGCGGTCCGGGCGGTATGCGAATCTCGCCACACCCCCGGATTGTCGTTCGCAATGAGTGTTCGTTGAGCGCGAGATTTTGAGTGTACTTCAAGGACAATTAGCCAACTTGGGACCTCATTGTTTTGTGGGATACCGATACAGGAAACGTTAACTGATATTAGTTTAATCTGAAGCATCCCTGTCAAGTGTCTCCCTCTCAGGAGCACCGTGGAAATTCGCGTCGAGATCTCTCACGACGTGGTTGCGTACATCGATGCGCATTACCGGACGATCCCGGATCGCATGAGCCGCGGACTGGCCGGCCATTCAATGGGCGGTTACGGCGCTTCCCGGATTGGAATGAAGCACCCTGACGTTTTCGGCAGCCTTTACATCATGAGCCCGTGCTGCATGTCGGCGCGACCGGCCGGTCCTGCGAACCCTGAACTCGAAAAGGCGGTGCCTTCGGCAAAGACTCCGGCAGATACCGCGAACCTGCCGTTCTTCGTTGGCGCTCAGCTTGGCAACGCGGCGAAGTTTGTTCAATTGAAAGTTAGGGTAACTTGCCCGCTAATGTTGCCCGGGGCGTGCCGATTGAGTGAAACTAATCATGTAATTGCCTTTGCTGCACGAGAGTGCTGGATTCAATCGCACCAGACAATTCATTGAGGGAAGTGCAATTCATGTTCAGTCCGGCTTTTCTGCGAATCTCCATCCTGGCCATTGGTCTTTCTGTGACATCGTCGCACTTTTTGCTTGCGGCTCAATTGCCGCGGACTCCTCCCCGGACGATCGTCGTAAATCTCAATAACTCGGCGGGGCCGGTGGATCGCTTCTTCGATCTGTCGGTCGGGTCGGATTATCCCGGCACGCTGATTCGCAATGATAGCCAGGCTCAGCTCAAACTGACTGTGGATGAGCTCGGCTTCCGCTATATCCGTTTTCACGCAATTTTTCACGACGTTTTGGGAACAGTGCGAATCGAGGATGGCAAGACCGTCTACAACTGGACAAAAATCGACCAGCTATATGATGACTTGCTGGCTCGGCACATCAGGCCGTTTGTCGAGCTCGGTTTCACACCGAAGGCGCTTGCCACATCGAACAACAGCATCTTTTATTGGAACGGCAACACATCGCATCCGAAATCGGAAGGTTGGCACGACCTCATCGATGCTTTTATCCGGCACATCGAATCGCGCTACGGAAAAGACGAAGTGCGCGCATGGTTTTTTGAAGTGTGGAATGAGCCCAACCTCTCCGGCTTTTGGGAAGGCGGCGATCGGGAAGCATACTTCGAGCTCTACGATCTGACTGCAAAGACGATCAAGTCCATCGATCCCGAGTTACGGGTCGGAGGACCGAGCACCGCGGGAGCGGCATGGGTTCCAGAGTTTCTCGCTCATGTGAAGCAAAGCGGCGCTGCTGTTGACTTTGTCACGACGCATACCTACGGCGTGCAAGGCGGCTTCCTTGATGAGGAGGGGAAATCGGATACAAAGCTCGATCCGTCGCCCAACGCCATTATCGGAGATGTGCAACGTGTTCGCGCACAAATCTCAGCTTCGCCGTATCCCGGCCTCCCACTTTATTTTTCCGAGTGGAGCACGAGTTATACGCCGCGCGACTCGGTGCATGACTCCTACATCAGCGCGCCCTACATCTTGGCCAAGCTCAGAGCCAGTCAGGGACTGGTGCAGGGTATGAGCTACTGGACCTACACCGATCTGTTCGAAGAACCCGGCCCGCCGTCGGCGCCGTTTCAAGGAGGATTCGGGCTCCTGAACCCGCAGGGAATTCGCAAGCCGGCATTCTTCGCTTACAAGTACCTTCATGCGCTCCAGGGCGAAAGCCTCGCCACGAGCGACCCTCAAGCGATGCTTTCCACAAAAAACGGGGACTTTACTGCCGTGATCTGGGACTTCGAGCAGCCAGATCAGAACGTAAGCAATCGACCCTTCTACACAAAGCTCGTTCCCAACCGAGCTGCGGCGCCCGTTGAGTTGCAAGTGAACCACCTTGTGCCGAATCAAGCTTATCGCCTGGAGGTAAATCGAACCGGGTATCACGCCAACGATGCTTACTCCGCATACATCGAGATGGGTTCTCCCAAAGACCTTACTACGAAACAAGTTGCGCATCTAAGCGACTTGACGCGCGATTTGCCGGAGACCGACAAAGTGGTGCAGAGCAGTGCGGAGGGCACAATTGAGTATTCGATTCCGATGAACAGCAACGACATCCTGCTCGTAAGAGTAACGCGCAGCCGGGAAAGCAAATAGAAGAAGCATTGCGCCGCGGCGACAAAACGACGGGGCAAAGCATCTAATGCTACGGAACGAAATTGCGAGCACTGTCCGGGCAGGTTTGGAAGAGCTATTTGAACGGGTGCTGGTCTCAGATATTCGAGCGATAAGGTCAAAAGAGGTTTTGTATGAATCGATTTGAAGCGCTAATCCTCGTTGTTCTCGAGTTCGCGATTGTCATTTCAATTGCGGCATGTGGCAGCGGCGGCTCGGGAGGGGGGACGGGCTCGAATCCCACAACGCCCACGGTAACCGTGACACCGGCATCCAGCAGCATCACCACCGCGCAATCGCTTTCCGTGACTATTGCGGTTGCGGGCACGGGCGCAACGCCAACCGGTTCGGTGGTTCTATCCAGCGGAAGCTACACGTCATCCACCACGACGCTCAGTTCCGGCTCGGCGACCATTGCGATTGCGGCAGGATCACTCGCCGCGGGCTCCGATACGCTTACCGCGAAGTACACCCCGGACAGCGCCAGTTCCTCGTCGTATAACAGCGCATCCGGAACCGCCTCTGTGACCGTCACCGCACCCGCAACCACGCCCACGGTGACCGTCACACCGGCATCCAGCAGCATTACCATAGCGCAGAGCCTCAGCGTCACCATTGCCGTTTCCGGTACCAGCGGTACGCCCACCGGCTCGGTGGTCCTCTCCAGCGGCAGCTACACTTCCTCGGCCGCTACGCTCAGCTCCGGCTCGGCGACCATTACGATTCCGGCAGGATCGCTCGCCACAGGCTCCGACGCACTGACCGCCGAGTACACCCCGGATAACGCCAGTTCCTCTCTATACAACAGTGCTTCCGGAACCGCCTCTGTGACCGTCACCGCACCCGCAACCACGCCCACGGTAACAATCACAACGGCTTCGAGCGCCATTACCACCGTGCAATCGCTTTCCGTGACCATTGCGGTCTCCGGATCAAGTGGCACGCCGACCGGCTCGGTGGTTCTCTCCAGCGGAAGCTATACGTCCTCGACCACTACACTCAGCTCCGGCTCAGCGACGATCACGATTCCCGCTGGTTCGCTCGCCACAGGCTCCGATACGCTGACCGCGAAGTACACCCCGAACAGCGCCAGTTCCTCGATATACAACAGCGCCTCTGGAACCGCTTCGGTTTCTGTCACCGCGAATAGCGGCAGCGCCGTTACGGTCAACGTCGACGTTCTGGCCAATCGCCATACGATCAGCCAATTTGTTTATGGGAATAATGACCAGACGATTTCCGACATATCCGACGTGGGCTACACCTTTTCGCGATGGGGAGGCAATGACGCGTCGAACTACAACTGGCAGTTGCAAACCCGAAATGCCGCCGCGGACTATTACTTTGAAGACTACGGAGGAGCGGGCGACCAGGTCCAACTTATTACGGAAACCCAAAATGCCGGCAGCCATGCGTTGACCACGATGGCGATGATGGATTGGGTGGCCCAGGCATCCGGCTGGAGTTTCTCTGTAAGAACATTCGGAGATCAGTGCTCTGTTGATCCTTACAACACAGACGCGGGCGACGGCCTGGTAGCCGGTTCGACCGGCAATTGCAACACCAGCACGGCGCCAGTGACCACCAACGCCATCACCACGGCCTATTACCCGCTGGTAGACACCGGAAAGGAGTGCCCGTCGGGGACCACGGATGGAACCACCTGCATCGACCGCGAAACCTGGGCGCAGGCGCTGGCCACCGCCTTCGGCTCCGGTACTTGCTCCGTCCCATATTCCACCATCGCCTCATGCCACTTCTACGACATGGACAACGAGCCGGATATCTGGAATGGCACACACCGGGATGTACACCCCGTAGCTGCGGGCTATGACGAACTTGCCAACCTCTACGAGCAAGAAGCGACGAATCTTAAGACGTGGGATCCGGCGGCAGTACGCTTTGGTCCGGTTTTCTGCTGCTGGTGGTTCTACTGGAATGGCGCCAACGGCAATGACAAGGCCGCTCACGGCGGCGTAGATTTCCTACCCTGGTG
>Ga0302270_10002883_pt1 | contig 16535 bp, 14 predicted proteins | sample III_Bog_E2_3_FD_198773 | JGI IMG/M metagenome (GOLD analysis project Ga0302270, IMG submission 198773) | Peat permafrost microbial communities from Stordalen Mire near Abisko, Sweden - III_Bog_E2_3 | ecosystem: Environmental > Terrestrial > Soil > Wetlands > Peat | place: Sweden: Abisko... | reverse complement strand
CGGCGTATCAGGCCGGCGCCACCGACTACCTGACCAAGCCCCTGCACTGGAAACATCTGCCATACCGCATCCGGCATGTCCTGCAGGCGAACCGGGCCTTCAAGTCGCTCCAGAGCAGCACCCGGATGCTCACCCACATGGCCTACCACGACGTGCTGACCGGGCTGTGGAACCGCCACGCCCTCAGCGGAGCCCTGGAGCGGGTCTTCCGGGAGATCCGGAAGACCGAAGACACTCCCTTTCCGGTGATGGCGGCCCTCATCTATCTTGACCTGGACAACTTCAAGCGGATCAACGACACCCTGGGCCACTCCCTGGGAGACGATCTGCTCAAGGTGGTGGCCTCGCGCATCGCCGGGGTTCTGCGTCCCTCGGACCTGCTGGCCCGGGCGGAGAGCAGCGCCGACGCATCCGTGGCCCGCATCGGCGGGGACGAGTTCTGCCTGGTGCTGGAGAAGCTCAGCAGCCCCCTGGACGCCGGGCGGGTGGCCCAGCGGATTCTGGACGCTCTGCGCGAGCCCATCCTGCTGGAGGGCCACGAGCTGGTGGTGACCCCGAGCATCGGCATCGCCCTGATTCCCCAGGACGGACAGGACCCGGACACCCTGCTCAAGCACGCCGACCGGGCCATGTACGCGGCCAAGGAGTCGGGCCGGAACCGCTTCCAGTTCTTCGATCCCTCCATGGGCTCGAGGCTGCTGGAGCGGTTCGCCATGGAGGCGGGCATGCGGCGGGGACTGGCCCAGGGGGCCTTTTTCGTCCACTTCCAGCCCCAGATCGACGCCCGCACCGGGACTGTTCTCGGCATGGAGGCTCTGCTCCGCTGGAACGACCCGGAGATGGGCGCGATCACGCCGGTCCGGTTCATCCCGGTGGCGGAGGAAACCGGCCTGATCGTGGAGTTGGGCGAGCTGGTCTTCCGGGAGGCGCTCGGTTTCAACCAGCGGCTCCAGGCCGAGGGCCTGCCGCCCATCCCGGTGGCGGTGAACCTGAGCAGCGCCCAGATGCTGGATCCCCAGTTGCTGGAACGGATCGAACACTGGCTCGCCCTCACCGGCGCGGACCCGCGCCTGCTGCAGGTGGAGGTCACCGAGAGCCTGCTGGTGGAGGGTTCCAGCCAGGGGCTGGCCACGCTGCAGCGGATGAAGGATCTGGGCATCACCCTGGCCCTGGACGACTTCGGGACCGGCTTCAGTTCCCTGAGCCACCTGCACCGGTACCCCTTCGATATCCTCAAGATCGACCGCTCCTTCGTCCAGACCTTGCCCAGCGTGTCCCAGGGCCGGACCCTGGCCACGGCCATCATCGCCATCGGCAAGAGCCTGGGCATGGACCTGATCGCCGAGGGGGTCGAGCACCTGGACCAGGCCAACTTCCTTCTGGCCCGGGGCTGCAACAAGGCCCAGGGCTTTCTCTATGGCTGCCCCATGGGCCAGGATGCCTTCCGGGCCTTCTACCGCGCTACCCTTGATCGGCCTGTCGGCTGATCGGGGTCCCGACCTCGCCATGGAATGGGGCCCCGGACCCCCTGGCAGGGATCCGCTGCCCGTGGAAGGTGGGGTGGCCGATCAAGGATGTTCTTCCCGGATCCAAGCTTCAAGGTGCGCCAAGAGCAACCCCCCGCTGCCTGAATGGATCATCTCCATGGGAGAGATGGCAAAGAGCGGATGGACCGTCTCCATCCAGGCGACCTGTTCTTCGGCATCCGGGAAGAGCACATTCAGCCGGACCTTGATCACGGCCAGGAGGGCGTCAGGCCCCGGCTGGCCGGAAGCCCCGCCTTGGCCGGGCTTGCGCTTGGCTTGCTTGGGGGATGAGCCCCATGGTTTCTTGCCTTTGTTGGAAGGACGCCGTTGTTCCATCCGCTCAGTCTACCGTCAGGAGGGGCTGGCTGGCTCCAACGAAGGCAGAAGCGCCCCGGGTCACGGGCGGCTCCAGAAGGCTTCCACGTCGGCCAGGATGGAGGAGGAGACCAGTTCTTCCGGGCTGGTCCGGTACCAGTCCTCGGGGAAACAGGAGGCGTAGGCTTCGCTCAGGAACCGCCGGTCCAGGAGGATCAGCAGCCCCTTGTCCGCCGGGGTGCGGATCACCCGCCCCGCGGCCTGAACCGCCCGGGCGGCGGCTGGATAGGTATAGGCGTAGGCCTGGCCGCAGCCGTAGCTGCGGTCGAAGTACTGGCGGGTCTGCTCCCGCTCCAGGTCCGAGGGGGGCAGGGGCGGACCCACCACCACGCAGCCGATGAGGGATTCCCCCGGACAGTCGATCCCCTCGGCCAGGGAACCGCCCTGCACCGCCAGCACCACGATCCCCTGACGCTCGCGCAGGGTCGCCAGGATCTCCGCGATCCGGGCCGCGGACGCGCGGCGCGGCTGGACCACCACCTGGAAACCCGGCAGGGTGAGGTGGGGCAGGGTCTGCTCCAGCATCTCGAAACTGGGGAAGAACACGAAATAGTTGCCGAACCGGAGGGGCAGCACCCGCTCCAGGAACTGGGCGATGCGCGGCACTTCCCGGGCCCGGGTGCGGTAGAGGGTGGATATCTGGGGCACCACCAGCACCTTGCGGTTGCCCGGGGGGAACGGCGAAGGCACTTCCGCGGCGGCGCTGTCCGGGCCCAGCCCGTTCATCCGCTGATGGTATTGGAACGGCTTGAGGGTCCCGGAAAACAGCACGGCGCCGGCCAGGGCCGCCATCCGCCCGGCGAGGTGGGCGGAGGCGTCGGCGCAGGTGATCTGCAGCCGGCCCGGGGGAATCCAGGTGAGCACATGGGGGTCGCCCAGTTCCCTCAGCACGGCGCAGAATCCGGCCCAGGCCTGGTACAGCTCGGTCAGGGGATGCGACGGGCCCAGTTCATGGCCCTTGCTGGCGGCCCAGGCCAGCAGGCCGCCGATCCGGTGCTCTTCCCCGAAGAACGGCTGCGGATCGGGACGCACCACCCGGTGCGGGCCCTCGCTCTCCTGCAGCAGTTGGACGCAACGCTTGATCTGGGCGGTCACCCGCTTGCGCAACGGCGGATTGGGCGGGAGCTGGCGGCGCTTGCGCAGTTCCTCCAGCCAGGGGCTGTCCAGAGCGGGGGAGAACCACTCCGCGGCCCGGGCCGGCAGGTTGTGGGCCTCGTCCACCAGCACGATCCGGCGCGCGCTGTCCTCGGGCGCCCCGAACAGCCGTCCGAGGGTGGCCTGGGGGGAGAACGCATAGTTGTAGTCGCCAATCACCACATCCGCGTGGGGCGCCGCGTCCAGGGCGAGCTCGAACGGGCAGAGCTGATGCCGGTCGGCCTCCTGGCTGATCAAGGCGGAGGTGGCGCAGCCCAGGGCGGCCAGGGTTTCCAGCGCCCCCGAGGCCTTCAGCCGGTCGTAGTAGAGGTTGGCCCGTGGGCATAGATCGGGCCGGCAATTGACCTCGGGCTGAGGGCAGACCCGCTCCTTGGCGCGGATGGTGACGGAGCGGACCGGGTGGCCCTGGGCCCGCATCCTGCGCACGCAGTCCTCGGCCACTTCGTGCTGGCTGTTGCGGGGAGTGCAGTAGAACACCTGCAGGTCCTGGTCCAGCGCCCTGGCCAGGGCCGGGAACAGGATGGCGGCGGTCTTGCCCAGGCCGGTGGGGGCCTGGAGCAGAAGCCGCTGGCGGTCTCCCAGGGCCTGTCCGACCCTGGCCACCAGTTCGGTCTGCCCCGGCCTCGGCTCCGGAAACGGGAAGGCCAGTGCGGCGCCCAGCAGCCTGCGCTCCCGGGTGCGGGCCTGGGCCCGCAGGAAGGCGGCGTGGTGGGCCTTCAGCCGTGCCTCCACCCAGGCGGAGAACGGCTCCGGATCGAACGGCAGCTCCACCAGGGTCTCGGATTCGTCCAGCAGCGAGACGATCCGGAGCCGGCAGTGCTCGGCGATGCCGGTCTCGCGCCAGCGCATCCAGGCGTACATCCTGGCCTGCAGCGCGAACGGGTGCTCGGGGTCCGCCGCCAGATCCTGGAGGATGGCCGCCGGGCGGAACCCGGTCTTGATCTCCTCCACGGTGGGCTGGGGAACCTCCGGGGGGACGATCAGCAGGTCGACCCGGCCCCGGACCAGGCACTGGAACTCCTGGTGCACCAGGAGCGCCCGCACCGGAACCTCGCTCTGGTTGCCGGAGTCCGACCGCAGCAGGCGCTTCTGGATCCGGGCATGGATGCGGGCGCCCAGGGAGAGGGGATCCTCGTCGGCCAGGGAGGCCCTGCGGGCGTCGATGCTGCCGCTGGGCTCCAGGGGAGCCACGAAGGCCCGCACCGGGAGGTTCAGGGCGCAGGCTTCCACGGGGCTGGGAGCCTGTCCATGTATTATTCGCGGGGCCGAATAAGCCATGGACAGGCTCCTAAAAGATTCTCTGGCCGCAATGGCCGCAGGTTTCCGAGGCCAGGGCCTGCTGGCCCTGCAGTCCGGACAGGCCGCGGCTGCAGTGCGGGCAGAGCAGGCCCAGGCGCTGGGCCAGGCGCTGGATCGAGGACACGCAGAGGTAGACCACGGCCATGAAACCGAGCAGGCTGACGGTCTTGAAGGTGGACCGGACGGCATCATGCGGATGGGCCTTGGCCATCCACATGGAGGTGACCAGGATCAGGAACAACAGCGACAGGGAGACCCGGATCAGCAGGATCTTCCGTCGCTTGACGGTCTCGAGGTTGCTGGAAAAGACATGTTTATCCATCAAGGACTCCGGTGGAAGGCAAGGTCCGCAGGCCGGTGGGGGTGCGGATGTGGGCGACCAGGCGGGGAGGATGGCCCGGAACCGGTGGCGCCAACGTCAACCCATCGCCCCAGCCCAGGCCGCGCAGCAACTCCGCCACCGCCGCCGCCTGGGGGTGGAACCCCTCCAGGCCGACCAGGGTGCAGCCGCTGTCCGCCAGCAGGGAGGCCGGATGCGGCCCCGGATCCCATTGGATCAGGAGCGGGGCGATGCCGTCGAACGGCAGCTCGCCGCGCTCGGTCAGGGTGATCCGCCAGCCCAGGGCGCCCCGGGTCATGGGTTCAACCCGGCCGAAGACCGGGAATAGCGCCGCCGCGGCTTCGATGGCATCGGTCCGGGCGACCCAGGCCGCGAGCGCCGGCGGCGGGGCCGGGGCCCGGTCGAGCCGGAACCAGCGGGCCACGGCGGGGGCCGGGGCCCCGGGATCCACCGCGATCACCTCCAGGTAGGCCGCCTCCCCCAACTTGAGCAGGGCGTTGTGGGTGCCCATGCGCGGGTGCCGGCCGCCGGGCTGGGGGGCGACTCCCAGCATCTCCCGCACATAGTCCACCCCGGCCGCCAGGGAGGGGGCGGTGATGACGAGGTGGTCGAGCTGGGAATGGAACATCGGGTCTGCACCAGGAAAGGGGCGTCGCTCACAGGTTAGCGGAACCCTCAGCGCTCGATGCGGGTGGAAAGGACGATGGCCGAGGTGGTGCGCTCGACCCCCTCCAACTGGCCGATGTGATCAATGACCGCATCCAGTTCACCGATGGAGGCCGCCGCCACGATGGCCAGCAGGTCGAAGGGGCCGGCCACCGAGTGCAGGGTGCGCACCTCGGGGATGCGGCGCAGGGCCGACTCGATCACGGTAGTCTGCTTGGGCGCCAGGGTGATCAGGACGTAGGTCCGCACCAGCCCGGCCTCCGCTTCGTCCGCCACTTTCACGGTATAGCCCGCCACCACCCGGCTGCGCTCCAGCCGTTCGATCCGGCTTTGCACCGTGGTCCGGGACAGGCCGAGCTTGCGGGCCAGTTCCGCGGTGGACGTCCGGGCGTTCTCCCGCAACAGGTTGAGCAGCATGCGGTCGGTGGGGTTCAGTTCAGTTTTCGTCATTTCGTTAAGCTCACGAGGCAATATGCCGAATGATCGGCTTAAATTCGTCCCTTTCCCAGTGTTTTCTGACCGGCGAGCCGACGAAAATCAGTCTCCCGATCAAGATCGTTCCCAGCCCAGCACCGGGAGGTGAGCCATGAAGAACCGTTACCAGGCGTTGGATCATGGCATCCAGGTCCAGCCTGCCGATGTCTTCGAGGTGCTCCGGTCGCACATGCTGGTGGATGGCTTCCACCTGGTGATGGACCTGGATCGATCCCACGGCTCCTGGATCGTCGACGCCCGCAATGGTCGGCAGTACCTGGACTTCTACACTTTCTTCGCCACCACGCCCCTGGGCCACAATCACCCGAGGCTGCGGGAACCCGACTTTGTCCGCAAGCTGGGCGCCATCGCGGTCAACAAGCCGGCCAACAGCGACATCTACACCACCGCCTTCGCCGAGTGGGTGGCGACCTTCGGCCGGCACGCCGCCCCGGACTATCTGCCCCACCTGTTCTGGGTGGACGGCGGTTCCCTGGCGGTGGAGAACGCCCTGAAGGCGGCCTTCGACTGGAAGGTGCGCAAGAACCTGGCCCGGGGCAAGGGGGAGAAGGGCTCGAAAGTGCTCCATTTCCGCGAAGGGTTCCACGGTCGCAGCGGCTACGCCCTGAGCTTGACCAATACCGCGGATCCCAGAAAGCACATGTACTTCCCCAAGTTCGATTGGCCGCGGATCGTCAATCCCAAGATCAGCTTTCCCCTGGAGGGCGAGGCCCTGGACCGGGTGATGGCGGTGGAGCGGGAGGCGGTGGACCAGATCCTGGCGGCCCTGGGGCGGGATCCCGATGACATCGCCTGTCTCATCATCGAACCGATCCAGGGCGAGGGGGGCGACAACCACTTCCGCCCGGAGTTCCTGGGCAAACTGCGGGAACTGGCGGACCAGCATGAATTCCTGCTCATCTTCGACGAAGTCCAGACCGGCTTCGGCGCCACCGGCAAGTGGTGGGCCCATCAGCATTGGGACGTGCGGCCGGACATCCTCGCCTTCGGCAAGAAGACCCAGTGCTGCGGGATCGCGGCCGGAGCGAGGCTGGACGAGGTGGACAGCGTGTTCCGGGTGCCCAGCCGGATCAACAGCACCTGGGGCGGGAACCTGGTGGACATGGTGCGGGGCACCCGGATCATCGAGGTGATGCGGGAGGAGAACCTGGTGGAGCATGCGGCCCGGCAGGGGCTCAGGCTACTGGAGGGGCTCCGGTCGATCCACCGGGATTTCCCCGATTTCACCAGCAATCCAAGGGGGCTGGGACTGTTCTGCGCCCTGGACCTGGCTTCGCCAGAGCTGCGCACCTCCGCCATTTCCCGGGCCCAGGACCTGGGCATGATCGTCCTTTCCACCGGCCACCAGGGGCTGCGCTTCCGTCCGGCCCTCAACCTGACCACCGAGGACCTGGACCTGGGTCTGGAACTGCTTCGGCAGAGCCTCAAGGCAGCGATCCAGGCGGCCCCGCCCGCCGAGCTCGGCGCGTGAAGATTTGCAATGGCAATGATTACATAAATCAAGGAAGGGCAATCCGGTCAAAATGCGATTCCGGGGCGCGCAAAAGGTTCAGGATTCTCCCGCACCCTGCCGATAGGTAGAACGTAGGTCAGGTTCTGAAGACGCTCACGAGGTTTCCATGGCAATCAGCATCCCCAGCTCTGTCGCACCCGCCGCTGTGCCGGACCGGACTGCATTGGGCCGTGATTCCGCCAGTGGGTCCCCGGCTGCCTCGGGCAGCGGGGCCGCCACCTCGAACCCTGACCCCGGGCAGGACCAGGTCACCCTGAGCAGCGATGCCGTGGCCGCGGCCCAGTCCGCCCCTGACGCCACGGGCCCCCAGACCGCCCCCGCCGCTCCGGGCACCCAGCCCACCGCCGCCAGCGCCGCCCAGGTCGCCCAGGGCACCCGGGACGCCGGCCGGGCGCCCGTCGCCAAGGCCTCGACCCTCAAGTCCTTCGCCTACGGATCCCTGGGCCTTGAACACCCGGACCAGCAGGAACACGATGCGGACAGTTCCTATTCCGCCGGCCGGTGGCTGGCCGCGGCGGTGACGGCCGGTGCGATGATCTCGCTGCTGGTCTGAGGCTTCAGGCCACCTGGGAGCCTTCGCTCCAGGCCACCAGGAAGGCCCAGGAGTCCCCCTCCAGCAGATCGACCCGGTCGGCCTGGTAGCGGATGGTCCGGCCTTCCAGGGCTTCCCGGAACGGCTGGATGGCTTCCCGGACCGCCTGGGCCAGGGTGGGCGTGATGTGCGGAGCTTCGCTGATGGATTCGGAGACGAAACAGAGGGTGCCGGAAGCGGATTCCGGGAAGGCGATCTCCCCCTCCCCGAGCCCCAGGGCTGTGAGGGCCAACCGCAAACGCAGGGCTTCGTTCCAGGCACTCGCCATTTGGGTCATGTACTTCCCCCTTTGAACCGGAGGAAAAGGTAGCTGCAACCATTTAAAGAATAAATTGCAGACCACAAAATCCTTTTACCCAGTGGCCGGTTGGCCGAGGCAGGGATCGTTAGAGGTCCCCAGCTGGACCGGAGCCGGGTGGACAAAGTCGGCGGTTGGACCCATGGGGAATTATTTTCGTGACGGGGGCATCCGTTCTCGCCGGTCCAGATCGGCGCTCGTCTGCTAGACTTCCCCCAACATCTAGATTTCAACAATCCCTTTCATGGTCATAGGAGTTCATGTGGTCGATTACTTCAAATCCTTTCCGGACAAGGATGGCCTGTTCGGGGCCTTCGGCGGCAGCTTCATCCCGCCCGAACTCCAGCAGGAGATGGAGAAGATCACCGATGCCTACTATTCCATCAGCAAGTCGCACCAGTTCATTTCCGAACTGAGGAGCATCCGCAAGCACTTCCAGGGCCGGCCCACGCCGGTCTATTTCGCCAAGACGCTTTCGGAACAATGCGGCGGACGGATCTATCTGAAGCGGGAGGACCTGAACCATACCGGGGCGCACAAGCTGAATCACTGCATGGGCGAAGCGCTGCTGGCCAAATACATGGGCAAGAAGAAGCTGATTGCGGAAACCGGCGCGGGCCAGCACGGCGTGGCGCTGGCCACCGCCGCCGCTTATTTCGGTCTCGAATGCGAGATCCACATGGGCGAAGTGGACATCGCCAAGGAACATCCCAATGTGGTCCGGATGCAGATCCTGGGCGCCACGGTGGTCCCGGTCACCCATGGCCTCAAGACCTTGAAAGAGGCCGTGGACTCGGCCTTCCAGGCCTACCTGAAGGATCCGGCCACCACCCTGTACTGCATCGGCTCGGTGGTGGGGCCGCACCCCTTTCCCATGATGGTCCGGGACTTCCAGCGGGTGGTGGGGATCGAAGCCCGGGAGCAGTTCTTCGAGATGACCGGCGAGCTGCCGGACAACGTTGTGGCCTGCGTGGGCGGCGGCAGCAATGCCATGGGCATCTTCTCGGCCTTCCTGGATGAATCCGGCTGCCACCTCTATGGGGTGGAGCCGCTGGGACGCGGCCCCGGAACCGGCGACAACGCGGCCACCATGACCTATGGCAAGGCGGGCATCATCCATGGCTTCAAGTGCTACCTGCTTCAGGATGACCAGGGCGACCCGTCCCCGGTCTATTCCATCGCCAGTGGCCTGGACTACCCCGGGGTCGGACCCGAGCATTCCATGTTGAAAGACCAGGAGCGGGTCTCCTACGTGGCCATTTCGGACGAGGAGTGCGTGGACGCGTTCTACACCCTGAGCCGCAAGGAAGGGATCATCCCGGCCTTGGAAAGCGCCCACGCCGTGGCCTTCGCCATGAAGCTGGCCTCGGACAAGCCCCGCAACTCCATCCTGGTCAACCTGAGTGGGCGCGGGGACAAGGATATCGATTTCGTCATCGAGCACTACGGCTTCAGGTAACCGGATCGGCAACCGTTCAGGGCCCCCCGCCAGCGGGCCCTGAACGCTTCCACCGGATCCTCCCGTTGAGCTGGCCGGTCAGATCTTCGCCAGCACGGCCACCAGCAGCTTCCAGAAGCTGGCGACGGAGGGGATGCTCACATGCTCGTCGGGGGTGTGCACGTCCCACATGCTGGGGCCGAAGGAGACCATCTCCATGCCCGGGTACTTCTCACCGATCAGGCCGCACTCCAGGCCCGCATGGATGGCGCGGATTTCCATGGGCCGGCCGAACTCCGCCCGGTGCACCTCGCTCATGGTCCTCACGATCCCGGCGTCGGGCTCCGGCTTCCAGCCCGGGTAGCCGCCGAACAGCACATGGTCGAAGCCGGCGGCGCCGCAGGCGGCGGCGATCCGATCGGTGAGGGCGAACTTGGAGGGCTCGATGGAACTGCGGGTCAGGAGGTTGACCGTGGCCACCCCGCCGGCGGTGTCTACCACCCCCAGGTTGACCGAGGTCTGGACCAGTCCAGCCAGATCGGGGCTCATGGCCTCGACCCCATGGGGGGCGATGAGCAGCAGCCGGACCAGGGCCTGGGCATCGGCGGGGGCCATGACCTGGCTGGGCTGGCCCGGTTCCAGGGCCAGGGCCAGATGGGGATCGAGCCGGCCGATGGCGGTCTGCCAGTGGGCCTGGTGCCGGGCCAGGGCGGCCTTGAATCCCGCCTCCCGGGCCGGGTCCAGGTAGACCAGGGCGGACGCTTCCCTCGGGATCGCGTTGCGCTTGTTGCCGCCCTTCACTGCGGCGAGCCGGAAACCGGAACAACCGTCCTCGGCTTCCAGCGCGGCCAGCACCTGGGCCAGGATCCGGATGGCGTTGCCGCGGCCGGCGTTGATGTCGATGCCGGAATGGCCGCCCTTGAGGCCGGACAGCTTGATCCGGTAGGGCCGGGTTCCGGCCGGGGCCGGCTCCAGGGCGAGCTTGCGGGTGGCGACGCTGTCGACCCCGCCGGCGCAACCGATGGTGAGGATGCCCTCCTCCTCGCTGTCCAGGTTGAGCAGGTACTTGGCCTTAAGCCAGCCCGCCCGGACGTTGCTGGCGCCGGTGAGGCCGGTCTCCTCGTCGATGGTGATCAGCACTTCCACCGGGCCGTGCTGCAGGTCCTTGCGGGCGAGCACCGCCAGGGCGGCGCAGACGCCGATGCCGTTGTCGGCCCCCAGGGTCGTGCCCGCGGCCCGGATCAGGTCGCCGTCCCGCACCAGCTGGATGGGATCCCGGGTGAAATCGTGGCCGGTGCCCTCGTTCTGTTCGCAGACCATGTCCACGTGGGCCTGGAGGGCGACGGTGGGGCTCTGCTCCCGGCCGGGCGCGGCCGGCTTGCGGATGAGCACGTTGCCCACGGCGTCCTGCTCCACCTCGCAGCCCAGGGCCCGCCCCTGCTCCGCCACCCAGGCCGAAGCCTGCGCCTCGGCCTTGGAGCCCCGGGGAATCCTGGAAAGCTCCATGAAATAGTGCCACAGCAGCTTGGTATCGACGTTGGCGAGCAGGGTTTCCACGAAGGGCCTCCAGGGCGGGCTTAAGATCCGGGCCGGTTCCGCCGGGGAGAGGGCCCCCCGCGAAACCGCGGAAGAAGCCCGCTGCCGTGGGGAAGGGCGCCGGGACAGGGACGGAACAGGGGCTATTCTGCGCCAGCCCTGGGTTCTTGGCAAACTCAACCGGTGGGGGCGATACAATCCACTAATACGAAGGATGCCCGCCATGAATGAAGTCACCCGCCTGCTCCAGTCCCACCGTTCCATCCGCAAGTTCACCGGCCAGACGGTGAGCGACGACCAGGTGGCCGAGATCGTCCGCTGCGGCCAGGCCGCGGCCACTTCCAGCAACCTCCAGGCCACCACGGTGATCCGGGTCCGGGACGGGGAAAAGCGGGCCAGGATCGCCGAGCTGGCCGGAGGCCAGGGCTACGTGGCCAGCGCGGGCGCCTTCCTGGTGTTCTGCGCCGACCTGCACCGGGCGAAGCTGGCCTGCGAAATGCAGGGCGGGACCTTTGCCCCGGGCATGACCGAGCACTTCCTGCTGGCCACCGTGGATGTGGCCCTGGCGGCGCAGAACTGCGCGGTGGCCGCCGAATCCATGGGACTGGGGATCTGCTACATCGGCGGCATCCGCAACGCGCCCCAGGCGGTGACAGAACTGCTGGAACTGCCGGAATTCGTCTATCCGGTGTTCGGCATGTGCCTGGGTCACCCCGACCAGGACCCGGAAGTGAAACCGCGCCTGCCGCTGGCGGTGGTGCTCAAGGAAGACAGCTACCAGGATCCGGACGCCCTGGACGGGATCCGGGCCTATGACGAGGAACTGCGGGCCTACTACCGGACCCGCACCGGCGGAACCAAGGACAGTTGCTGGAGCGCGGAGATGAAGGCCCTCGTGGGCCGGGAAGCCCGTCCGCACATGCGCGGGTTCCTGGCCGGACGCGGATTCACCATGAAGTGACCGGCGGCCCGCCCCGCCCCTTCCGTTCCCCCTCATCGCCAGCCCATCATCAGGTGTCACCCATGCCTATCTATGAATACAAATGTGCTTCCTGCGGCAAGGCCGAGGAGCTGATCGAACGGCTGTCGGCTTCGGTCAGCCACGACTGCGGCCTGTGCGGAACCGCGCAGGGCATGCAAAGGCAGCTTTCGGTGGCGGCCATCGCCAGTGCGGAGCCCGGGACCGGGCGCGGACCCGCGGGGCCTTCGCCGTGCGCGGGCGGCGGCTGCAATTGCCCCTTTGCCAGCTGACCGGGAACGACCTGGGCCAAGAGGGCTGAGCTTGACCGGTTGGTCCGGTCGTGTTTATAACGTTTAATTCAATCTTTATAGTTAATCCCATTCGAGCCAGCGTCGTGCCGTTGGCCTGGGTGCCTTTGGCTGCGCATCCCAAGGGACAAGTCGGCCGGTGGGTGGCTGGCCCCTGACCGGATGACGGTGACATGCGAATCAATCAATAATCCTAAGTTCCAGGGATGGGATGGATTGGCGGTATCCTGAGCCTTGTAACATCTCCGGTGGATGGTTTTCCCTCGAACGATCGGAATGAGAAATAAAGGGGAACCGCCGTGAGGACGCCATGTTCTTGAAGTCAACCTACGCGAATATGGCCGCCTGCGCCGGCGCGTGCCTGCTGGCCATGCTGCTGTCCCTTCCCTCGTTCTGGGCCTATGCCCGGATCCGGGAAGCGGCCGCGGAGCGCTATCATACCTTCGAGGTCATGCTCCATGGACAGGAGCTGCTCTCGGCCCTGGTTGACGCCGAAACCGGTGAACGCGGCTACGCTCTGACCGGGGACGCGGCTTTTCTGCAACCGTACCTGGCCGTTTCCAGCAAGGTGCAGGAGCAGTTGCGTGCCCTGCAGCAACTGGCGGTGGCGGGCGAGTCCAAGCGGATTCTGGCGGCGATCACGCCGATGGTGGACGCCAAGCTGGCCGAACTGGCCCGGGTCATCGAATTGCGCCGCAGCGAGAACCTGGCGGAGATGCTGGCGGTGGTGCGGGAGGGGACCGGCAAGCGGCTGATGGATAGGATCCGGGGGCAGTTGCAGGATTTCGACCGGACGGAGCAGGGCATCCTGGTGCAGAACCAAGCGGCACTCAGGCTATACCTGAACCGGCTTCGGATCATCATCATGGCCGTCAGCGTGCTCATCCTGCTGGCGGCGCTTGCCGCTGTCTATCTGTTCCACCGCCATTCCGTGCAACTGCTGAAGAACCTGGTCCACAGGGAAACAGAACATCTGCTCCATCTCCAGGAAGAGACCAATGGCCAGCTGAGCCGGGCCAACCTCACCCTGGTGGCCAATGAGACCGAGCTCGGCGCCACGCTGGGAGCCCTGAAGGAGAAGAACCAGGAACTGGAAACGGCCATCGGGGTGGCAGACAAGGCCAACCAGGCCAAGTCGGAATTCCTCTCCAGCATGAGCCACGAACTGCGCACCCCGCTCAACGCCATCCTCGGGTTCGCCCAGCTGATGGAGACCGCCGCCCCGCCCCCGACCCCGGCCCAGAAGCTCAGCATCGAGCAGATTCTCCAGGCAGGATGGTACCTGCTGGAACTGATCAACCAGATCCTGGATCTCGCGGTGATCGAGTCCGGCCGGCTGTCCCTTTCAGCGGAGCCGGTGTCCCTGGGCGAAGTCCTGTCCAATTGCCAGTCCATGGTCGAGGCCCAGGGGAGCGCCCGGGGCCTCCGGTTGACTTGGACCGTCTTCGCCGCGCCCTGCTTCGTCCACGCGGACCGGTTGCGCTTGAAGCAGGTGCTCCTCAACCTGTTGTCCAATGCCATCAAATACAACAAGCCCGGGGGCACCGTCGCGGTCGAATGCACCGCGATCAACCCGAGGCGGATCCGCATCAGCGTGCGGGATTCCGGCCCGGGGATCTCCAAGGGCCATTTGAAGCAGCTGTTTGAACCGTTCAACCGGCTCGGCCAGGAGCATGGGCCCGAGGAGGGCACGGGCATCGGGCTGGTGATGAGCAAGCTGCTGGTGCAGCTCATGGGCGGAGTGATGGGCGTGGAAAGCACCGTCGGGGTGGGCAGCGTGTTCTGGTTCGAATTGAACCGTTCCGAGCCACCGGAATTCCTGGGCTCGCGGGAGGAGCCCGCCCCCGGGCCGCTGGCGGCAGTGGCCACCGCCAATGCGCCCGCGGCGCCCAGGGTGCGGACGGTGCTGTACATCGAGGACAATCCCGCCAACCTGGATCTGGTGGGGCGGCTGCTCGGGCGGCGAGCGGATCTGGTCTTCCTGAGCGCGGGGGATGCCACCCGGGGCTTCGCCCTGGCGCGCCAGCAAAGGCCGGACGTCATCCTGATGGACATCAATCTGCCCGGCCTGAGCGGCATCCGGGCCATGGGGATGCTCCAGGATGACGAGGCCACTTCGGGCATTCCCGTGCTGGCCGTCAGCGCCAATGCCATGGCCGGTGACATCGCGGCGGGACTGGAAGCGGGATTCTTCCGCTACCTCACCAAGCCGATCCACATCCAGGAGTTCATGACCGCCATCGATGAGGCCCTGGATCTGGATTCCGCGAAGTTGGTATAGTCGGTCACCGGGCATAGACGAGGAGCGACCCTGGGGCTGATGGGATGGTTGTTTGGGCGGTCGGACGCCGCTGCCCCCCTTGGGGCCGGGCCCGAAGCCCCGGTCCCTCCCGGCCCCCGTTAAAACAGAGGTTCCAGTCCTTCCTTCAGGGAGGGCCATCGGAGTTCAAGCTGGAGTTCCGCCCGGGTGCGCAGTCCCAGGATCCGGCGATCGGGACCGGCCATGGCGGATTCCCCGACGCTTTCCGGGGGCGGGATCCCCAGCCGGCCGGCCACGTGCCGGATCACCTCCCGGCGGCGCAGGGGCATGGCATCGGTGGCGTGATAGATGGCCCCGTTCCGGCCCCGGTCCAGGACGGCGATGACCGCCCCGGCGGCATCGTCCAGGTGGCAGAAGTTCATCCAGGCGCCGTCCCCCGGCCCCAGGGCCATGGCCCCGCTGCGGACCCGGTCGATCAGCCCGGCCCGGCCCGGACCGTAGAGCCCGGAGAGCCGGACGATGCGGGCCTGGGCGATACCGTCCAGGAGCAGGTGTTCGGCTTCCACCAGGATTCGGCCGGTGCCGGATCCCGGCGCCGGCCGGGTGGTCTCGTCCACATCGGAACCGTCCCGCTGGGCGAACAGCCCGGTGGAGCCGGTGTGGATCAGGGCTCGCACGCCCAGCCTGCGCGCCGCCAGGAGCAGGGTGGCGTTGGCCTCGAGGTAGGCCCGGCGATAGGCGGTCTCACCACCCCCCTGGGCCGCCTGCAGGGCGAGGATGGCCTCCACTCCCTCGGGGATGCGGCCGGCTGCTGCCGGGTCGGCGAGGTCCAGGGCCAGGGGGTCGATGCCCAGGGGGCGCAGGGCTTCGGCCCAGGCGGAGTCGGTGCGGATCCCGGTCACCCGGTCGCCCCGGGCCAGCAGCCTGGCCGCCACCACCGTGCCCAGCCAGCCGCAGCCCGCCACCAGGACGTGCATCCTCAGCCCCCGGCCGTACTGGGCCAGAGCGCGGGGCGGTGGACCCGGTTGGCGCGGGATGGGGCAATGGACAAGAGCATGGGCCGGGACCCTCCAGGAAGCCGCGAGGCCGGAAGTTTACCATAGGCCCCGGCACGGGCTGCCGCCGAAGCCCGGAGCGGGCTACACTCGGTCTGGAACGCGGAACCATCCGGTGGTTGGCGGTCGGGAGGGCAGTCCTTTGAACGAATTCGACGAGAAGGCCCGCAGTTGGGACGAAGATCCCGCCAAGGTGGAGCGGGCCCGGAAAGTGGCCGAGGCCATCCGGGCCCAGGTGGGCGCCCTGGCCGGCCTGAGCGCCCTGGAATACGGCTGCGGGACCGGACTGCTTGGGTTCGCCCTGCAGCCGCACTTGGGCCGGGTGACCCTCGCCGACAGTTCTCCGGGCATGCTGGCGGTGCTGGAGGAAAAGATCGCCGCCAGCGGGTTGGCCAACCTGGTTCCGCTGCATCTGGACCTGGCCGCGGAGCCCGCTCCCGAGGCCCGCTATGACCTGGTCTGCACCCTGATGACCCTGCACCACATTCCGGATACGGACGCCATCCTGGAGCAGTTCCGCGGCTTGCTGAATCCGGGCGGGCACCTGTGCATCTCCGACCTGGACCAGGAGGACGGTTCCTTTCATGGGGCGGGAGTGGAAGTGCACAAGGGCTTCGACCGGGAGGACCTCGCCGCCAGGCTGGCCCGCGGTGGGTTCGGCAACATCCGCTTCAGCTCACCCTTCGAAATCCAGCGGACCTCGGAGAAGGGTGCCTTG
>Ga0302270_10002876_pt1 | contig 16550 bp, 16 predicted proteins | sample III_Bog_E2_3_FD_198773 | JGI IMG/M metagenome (GOLD analysis project Ga0302270, IMG submission 198773) | Peat permafrost microbial communities from Stordalen Mire near Abisko, Sweden - III_Bog_E2_3 | ecosystem: Environmental > Terrestrial > Soil > Wetlands > Peat | place: Sweden: Abisko... | reverse complement strand
GGCCTTCCGCCGGTGGTGGTGGGGTTGTTCGTGACCCTCATGCTCTGGCGCAACGGGCCCCTGGGCTTCCTGGAGCTGTTGTACACGCCTACGGCCATCATCCTGGCCCAGACCGTCATCGCCACCCCCATCATCGCCGGCATCAGTCTGGCGGCCATCCAGCAGCTGCCCCCTGACCTGCGGTTGCAGATCCTGTCCCTGGGCGCCAGCCGCTGGCAGATGGTGCGCCTGCTGGCCGGGGAGGCCCGGCTTCCGCTCCTGGCCGCAGTCATGGCCGGCTTCGGCGGGGTGATCTCCGAAGTGGGCGCCTCCATCATGGTGGGCGGCAACATCAAGGGCAGCACCCGGGTGCTCACCACCGCCACGGTCATGGAGACCGGCAAGGGCAACTTCGACACCGCCATCGCCCTGAGCCTGATCCTGCTGGTGCTCACTTTCACCGTCAACGCCGTCCTCACCCACATCCAGCAGCGGGACCGGCCCCGATGACCGGGGCCCTGGAAGTCCAAGACCTGAAGGTGGTCCGGGGCGGCGCCCTGGTGCTGGACATTCCCGCCCTGGCGATCGGGCCCGGGTCCGTGCTCGCCCTCATCGGCCCCAACGGCTCGGGCAAGACCACCCTGCTCAAGACCCTGGCCGGCCTGCAGGAGTTCACCAACGGCCGTCTGCGGTTCCAGGGCCAAGAGCTGGATTCCAGGGCCGCCCGGGAAGCCTATCGGAAACGGGTGACCATGGTGTTCCAGCAGCCCCTGCTGTTCGACACCACCGTCGCCCGCAACCTGGAAGCCGGTTTGAAGCTGCACGGCATCCCGGGCCCGGAACGGGACCGGCGCGTGCTGGCCGAAGCCCGGCGTTTCGGCATCGAGCCGCTGCTGGGCCGGCAGGCCCGCAAGCTCTCCGGCGGCGAAGCCCAGCGCGCCAGCCTGGCCCGGGCCTTCGTCCTGGCGCCGGAGATCCTGTTCCTGGACGAGCCGTTCGCCGCCCTCGACCCGCCCACCCGGGAGGCCCTCATGGACGACCTGGGCGCGGCCCTGCGCCAGACCCGCACCACCGCCGTGCTGGCCACCCATGACCAGATCGAGGCCCTGCAGCTGGCGGACCGGCTGGCGGTGCTGCACCAGGGCCGGATCGTCCAGAGCGGCACCGGCCCCGAGGTCATCAATCAGCCGGTGGATGAGTTCGTGGCCGGATTCGTGGGCATGGAAACCGTCATTCCGGGCCGGGTCACCGCCAGCGGGATGGGGCTGTGCCGGGTGTCCGCCGCCGGGCGCGAGCTGGAGGCCGTGGGTGCACCCGGGGTCGGCGCGGCAGTGCTGGTGGGGGTCCGGCCCGAGAACGTCACTCTCTCGGCCCACCCGGACTCCGTCACCAGCGCCCGCAACCGTTTTCCCGGCACCGTGACCCGGATCGTGCCCCGGGGACCCTATTTCAAGGTCGAGCTGGACTGCGGCTTCGCCCTCGCCGCCTTCGTCACCGCGCACTCCCTGGAGGCCCTGGCCCTGGCGCCGGGAAGCGAAGTGGTTGCCAGTTTCAAAGCCACGGCGGTCCACCTGATGACCAACCGCAGGTAGGGGCGATGGCTCAGAGGCCCTTCAGGGCCGGTCGAGGATCGGGGATTCAGCCTCCCGCGCCGTCTCACCCTCCAGGCTGTTCCCCCCGGCGGCCCGAACCGAGGCGGCCCGTGCCATGGCCAGGACCAGGAGTTCCCCGGAGCCCTCGATCGGCTCCCGGGTGCTGGCCACCCCGCCGCTGAGGGAGGGACGGAAGGCGCGGGAGCCCAGGGTAAGTTGGACGTTCTCCCAGCCTCCCCGCAGCCGTTCCGCGGCCAGCAGGGCGTCCAGGGGCTGGGTCTGATGCAGCAGCGCAGCGAACCGGCCTGGTCCCAGCCGCCCGGTGAGGTCCGCCTCACGGAGGGTCCGGTTCAGGAAGGTGGCGAACGCTTCCTGCACGTGGGCCATGGGCGCCGGGCCGTGCTGTTCCGAAAGGGCGGCGAAATCGTCCAGATCCAGCACAAGGAGGCTGGTGGTCTTGCCGTTGCGAAGACTGCTGCCGACGGCGCGGTCCAAGTGGTCCCGGAAACCCTGGGCGCTGGCCAGACCGGTTACCGGATCCGTCGCCGCCAAACGGTCCAGCCGGCGCCGGATCCTCTGCCCCTGGACCTGGGCCAGCAGCAAGGTGGAGCCCTGTTGCGCAGCGAGAATCCCGATCCAGAACCAGGCCCGGGTCTGGGGTCCATAGGCGCCGCCCTCCACCGGGATGAAGGCGGATGTCAACCCGGCCCCCAGGGCGGCCATGGCCATGGCCATGGCCAGCATCGAGCAGATCCTGGCCGGGAGCTGGAACTCCCCCTCCCGGGGCAGGCGCCACAGCTCACGGGAATGGGCCAGGGCCAGGACGGCCAGCACGGCCGGCGCCACCAGACTGGGTACCCAACTGAAGCCCATGGCCTGGAATGCGATCCCGACCGCCACCCACGCCCCCAGCGCGGTCCAGCCCCACCGGTCCATGCGCGCCGGCAGGCCCGCGTATCTGCGCAGGGCCCAGAGGCCGTAGCCGGCGCCCAGCACCAGCAGAGGGCTGAGCCCACCGGCGGAATCCTCCGGCCGGGCCAGGTAGGACAGGATGCCCAATCCCTGGAGGACCGCTGCGGCCAGCACATGGTTCAGACCATGCTCTCCGCGCTGCCCCCAGCCCAACAAGGCGGAATGAAAGGTCGAAAACGCAACCAGGGCCAAGCCCACACCGAGCAGGCCCTGGGGATCGAAGGTCATGGGAAGGCTCGTGGGAAGGAGTATCACGCCCATTGCAACGGCTGCCATGGGAAAAGACTTGAATTTCGCCCGATCTCCCTTACCGGTATATCCACCCGTATACGGTGAGCCCCATCACATATCCATGGTCGTTTCTTGTCCGCAGCGACCCAGCGCAGTACTTTTACCTTGGGATAATTTCAGGTTTATGACGGCTTAAGGGAATTCACCCCTGGATGGGAGCGGCTCCGGATGAGACAGCTGAAGATCAACCTGCCCGAATGCGATGGCGGCAGCCATTGCGCCCATGAGTGTGAACAAGCCTGCGCCACCCGGGTGTTCAAGCTGGATGACGGCCGGTTCGCGGCCCTGCACATCCAGCAACTGGCCAGCGGCGAAGCTTCCGCCGTGATCTGCGACCAGTGCGGCGACTGCGTTGCGGTCTGCCCGACCGAGGCCCTGAAGCGCAACAAGCTGGGCGTAGTAATGATCGACAAGAAGCTGTGCGTGGGTTGCTACATGTGCGTCGGTTTTTGCGAAAAGGGCGCCTTCGAACGGCTTCCGGACTGGCTGGAGCCCTACAAGTGCACCGCCTGCGGCATCTGCGTCAAGGCCTGCCCCCATACCGCGCTGGCCATCGTCGACGTCCCCGTCCCCGCCCCCAGAATCATCTGAACCAAGGACTCCGCCATGACCCTCCCCGAAGCAGGCAGCGCCATCCCGCAGTGCACGGTGGACTTCACCCAGCGCACCGAGTATCACCAGGGCCTGGACGCCATCAAGGCGGCGCATAAGGTGCTCAAGGAAGTCTCCTTCATCCCCAGTCGGCCGGAAAAGGGCTACAACGGCCGCAGCCTCCATGTGGACCTGTCCAGTCTGGAGGTCCAGGAGAAGCCGGTCACGCAGCAGATGAAGGATCTATTCATCGGCGGCCGGGGCTTCGGCCTGTGGCACCTCTGGAATGCCGTCACCCCGGCCACCCGGTGGAACGACCCCGAAAACGAGATCATCATCAGCCCCGGCCCGGTCGCCGGCATCACCCAGTACCCGGGCAGCGGCAAATCACTGGTGGTCTCCATTTCCCCCCAGACCGACATCCCCATCGATTCCAACGTGGGCGGCTACTTCGGCCCCCTGCTCAAGTTCTCGGGCTTCGACGCCCTGGAACTCCAGGGCAAGGCCGGGCAGGACGTGATCCTGTTCATCGACGGCCAGAACGGCATCATCCGGGTGGAAGCCGCCCCCCTGGAGCCGGTGGACAGCCATGTGCTGGCCGAGATCCTCACCCGGATGTATGCCGTGGACGAAGCCGACCGCCCCAACATCTCGGTGGTCTGTACCGGAGCGGCCGCGGATCACAGCCTGATCGGGATGCTGAATTTCTCCTGGTGGGACAAACGCCGGGGCTGCGTCAGGCTCAAGCAGGCCGGACGCGGCGGCATCGGCACCGTGTTCCGGGACAAGCGGATCCGGGCGCTGGTCTGCCGGGGACCGGTGGTCAAGGCCGACCTCAACCATCCCGCCGATTTCGAGACCCTGGCCAGGACCGGCATCAAGCTGCACAAGGAGATCCGCACCCTGGACGGGAGCCAGTGCAAGATGCGCCGGAACGGCACCGCCCACATCGTGGAGATCATGGACGCCTATGACCTCCTGCCCACCCACAACTTCCAGTTCGGTTCCCACCCGGATACCCATCGGATCGCCTCCGATGTCTGGGAGGCCCGGTGCAGCCAGGCCACCGTGGACGGGTGCTGGTACGGGTGTTCCCTGGCCTGCGCCAAGGGCGCCGACGGTGTGGTGCTGCGAACCGGCCCCTACCGGGGCCATACGGTCACCGTGGACGGCCCCGAATACGAGAATGCCGCGGGCCTTGGCTCCAACGCCGGCATCTTCGACCCGGAATGGCTGCTGGAACTGAATTTCTACTGTGACACCTACGGCATCTGCACCATCACCTACGGCACCCTCGCGGCCTTCGTGATGGAGTGTTTCCAGCGCGGCATCCTCAACCTGGAACGCACCGGCGGCCTGGAGCTGGTCTGGGGCAATGCCGAAGCCGACCTCGAGATGATGCATCAGATGGCCCGGGGCGAAGGCTTCGGCGTCATCGCCGGCCAGGGCGTGAAGAAGATGAAAGAACTGTTCATCGCCAACGGCTGGGGCGACCCCAAGCTCATCCAGGACATCGGCATGGAATGCAAGGGCCTGGAGTACAGCCAGTATCTTTCCAAGGAGTCCCTGGCCCAGCAGGGCGGCTATGCCCTCACCAACAAGGGCCCCCAGCATGACGAAGCCTGGGTGATCTTCATGGACATGGTGAACAAGCAGCTCCCCACTTTCGAAGACAAGGCCGAGGCCCTCTACTACTTCCCCCTGTTCCGCACCTGGTTCGGGCTCAACGGATTCTGCAAGCTGCCCTGGAACGACATCGCCCCGGCGGACAACGCCAGCACCGCCGAACCGGCCAAAATCCCCGAACATGTGCAGAACTATCTGGATCTGTTCAGCGCCACCACCGGCATCAAGATCGACAAGGAGACCATGCTTGTGCAGTCGGCCCGGGTCTACAACTTCCAGCGGGTGTTCAATATCCGAATGGGCAAAGGGCTCCGGGCGAACGACGTCCCCCCCTACCGCTCGGTCGGGCCGGTCACCCGGGAGGAGTACGAATCCCGGGCGGAGCGTTATGACAAGCAGATGGTCGAGGACATCGGGGTGGACCCCGCAGGCAAGTCCCTGGACGAGAAGATCGCCATCACCCGAACCTACCGCATGGACCGCTATAGCAAGCTGTGCGATGCGGTCTACGCCCGGCGGGGCTGGACGGCTGACGGCGTGCCGACCATGGCCCGCCTGCGGGAACTGGGCCTGGACGTGCTTCCGGAGGTTGTCGCGATCGTCCGGGCGCACGGCGGTTGAGGATGATCCAGGTCAATGGCGACCCCCTGGCATGGACCCCGGGCCTGACCGTCCGGGGGGTGCTCAAGGCGAAGAACTACCTGTTCCCCCTCCTGATCATCAGCATCGACGGGGCGCGGGTGGAACCGCCCGCCTACGACACCACCGCCGTCCCCGACGGCGCCGTGGTCCAGGTCATCCACCTCCTCAGCGGCGGTTGAGCCCCACGGCAGTTTGAACGGTTCGGCCCATCCCAACCTTCCCTGCCGGTGGCCCAGGATTCGATCGCTCGTGTCCCCAGGACGGGCGCCGACCCATTTCGGGTCCTGGGTCGGCGCAAGACCACCAGGGATACACAGGGCCCAGGTCGTCGCCGGCCGGCACAGCCGGGCCGGGACCCGGACGCCCCAGGGGAGGTGGGCCAAAAGGTCCAAACTGGCCTAAAAAAACGGCCACCCCGAAAGGTGGCCGTTTTTCCGGAACGGGAAAACTACATCTGGTCCTTGAGGCCCTTGGCGGCCTTGAAGACGACCTTGCGCCCGGCGGGGATCTGGATCTTTTCGCCGGTCTTGGGGTTGCGGCCCATCTTTTCCTTGGTCGCGCGAACTTCGAAGGTGCCCAGACCAAACACGTTCACCCGCTTGCTGTCGAGCAGGGACTGGACGATCTCGTCCCGGAGGCCGTCGAGCATCGCCTTGGCACGGGCCTTGGTGAGATCGTGGGCCTCGGCCAGCGAGGCGGAAAGCTCGGGGATGCCGATGGTTTCAGGTTTGATGACGGTCTTGCTCATGCTAGCCCTCTTGGGTGATTTAAAGGAACTCTGTGGAACCAGGCCCTTTTGGGCCGATTCCGTAGAACGAAAAGGTTATCAGTGACTATTCGGCGGCGAGAGCCGTCACTTCGACGTGAAGCTTGGCGTGGACGCCCGAATAGAGGCGGATATCGACGTCGTAGGTGCCGACGGTCTTCACGTGCGGAACGGTGATGGACTGCTTTTCCAGCTCGAAGCCCTTGGCCTTGAGCAGATCGGCGACATCGCCATTGGTCACGGAACCGAACAGGGTGCCGTTTTCGCCGACCTTCTTGGCGATGGTGAGCGCGATCGCTTCCAGCTTGGCGGCCTGGGCCTGGGCATCGGCCAGTTCCTTGGCGCGCATCTTGAGGTTGCGCTCCTTCTCCAGTTCGATCTGGCGCTTGTTGCCGGAAGTGACGGGAAGGGCCTTTTTCCGCGGCAGGAGGAAGTTCCTGGCGTAACCATCCTTGACCGACACGACATCGCCGCGCACACCAAGGTTCTGAACGTTTTCGACGAGAAGAATCTCCATGACTAACTCCTGATCTTGGCCAGCGCTATTGCGTTGTCCCCTCTTAGGTTAGGCGGTGGAACGTCCACAGCCAGGGTTCTCCGGAAACTGGAGCCCGTTCCCTCGGTGGGTTGAGGCCATACTCATTGCCTTTGGAGTTTAGCGCATCGTCCCCCGGAACGGAACCCAAAGACACCGGCCCGGATTCCGCGCCGTGCGGAGCTGGCTCCGCTACGCTGCCAGCACCGTTGTTGCTCTGGTTGGATTGAACGACCGTGCGAGGCACAAGCTGCCGTAGCGGAGCGAACTCCGCAACGGCAACTAGCCCCGTTGGAATCCTTTTCGATTGGCCGTCCTTGTTGGCTCCTAGAACGCGCCGACCCAGGGGCCGGTCTCCTGGCGGAGGTTCAGTTCGGGCATTTCGTTTTCCTTGAACATGAAGTGGTTGCTGTTCCAGCTCCCGCAGGAATCGCAGCGGTCGGCGTAGTCGGGTGACTTGTGGCCGCAGACCCCGCACTCGAAGCGCATCTTGAGCACGCCGATGTTGCGCAGGAGCTGGCGGTACTCGTTCAGGGCCTGCTCCATCCGGCCCCGCCGGGCGTGGATCTTGGCCATGAAGAAGTAGAGGATGGGCGAATAGACCACCTGGGCCCGGACGTCCTGGAACAGGACCAGGGCCTCGTCCAGGATTTCCAGACGATAGAGCATCTTGCCCAGGAAGAATTTGGCGGTGACGGCGAATTCGCTGGTGGCGGCGACCCGGCGCAGGACCGAGAGGCCCTCCTCGGGCTTGCCGCTCTGGATGTAGAAGTCCTCGACTTCCTGGAGCAGGGCGCCCTCCCCGGTGCTCCGGAAGCCCTCCAGCCAGATCTCGAGCCCCTGGGCCTCCTGGTCCTGCAGGATCATGCACCGGCCCAGGCTCAGATAAGCAGGAACGAAGGAAGCGTCCTCCTTGATCACCTGCTGGAAGATCTGGGCCGCCTCCTTGAACTGGTCCGCCTCGACCTTGCCCATCCCCACTTGGTACAGGAAACCGATCCCCTGGGCACGCTCGGCCTGGTTCATGAGCGCCGCGAACCTGGAGGCGATGCGCCGGTGGACGTCGAGGGCGTCATCCCAGCGGCCGGCGTCCACGTGCAGGCTCCTCAGCTTGCGCAGGGCCCGCAGGGCGTGCTTGGGGTAGTCCCCGGCCAGCCCCTTGAGGACGGCGACCGCCCCGTCCGGATTGCGGGCGGCGATCAGCGCTTCGGCCAGAAGGTAGTGGAATTCGATATGTTCAGGCCGGGCAAGGCAGCAGGTCTCGATGTACCGGACCGCCTGGTCGTAGTCGCCCAATTTCAGGAGGGCCTCGCCCATCAGCAGGCTGGCCGCGTCGTGGTCGCTCCGCTCATGGAGCAGGCTGTCCAGCACCTGCCGGGCCTGACCCGGCAGGCCATGGGCCAGCAGTTCCCGGGCCTCCTCCAGCAGACTTGACAGGCGTTTCCCGGCGCGGGTCGCCGCCGAGGCGCTGAACCCCCGGATCAGCCGCCTGAGTTCCATGATCCCGGTGTACAGGAGGTTCAGGATAAACCCCAGGAGGAACACCCCGATGAGGAGGGTCGACACCTTCACCCGCACCGGGTCCCAGAGCAGGATCTCCAGCGCCATGATCTTGGCATTTCCCACGTAAACGTACCCGACCGAGATCAGCACGAAGGCGATGATGGCGATGAAAAGAACGTTGATCAGACGCATGGCAAGTCCTCATGCTGTTTCGCCCAGTTTGCCATGGTTCTTCCCCCGCGCGCTGTTCCTACCGCGATAGCTTCGCTATTGCGGCAAGTTCCCCGGCTCGTCCAACCACTTCTTGGCGGCGACCAGGTCGCTCCAGACGGCCCGCCGCACATCCTGGGTGTACTGACGCAGCACATAGGCGGGGTGGAAGGTCGGCATCACCGGGATGCCGCCCAGCAGGTCCAGGCGCTGCCATTCGCCCCGGATCCGGGTGATCCCGGTCTGGACGCCCAGCAGTTCCCGCAGCGGGGTCGCCCCCAGGGTCACGATGACCTTCGGCCGCAGCAGCTCGATCTGCCGTTTCAGGTAGGGCAGGCATCTCTGGGCTTCGGGCCCGGTGGGGGTGCGATTGTCCGGAGGACGGCATTTCACGATGTTGGCGATGTAGACCCTGCTCCGTTCCAGACCGATGACACCGAGCATCTTGTCCAGAAGCTCCCCGGCCTTGCCCACGAACGGCCGCCCCTTCAAGTCCTCGTCCCGGCCCGGCCCCTCGCCGATGAACAACAGGCCGCTATCCCCGCTGCCCTCGCCGAACACCAGGCGGATCCGCCCGGCCCCCAACGGGCACGCCAGGCAGCCCTGGATCCCCGCCTCCAGGTCCGCCAGGGAGGTGGCGCCAGCCACCCGCTCCGGGGGCGGGAAGGCCACCGGGTCCGTGGGCGAGGGCGTAGCCACCAGCTGGATGGCGGGAGGAGGCGGCAGCGATTTCGGAACCGGGGGGGGGGGCAGCGGAGTATTTATGCTGGTTTTTTCCTTGTGCACTTCAGGCACGGATTGATGCAGAATAGGTCGAGGCGGTTGTTCCTGGATAGCCTCCCGCGGGACGGGTGGAGGAATCAGCCCCATCACGCCCAGGTCATGGAGGGTGTCGCGCCATGGATGAAGAGGACCGATCATGGTCATAAGACTATCCAGTTTTCAAAAATTCCTCGGAGACGACGGGAACAATCCCAATCCTTGCGACACTCCCTTGATGGAGCCATTCATGGAGCCTTTGAAAACCCCACTGGTCCCCTTCGGGGATTCACATGAATTTCATGACATTTTCGCCTCCCTTTATCCCCGATTGGTGAGTTACGCTCGGCGTTATGGAGCCACCTACCCGGAAGATATTGCCCAGGAAGCGTTCGTGATCCTCATGCAGCGAGACTCCCCCGTCGATCATCCCACCGCGTATTTGTATGGGACGGTCCGGACCCTGTCCCTCACCGAGCGCCGGCCGCTGAAAAATCAATCCATCAGCCTGGAAGCCGTGGTTGAGCCCGGCAAAGGGCCTGATGCGGATGATGATCTTCTCAGCCAGGAGGTCCGGGAGCGAATGAAGGCTCTTTCCCCCACTTTCCGCGAGACTTTGTGGCTCTTTGTGGTTGAAGATCTATCCATTCGCCAGATCTCCGAAATTCTCGATATTCCTGAAGCGACGGTCAAGACCCGGATCCATCGGGCCAAAGCCCATTTGAGAAACCAACTCAATTCCTCTGGAGGTCTCCATGTCCTGGCATGACCCCGCCCGCAGCTCTGAACCCGAATCCGAAACCGCTCTCCGCAACGAACTGCGCGGCCTCCTTGGCATTCCGGCGCAGCCCTTGAACTACTTCGAGAACGATCCCAGCCCGGAGCTGATCCTCCTGGCCGATGACCTTCGGCGGGAAGCCCAGCGGCGCAAGCATACGGCCCGGAGGCAAAGCTCGTGGCTGCTCCTGGCCGCCGCCTTGCCCTTCACCCTGGCCCTGGCCGGCGTGGGCGTCTGGGGCATCGCCCAGAAACACAAGGCCGACCGCCTCACCGCGGCCGTGGTCCACCAGGAAGCGGAAATCCAGCAACTGGCCGCCGCCCAGCAGCACCAGGTTCCCCAGAGCCCCGCAGCTGATGCCCAGCAGCTCAGGGTGCAGGGGCCCCAACCCAAGGGCCAGCAGCCCCGGGCCCTCCTGATGGGCCAGGCGTCGCCCAAAGGCAGGCCCAAGGAGTTGGTGATCCCAGTGCAACGCTCCCCCGACTTCAATCCCAACAACAACGAAAGTGTTAAGACCCATTAATCCAGGCGTTGAATGGGTCGGTTAAGGTTGGACTTGCCCGAGGTAAGATGGGGCAAGGAGTGTTGGTATGTCCAATGGGTTGTCGATTCTGATTCTGATGCTTTCGGCCTTGGCGGCGCTGCTGGCCGGAATGTCGGTGTTCAGCAACAGCCGCCCTCCGGATAACCGGATCAACTCAGTCATGGATGAACTTGATGAGTTGAAGGGCCTTATGAATCAGTTGCAGAAATCCATCCTCCAGCTGGAACGGAAGACGGAGAAGGATCAGAAGGAGGCCAAGTCGGAAATGAAAGAAGTTCTGGAAAAGGTGGCCGACAAGATCGACAAGCGGATCCAGGAACTGGCGGGCTGAGACCCTGTCTCGGAGGGAGTGGGGCTCTAACCTGCTTCGGATTGCAAAGGCGGGGTCCAGCCACGCTCATTGAGCAGGCGGACTCCCATGATCCGGCTCAGTCGGAAGGACATCTCCTCCTGGTGGAGGTGGCAGAAGCCCCGCAGATGCTCCCCATCCAGCCCTTGGGGGGTGACCTTGCGCAACTGGGCCCGATGGGCGGCCAGGGGCAGGTAGGTGAGTTCCACGATGAGGTTGTAGCTGGCCGCGTATTCCAGGATGCGCTGGGTCTCTTCAGCCGCCTGGGCGCCACCGCCCAGGTGCAGCATCGGCACCCGACGCCGGATCTCCTGGTAGAGATTGGGATCTTCACTCTGGATACGCTGGAGCGCGCCGTGGATGATCTGGCGCACTGGGTCCAGATGGTGGTTCATGCCCTGCTCGTCCACGAACGAAAGACAGGCCAGGGACCAGAGGTACAGGGCCTCGTCGCCGTCGATGCTCACCGGCAGGAAGCGGCCCGGCTTGGGCAGGAAGCCGGCCTGTTTCAGGAGGGCGAAGGCGTTGCCCGGCCCGTTGGCCTCGAGCACCGTGTCGGAAATGGGCTTGAGGTGCAGGGAGGCCAGTTCGGGGCGGAGCGCCAGTTCTTCGGCGAGGCTGGCGCTGCGGGCCTTCACCAGCCGGCAGCCCTGCAGCACCTCCACCTCGCCCAGGCGCCGGGCCAGATCTTCCAGAAGCTGGGATAGGGGCTGGGGCACCGCGGAGGAGGGGCTCCCACCCAGCAGGCACTTCATGTCTTCCAGGGTCAAGCCGGAATCCAGGGCCCGGATGAGCGTATCCGACCCGACTCTCAGACTCACCATGGTGTCCAGGGTCTCCACTTCGGCCATCTGGGCCAGGCGAAGCAGCCGATGGGGATTCTGCACCACGGGGGTGAGCAGTTCCAGGGTGGGCTGGATGACCAGGGGCTGTTCGGCCAGAAGAAGGGCCCAGTGGGGTTCCGTCCCCCGGTGGTCCCGGAGCAGGTATTCGTGGGTGAGGGCCTCGCCATGGGGGGAAAGGACCAGGTGCTCCCCGGCCCCGTCCAGGCTCACCAGGCCAAGGCGGCCCAGGAACGGCAGGAACACGGACTGGGTCCGCTGGACGTCCAGCGGATGGAGGGTCTGAAGAAAGGACAGGAACGGCTCCACCGACAGGACCTGCCCTTTCCGCTCCAGCAGGTGCTGCATGAAGAACAGCCGGTCCTCGGCTGGGGGCATGTTCCACAGCTTCAGATCATGTTCCAGCAGGATGGCGAAAGCCCGTTCCGCCACCCACCGGGGAGAGTGGGAGAGGACCGCGGGCAGCAAAGTATCCACCCGGCCATCGCGGTTCCAGAGCAGCCCGAGCCGGTCGAGCAAGGTGAAGATCAAGGTGGCGTCTCGTTCTTCGCGGATGAGGGCGTTCTTTTGCAGAAGCTGACCCAGCTCCTTCTTGGCCGGCAGGCCCCCTTTCAGCACCCGGATCCCGCCCATGCAGCGCAGCAGCACCGAGGTCAGGGCCAGGGAAAAGCCGTATGATTGGGCCGAAGTCAATGTCACCGAGGGATCCGCCTGGAAGGCGAAGGCCCCATCCTCGAAGTCGGCCAGCGCGTCCGCCACCCGGCCCGCGACCCGCCAGCAGTCGCCGTCAGGCAGGATGAGCCCCAGCCCGGCCAACCCGGCCTGGAGCTCCGGGTCGGGCTGTTCCCCGTCCTCGGCCAGGCTCTTCAGGGCCCGCAACTGCCGGCTACCCAGATCCAGCAGGGTGTTGGTCAGATGCTTATTGTCCTCGAGATGGAACACCATGGTCTTCAACAGCCGCATGCGCCCTTCCGGGCCTTCCTGCCAATGCTGGGGAAGCGGAAGCTTGCGCCGCTCGCAGATCTGCCGAAGTTGTTCATCGGTGCAGTTAGCCAATAGCTGGTAATGCGAAGGGCCCATGATTCCTCACTTGCATCTGCCAGTACAGACGACCGATCAGTTTCTCATGATTTTCCAGATCGCGTGAGTCAAATTAACGCTCCTCCCGCTCCCTTCGGCAACCATTGACCCGGCTCATTTCTGCTCCTAGTCTCAAGGGTTTGGGATGCATTCCGTGATCGAACACCGTCCCGACAACCCCCTGATCGTCCAGAGCGACCGCACCCTGCTCCTGGAGGTGTCCCATCCTTGTTTCGAGGAGGTCAGGGACGAATTGACCCGTTTCGCCGAACTGGTGAAGTCGCCCGAGCACATCCATACCTTCCGCATCACCCCCCTTTCCCTTTGGAACGCATCGGCCGCGGGCGTGACCGGCAGCGAAATCGCCGCCACCCTGGAGCGATGGTCCAAGTATCCGGTCCCCCAGAACCTGCTCCAGGAGATCCAGGACCATGGCACCCGCTATGGCAAACTGCGACTGGTCGACCGGGACGGCCGGCTGGCCCTGGAAATGGACGACCGGGGCCTCTACTACGAACTGGAAAACCAGCGCAGCCTGGAGCCACTCCTGGCAGAACCCTACCCGGACCAGCGCGGAATCTTCCTGAAGCCCGGCATGCGCGGGGAGGTGAAGCTTCAGCTCATCCGCCTGGGCCACCCGGTGAAGGACATGGCTGGCTTCAAACCCGGCGACCCCCTGGCCTTCGAACTCCGGACGAGGCTTGCCGGGAGCGGCAAACCGTTCGGCCTCCGGCCCTACCAGAAAGCGGCGGCGGACGTATTCCATGCCGGTGGGGGTCCCGAAGGCGGCGCGGGCGTGCTGGTGCTGCCCTGCGGCGCGGGCAAGACGGTCATCGCCATCGCCTGCATGGCCCGCCTGCAGACCTGCACCCTGGTGCTCACCACCAACGTCACCGCGGTCAAACAATGGAAGCAGGAACTGCTGGACAAGACCAGCCTCAGCCCAGACCAGATCGGGATCTACACCGGTGAGTGCAAGGAGATCAAGCCCGTCACCATCGCCACCTACCAGATCCTCACCTATCGCAAAACCAAGGGCGCGCCGTTCGAACATTTCAAGATTTTCGAAGCGGCCAACTGGGGCCTGGTGGTGCACGACGAGGTGCACATGCTCCCCGCCCCGGTGTTCCGGGCCGTGGCGGAACTCCAGGCCAAGCGCCGGCTGGGCCTCACCGCCACCCTGGTGCGGGAGGACGGCAAGGAGGAGGACGTGTTCTCGCTCATCGGCCCCAAGCGGGTGGACGTGCCCTGGAAGACCCTGGAGCAGAGCGGATTCATCGCCACCGCTCACTGTCTGGAAATCCGGGTCCCATTGCCGCCGGAGGAGCGCATGGCCTATGCCGTGGCGGAACAGCGGCAGAGGTTCCGCCTCGCCAGCGAAAACAGCCTCAAGCTGGCCGTGATGGATGAGCTGATCCAGGGCCACCCCAACGAAAGCATCCTCATCATCGGTCAGTATCTGGAACAGTTGCGCCTGATCGGCGAGCGCCTGGACGGTCCGGTCCTCACCGGCCAGACCCCGGAGCGGGAACGAGAAGAGCTTTACCGCCAATTCAAGGCCGGTGAGTTGCGGGTTCTCATCGTCAGCAAGGTGGCCAACTTCGCCATCGACCTGCCGGACGCCAGCGTGGCCATCCAGGTGAGCGGAACCTTCGGCTCCCGCCAGGAAGAGGCCCAGCGCCTGGGCCGCATCCTTCGGCCTAAAGGCGATCGGAACATCAGCTATTTTTATTCCCTGGTGTCCCGGGACACCACGGAACAGGAATTCGCCCGGAACCGGCAACTGTTCCTTACCGAACAAGGCTACCGCTACCTCATCGAAAGCCGCTACCTGGACGATGCCGGCAAGCTCAGCGAGCCCGAGGTCTGGCAGAAACTCCTTGAGGATACGGCGGGCTGACCGCCCCCAACTGGCACAAGGGGAAACCTCCCATCTGTACCTTGCCCCTTGCCGCCCCAGGCCGGATCCTGGATCGGCGGGTCTTTATCCGTTTTGTTCAAAGGAGTCCCCATGCGCTCTTCGCTTATGTTGCCCCTGGTTCTGGCCCTGGTCGGGTTGGTCGGCTGCGGGTCGAAGCGGAATCCCAACACGGTGCCCGTCACCACCACCTCCAGCCGCAACGCCCCGTCCTGGATCGACAACGAGGAGATTCCGGACGGTCTGGCCGCAGTCGGCATCGCCCAGCCCAATCCCATGCGGGACAAGTCCCTGCAGCGCACCGTGGCCATCGCCGACGCCCGCACCAAACTGGCCGGCAAGCTGAAGGTCCGGGTCCAGAACATGTTCTCCCAGCTCAACCAGCAGGTGACCACCGCCACCGCCGACACCAGCAAGAAGCCGATCAAGACCGATGTGATGAACCGGGTGGTGGAGAACGTCACCCGGCAGCTGGTGGATCAGGAGCTGGCCGGGACCAGCACCCGCGCCCTGTGGACCGACCCCGCCGACGGCAACCTCTACGTGTTCGTGGTCATGACCAAGGACACCATGGACCGCGCCCTGGCCGGCGCCGCCCAGGCCCAGATCAAACAGGAGATCGCCCAGGGCGAGCACTCCCTGGACCGGGCCCTGGACAAGCTGGATGCCGCCATCGCGGCCAGCGCCCCCGGTACCGGCACGAACTAGGAGGCGGACTCGGTAATCGACCATGTCCCCGACTTTCGTCAGGGTCGGCACGGCCGGTTGCGCCAGCAACCGACCGGGACGACCCTGATGAAGGTCTGGAACACAAACCTTTACATTGCCAGGCTCCTAGCGTGCCAGCAGGTGCATGACCAGGGGGGTCACCAGCATCACCAAGGGGATGCCGTAGAGGGCCGCCACCACGTCGTCCGCCACGATGCCGTCACCGCCGGGCAGGGCCTGAATCTGCCGGATGGGCCAGGGCTTCAGGATGTCCAGCAGGCGGAACACCAGGAACGGCACCACCAGCGCCGGCAGCCAGCGCCACCAGCCTGGCGCCACCAGGCGGTGAAAGTTCTGGGCGATCTCCCAACGCATGGGCCAGAGGATGATCCACATGCCCGCCCATTCGTCGGCGACGACGTAGCCGGGATCCTTGGCTCCGGTCTCGGCCACCACCAGGTCCGAGGACCGCAAAGCCATCCAGGTCATGGCCAGGGGGGCCAGCAGGAACAGGAGTTCGACGCCGTAGATGTAATAACCGAGGTGGGGCTGCCGCTGGTGGCCCAGCACCCAGGTGGAGAAAGGGGTGGCCAGAAGCAGGGACAGCAGGCACCATGCGGCCAGCCCGGAGAGGCTGCCCCAGGTTCCGGGGGCCGGACGCAGTCGTCCCGAGCCCAAACCCGTTGCCACCACCCAGGCCCATCGCGGCGCTTTCTTGGTCATCCTCGGTCTCCAGCCATGCCCTACGGCTGCTTCAACCTTCGATCACATTGGGCTCCATGGCAACCTTGGAGGTGATGGAATTGGCGATGACGCAGTACTTGTGCGCCTTCTGGAACAGTTCTTCCACCTTGGCCGCGTCGGT
>Ga0302270_10002865_pt1 | contig 16589 bp, 14 predicted proteins | sample III_Bog_E2_3_FD_198773 | JGI IMG/M metagenome (GOLD analysis project Ga0302270, IMG submission 198773) | Peat permafrost microbial communities from Stordalen Mire near Abisko, Sweden - III_Bog_E2_3 | ecosystem: Environmental > Terrestrial > Soil > Wetlands > Peat | place: Sweden: Abisko... | reverse complement strand
ACGGGCCTCGGCTCCGTCAATGCCGATTCTCTGGCCACCAGCTGGTCTCTGATTAAGTCCGCGCCCGCTGCTTTGAGTTCCATCTCTGCCAGTCCGTCCCAGGTGGCGCCCGGAGGAACCGTGACGCTCACTATTGCCCTCACTACCGCCGCGCCAGCGGGCGGTTTGACCGTAACCCTCTCCGGAGGCATCTCGGCTTTTCCTCTGCCCGCCAGCATCTCCGTTCCGGCCGGCGATTTCAGCGCCAGCCTGAAGGTTGTGGCGGGAACTGTAACGGCCTCCACACCGATTACCGTTACAGCCACGTATAGCGGCGCGACAAAAACGACTACAGTCGCCATTGCTCCGGTTGTATTGCCGACGTTGACGCTGGTCTCGGTAACCCCGGCCACCGTGACGGGCGGAGCCAGCGCCATCCTGGCCGTGGCCCTGAGCGGCGCGGCACCCGCTGGCGGCGCGACCGTCACCCTTTCGAGCACCAGCACCGCATTTCCCGTCTCCGCCCACATCATCGTCCCAGCCGGCGCCAACACAGCGAGCGTAACCGTGCAAACCGCTACAGTCGCCGCTTCCACTCCCTCAATGATCACCGCCATGTACAACGGCGGCACAAAGACCGCCAGCGTCACAATCGTACCTGTAGTCCCGGCGGCTCTCACCTCCGTCTCGGTTTCGCCCACCAGCGTAAGCGGCGGAGCAAATGCCACCCTGACCGTCACCCTCGGCAGCGCGGCGCCCACCGGGGGAATCACGGTCGCGCTTTCGAGCAACAGCAGCGCCTTCCCCGTGCCCGCCACTGTGACCGTTGCCGCGGGCCGGGTGACAGCCAGCGTCACAATTAAGACCTCGGTCGTCACTGCGTCGACGCCTGCGACCATTACCGCGACGTACAACGGTGCTACCCAGGCCGCCAACGTTACGATTACGCCAGTCGTATTGCCCGCCCTGAGTTCCGTGAGCGTTCTGCTGAGTCCCGTCGCGGACATTCCGGCCATTTTGACCGTTCACTTGAGCGCCGCGGCTCCTTCGGGCGGTACGTCGGTAGCGCTCTCGAGTAACAGCAAGGACTTCGCGGTTCCGGCCAGTATCGTTGTACCTGCCGGTCAGCTCGCTGCCAGTATCTTCGTACAGCCGTCCGCGGTCACAGCTTCAACAACGGTGACGGTCACCGCTACCTATAACGGCGTCACGAAAATGGCCTCCGCCACACTGACTCCCGTCGTAATTCCCACGGTTGTATCGGTTTTGGTGAGCCAGGCTTCCGTCAAAGGCGGATCCGACGTGACCTTCACCGTAACTTTGAGCGCTCCCGCGCCTGCCACCGGAACAGTCATCACGCTCAGCAGCACGAATGCGGCGGTTCCCGTCCCACCCACTGTCGAAATGCCGGCAGGTGGGGTTTCCGGAACCCTGCGCATTCAGACCAAAACGGTAAAAGCGTCAACCGGCGGCGTCATCACCGCAAGCTCCGGCGGAACCTCACAATCCGCCGCCGTCACGGTCACCCCGTGACCTCGCTTATCGTGCGTCCTTTAAGTCCGTACGGTCCAGGTCCGCCTCAACGAATCGGATGAGCGCTTCAAGCAGCGCCACACGCGGAAAATGGTCTTTATCGTAAAGCTTCGCCATGCCCGTCTGCCCGAAATCATGCGCCACCGCAACATGATCCGACAGCGCGGTCCCCAGAAACTTCGCACCCGGTAAAGTGCCGTCGGCAGCCAGCAGCATCCCGTCTTCTTTTCCCCGGAAACCGGCGCCCAGCAGCCCCCAGGTGGGCAGCAGAATCTTCGACGTGCTCGCAAAGTCCGACGCCGCCACCACGGAATAGGATGGCACCGGGGCATCCGGATGGCTCACCAAAAACGCGTGGCGAACGTCCGTCTGCATGCTATCGAGAGATGCCCCCACGTTCCCCACACAGCCGCCGGAAACGTCGACATGACGCAGCAAGCCGCGCCCTTCCGCCAGATCCGCCAGTGGCGATCCGCCCACCGCGCCCGCAATCGAAACAAATGCCGCCACTGATTCCGCCGCCGTCCGATCCTGCAACGCCAATTGCAAATCGGCCGCGCCTTTGCTGTGACCCACCACAATGAACTTCGGGCCAGGGTGCTCGCGCAGATATCGCGCGATCAGTTTGCCGTTGTTCTCGCAGCTGTCGTCGGGAACCTGCAACAGCTCCGCATCAACGCCGTGCGCGTTCTTCAGGTGTTCCAGTGCCCTATAAAACGCGCCCGCCGTCGCCGACTCGGTAAATGCGCAGGCGCTCATGAAACCAGGCACGATTAACACCCGGTAATGGCGCATCGGTCTTTGCAGGACCCGCTGGATGGCCGCCTGCGACGGCGTTCCGCTCTCGCCAGCCGCTTCGAGATACGCCCCCGCGCCGCTCCAAACACCGCCATCGGGATTCTCCCCGACCAGCACTGCGTTGAACACCTGGGCGAACCTGCGTTCCGGGGTTGCAGCCTGTGCCCATACCAAACCAACCGCAGCAACTAATGCAAACCGTCGCATGTCAAACCATCGCATGACTTGACCGTACCGCAGCCACTATCCGCGCATCGCTCCGCCGCGCCCCGCCAGCACACCATCGAAGGCGCGCAAGTGCGCCTGCTCCCCCATCGCAATCAGAAAATCCCCCGCCGCGATCCTCGTATCGGCCGGTGGATTAAACACCATCCTGCCGTCCCGCCTCCGCACCGCCAGCACCATCACTCCCGCCTCTCCGATTGTCTTTAACTCGCCCAGCGTCCTGCCCACCACACCAGCCTTCTCATCCACCGGAAATTGCTCGATCATCACATCGAGCCCCATCGATTCCGCCGCGAAATCCAGAAACTGCACCACATGCGGACGCACCAGCGATTGCGCCAGCTTCTGTCCCGCCATGCTGTAGGGCGAAAAAACAATGTCCGCACCCGCACGCCGCAGTTTCGCCTCCGCCTCCTCTTCGGAAGCACGCGTCACAATCGTCAACGCGAGATTCAGGTTCCGCGCACTGAGAATCACGAACACATTATCGGCATCCGTCGCCAGCGCCGCCACAAAACCCCGCGCGCGTTCAATTCCCGCCTCGCGCAGTGTTTCGTCGCGCGTGGCATCGGCCATCAGCGCGGTCATTCCGCCTTCACTCGCGCGCGCGACGCGCTGTTCGTTGCGGTCGATCACCACAAATTGCGCGCCCGTCTTCTGAAGCTCCGCCGCTGCGTTCCTGCCGACGCGGCCATAGCCGCAGATGATGAAATGATCGTGCATTTTTCCGATGGCCTTTCTCTTCCGCCGTTTGCCGAAGCGGTCGTGCAGTTCCATTTCGATAATGGTCTGCGTCATCGTCCCCACGGCAAAAAACACCACGCTTACACCGAACAGAATCAGCGCCGAATTAAACACGCGACCCGCGGGACTGAGCGGATGCACCTCCTGATAGCCCACCGTCGTGACCGTAATCAGCGTCATATAGAAGGCGTCGAAAACCGAATAGCCTTCTATGACGCGGAACCCCGCCGTGCCCGCGCACAGCGTAAACAGCAGTAGCCCCGCAAGCAGCATCACCCGGCGTAAAAGACGGCGTTCCATGAAGTAATCGGCCTACGTTCTCCAAACCCCGGCGCTCTCAGTATATGTCCGGTTCCGGCTATTTCGCGCCCGAATCCGCGGAGTTGTCCTCGGAATAAGCGGGGCGATAGCGCGATTCCACGCCCACCTTGCCGGTCCTGAGCTTCACTTCATGCGCCGAACCGTCTTTCCGGTAGTTGCTCGGCGCGTAAGTCAGCGCATAACCTTCACGCGAATCTTCAATCGCGGCCCGAATCAATCCCGCAAGATCGTTGCTGTCGTCATACACACGCCCGCCTGTGAGCTGCGCCAGTTCATACATCCCTTCGCTTTTCGGCGGGACAGTCGAAACGGTCTCGCCTCTGCCTCGTCCGGTCTGCTGCCACGGAAGTATGCGCATTCCCGCGGGCGCGGGCACAATCTTCAGCCCGCTCACATCCACCGGATAAAGCACCACCTGCGCCGCCGCCAGTTCCCGCATCGTGCGCGCCACGTCCTCATAACTCTCGACGCGGAAGCCGCTCGTCAGCCAGACAAGATTCTTCTCGCCGGGAATCTTCTTCAGGTCCGCGGCAATCGTTCTCAACGCCTGCAGAGTCCAGAGAAACCGGTTCGCCGGGGGCATCGCCGGTGCCTCGCCCGCATACTCTCCTACAGCCATCCGCAGCCCCATTGTGTACGGCGTGAAATCCTTCAGCACCTTCAACTCATCGCCCAGCGTATAGATCGAAATACGATCCGATGCCTGCGGGAACACCTTCAGCATGTCGATCAGCCCGTGCCTCGCGTAAAGCTGCGCGGCTCCGCGCGCATGCAGATTATCGATCAGAATCACCGTCCGGCGCTTCGGAGGCAGCCCGATCGGCAAGCCATTCGCGGCCAGCGGGGCGTCCCATAGCTTGTCGAACGAGAGAATCTTCTGCACCACGCCGTTGTCGTACACCCGCAGATCGTCCGCCGTAAGATCCGTCACAGGCCCGTCATGGGCATCGCGGGCCACAATCGCCACTTCCACAATTCGCGTCTCCGCGCGAAAAACGGGGTTTTGCCCGCTCGCCGGCAGCAGCCAGATCATGGTCGCCAGAAACACCTTGCGGGCGCGCGTCACTACGAACAGCAAGGCGCGCGGCCACCTGGTTTTGTTACAGCCAGCCTCAGGCTATTCTGAACATTGGCCCTTGCCGAACCTTGCTGCAGCCGTGCCGGGCCGGGGCCACCTCAAACAACGTGGGAAACATACTTCAAAACCTGCCCGCCGGCGAAAAAGTCGGCCTCGCCTTCTCCGGCGGACTCGACACCAGCGCCGCCATCCACTGGATGCGTGCCAAAGGCGCCATCCCCTACTCCTACACCGCCAATCTCGGCCAGCCCGACGAGCCCGATTACGACGAAATTCCCCGCCGCGCTCTCGCCTATGGCGCCGAAAAGGCCCGCCTCATCGATTGCCGGAAACAACTGGTGACCGAAGGCATCGCCGCGCTGCAATCCGGCGCGTTCCACATCTCCACCGCCGGCGTCCATTACTTCAACACCACGCCCATCGGACGCGCCGTCACCGGCACCATGCTCGTCATCGCCATGAAGGAAGACGACGTCCACATCTGGGGCGATGGCAGCACCTTCAAGGGCAACGACATTGAGCGCTTCTATCGCTACGGCCTGCTCGCCAACCCCGCTCTGCGCATCTACAAACCCTGGCTCGATCAGACGTTCATCGATGAGCTCGGTGGCCGTAAAGAGATGTCCGAGTACATGCTCGCCCACGGCCTCACCTACAAGATGAGCGTGGAAAAAGCCTACTCCACCGATTCCAACATCTGGGGCGCCACCCACGAAGCCAAAGATCTGGAGCATCTCAACAAAGGCGTCCGCATTGTCGAGCCCATCATGGGCGTCGCCTTCTGGCGCGACAATGTCTCGATTAAACCGGAAGAAGTGACCATCCGTTTCGAAGAAGGCCAGCCCGTCGCGCTCAACGGCGTCTCTTACGACGATCCCGTCAAACTCGTCCTCGAAGCCAACGCAATCGGCGGCCGCCATGGCCTCGGCATGTCCGATCAGATCGAAAACCGCATCATCGAAGCCAAGAGCCGCGGCATTTACGAAGCGCCTGGCCTCGCGCTGCTCTTCATCGCTTACGAACGTCTGGTCACCGGCATCCACAACGAAGACACCATCGAGCAATACCGCATCAATGGACTCCGCCTCGGCCGTCTGCTCTATCAGGGCCGCTGGTTCGATTCGCAATCCATGATGCTCCGTGAAACCGCCCAGCGCTGGATCGCGCGCGCCATCACGGGCGAGGTGACAATCGAACTCCGTCGCGGTAACGATTACACGCTGCTCGATACCACCAGCCCGAATCTGACCTACAAGCCCGAACGGCTGACCATGGAGAAGGGCGAATCCACCTTCTCGCCGCAGGATCGTATCGGTCAGCTCACCATGCGCCATCTCGATATCACCGATACGCGCGACAAGCTGCTGCTCTACATGAAAACCGGCCTGCTCGGACCCTCCAGTGGCAGCTCTATGTCGCTGCTGTCCGAGCCCGAGAAGCCGAAGGATTAGCCACCGTGGCGGACCAGGAGTCCTTCAGATCGGGCATGCGGCATCTCGCCGCGCACGTCTGCCTCATCACCACAGTGAGTTCTAACGGCGTGCGTTCCGGTCTCACCGCGACTGCCGTTTGTTCAGTCTCGCCCGATCCGCCCACGCTTCTCTGCTGCGTGAATCGACAAATTGCGCCCTTCGCGGCCATCCGCGAGTCCGGCGTCTTTGCCGTCAACGTCCTCGGCGTATATGATCGCGAATTAGCCGAGCGATTCGCCGGCGTCATACAAGGCGAATCACGCTTCGAGACAGGCGTCTGGACCACGCAGATCACGGGCGCACCACTCCTCGAAAGCGCGCTGGCAACATTCGATTGCCGCCTCACGCGCCTCGAAGAAGTAGCCACCCATGGCATCCTCTTCGGCGAAATATTAGCCGTTCGCTCCCACGCCACGAAAACGGAAGCGCTGCTCTACGGCCACGCCACGTTCGGCGTCTTCACCCCTTTATAAGTTCGCTACTGCGATGAAGTCTTCTTGACCGACTTCGTGGTTTCCGAACTCGAATTGTTCTGCGTCCCATCCGGGTTAACGGAGTTCCCCGACTGCGAGTCCGAAGACCTGGTTGTCGTACGCGACTCGACCGTGGTGCTAGGAGCCGGCGCCGCCGAAGTATCGGCAGCGGGTGCCGGTGACGACGCGGGGGCGGGGGTGGTCACTACAGTCGGAGCCGGTGGCGTCTGCTGGCATCCGGTCATCAGCATAAGCCCCATAACGGCCGGGGCGAGCGAAACAATGCATTTAGAGTAAATCGATTTCATAGAACGTCTCTTTCCGACCCCCGCAGGGAGCCGATCCGTCCTGGCAGTAGCACGTTGGTAACCGATCCACATCCGTACCGGGTCGACCATGTCAGGCAAAACGAAGGCCCCGTGAATTTCAACAGTGTTAACCTGAAGGTTCCCGCTATGAGCAGCCTACAAGTCACCCTGCCGGACGGCAGTGTCCAGCAAGTCCCCACCGGAACCAGCGCTTTTGACGTCGCGCAGAGCATCAGTCCGCGCCTGGCCGACGCGGCCCTCGTCGCCAAAGTCAACGGCCGCCTCTACGATCTCAAGCGTCCTCTCGAAGAAGACAGCGCCGTCCAGATCCTCACCCCCAAAGACGAGGAAGCGCTCGAAGTCTATCGCCATTCGACCGCCCATCTCTGCGCCGCCGCCGTCCTCGAACTCTTCCCGGAAACCAAACTCGGCATCGGCCCTCCCATCGACACCGGTTTCTACTACGATTTCGATCGCGCCGAGCCCTTCACCCCCGAGGATCTCGAAAAGATCGAAGCAAAGATGTGGGAAATCCAGGCGCGAAACCTCACCTTCGAGCGCAGGCTGATCGGCAAGGCCGCAGGCCTCGAAAAATACCGCGCCATGGATGAGCCCATGAAAGTCCAGCTCATCGAAGAAAAAGCCGACGATCCCTTTACCGAATACACCCTCGGCCCGCAGTTTATCGATTTCTGCCGCGGCCCGCACGTCCCCGACACCTCGAAAATCAAGGCGTTTAAACTCGTCTCCATCGCCGGCGCCTATTGGAAAGGTGATGAAAAAAACAAGCAGCTCCAGCGTATCTACGGCACCGTCTGGTTCACCAAAAAAGATCTCGACGAATACCTCCACAAGCTCGAAGAAGCGAAGAAACGCGACCATCGCAGGATAGGCAAAGAGCTCGACCTTTTCAGCATTCAGGAACTCGCCGGCCCCGGCCTCATCTTCTTCCATCCCAAAGGCGGCATCATCCGCAAGCAACTGGAAGACTGGATGCGCGACGCTTACCTGAAGCGCGGCTACTCGCTCGTTTACACCCCGCACGTCATGCGGCGCGATCTTTGGAAGACCTCCGGTCACGCCAACTTCTATTCGGAAAACATGTTCACTCCGATGGAGCTCGACGACGCCGAATACCAGCTCAAGCCCATGAACTGCCCCGGCCACATCCTGATCTACGCCGATGGCCAGCACAGTTATCGCGATCTGCCCGTGCGCCTCGGCGAACTCGGCACCGTCTATCGTTATGAGCGTTCCGGCACCATGCACGGCCTGCTGCGCGTCCGCGGTTTTACCCAGGACGACGCCCACATTTTCTGCACCCCCGAACAGATCGAAGACGAAATCGTCAATTGCCTCGATTTCGCCATCGACACCCTGAAGACTTTCGGCTTCAACGACTATAAAGCCGAAGTTTCTACCTGGGATGGCGGCGTCAGCGGTAAATACGACGGCGAACCCGCGCAGTGGGCGCTCGCCGAAGGTGCCTTGCGCAAGGCCTGCGAACGCCTCAACATCAAGGCCACTGTGATCCCCGATGAAGCCGCCTTCTACGGCCCGAAGATCGATATGAAGCTTGTCGATGCCATCGGCCGTCTCTGGCAGCTTTCCACGGTCCAGTTCGATTTCACTCTTCCCAGGCGCTTCGAGCTCGAATACATCGCCGAAGACGGCAGGAAACACCGCCCGCTGATGGTGCACCGCGCACTATTCGGCTCTGTCGAGCGTTTCTTCGGCATCCTCATCGAACACTATGCCGGCGCCTTCCCCGCCTGGCTCGCACCCGTGCAGGCAATAGTTCTGCCCATCACGGATAAACAGGCCGGCTATGCCGATCACGTCGCCAGCACCCTCAAAGCCGCCGGCGTGCGCGCCACGGTGGACCATCGCAACGAGAAGGTCAATCTCAAAATCCGCGACGCGCAGATGCAAAAGGTTCCCTACATGCTCGTCATCGGTGGACGCGAGGAAGAAGCCGCCAAGGTAGCCGTGCGTCATCGCAAACGCGGAGACCTGGGCGCCATTCCGCTCGACGAGTTTGTGGCCATCGTTACAGCCGAGATTGCCACCAAATCGGACGCATAATTCGACCGTTCGTCGGATAAAGGAACAATCCAGGGGCGTCGTCCGTTATTCTCGGACAGTAGCCCCCATGACCGACGCCCCAGCCATTTCCGTCCACGATCTCCACAAAAGCTACGGCAGCTTCGAAGCCGTGCGCGGCATCGATTTCGAAGTCCGCACCGGCGAAGTCTTCGGCCTGCTCGGCCCTAACGGCGCCGGCAAGACCACTACGGTTGAAATCCTCGAAGGCATTCGCCAGCGCACCTCCGGCGATGTCCGCGTGCTCGGCTTCGATCCCGATAAGCAAAAGAACCAGCTCAAAGACCGCATCGGCGTCTGCCTCCAGGCCACCAACCTGCCCGACAAGATCCGCGTGCAGGAGGCCGTCGATCTCTTCGGCTCGCTCTACAGCCGGATGCTGAGTTCCGATACGCTGCTCAAGCGCCTCCAGCTCTGGGACAAGCGCGAGGCCTTCTACTCCACTCTCTCTGGCGGCCAGAAGCAGCGCCTCGCCATCGCCATGGGCCTGATCAACGACCCCGCTCTGCTCTTCCTCGACGAGCCCACCACCGGCCTCGACCCGCAGGTGCGCCTCGAAATTCACGCCCTCCTCGAAGAACTCCGCAACGAAAAACGTACTATCGTCATGACCACCCACTACATCGAGGAAGCCGAGCGCCTCTGCGACCGCGTGGCCATCGTCGATTCCGGCAAAGTCGTCGCCATCGGCACCCCAAAGGAACTGCAGGCCCGCAGCGCGAACAAATCGACCGTCGAGATCCTCTGCGACGCCCCGCTCACCGGCCGCGCACTGCCGGCCTTTCCCGATGCGGTTGGCTCTTCGCTCAGCGACGACGATCGCCGCCTCATAGTCCAGTCGTCCCGCCCCGCACGCACGCTTGTCGAAATCGTCAAGTGGGTGGACGCGCAGGGCATCGGCCTCGACGACGTGCATCTCTCACGCCCCACTCTCGAAGACGTCTTCATCGAACTGACAGGAAAGAAGCTCCGCGAATGAAACCCTATCTGGCACTGATCCGCAACGATGTCCGTCTGGCCTACCGCCAGAAGGCTGTCATCTTTTTCAATTACCTGATGCCGCTCGGCTTCTTTCTGATCTTCGCTCAGCTCAACCATGCCGAACGCGGCGGCGCTATTATCCAGATCATCACCATGGTGCTGGTAATCGGCATCCTCGGCAATGGCCTGTTCGGCGGCGGCATGCGCGCCGTGCAGGAGCGCGAAAATAACATTCTGCGCCGCTACAAAGTGGCGCCCATTTCCCCGCTCCCGCTGCTGGTCGCGTCCACCGTCACCGGGCTGCTGCTCTATCTGCCGCTGGTATTCGTTACACTTGCCCTGGCCCACTTCGAGTACGGCATGGACGTGCCCACCAACATGTTTGCCTCGCTCGTGTTTCTCGTCCTGGGCCTGGTTGCCATTCGTTCTCTGGGCCTGATCATCGCGTCCGTAGTGAACTCCGTGCAGGAGAGTACCGTCCTCGTGCAGATCGCCTACATGAGCATGTTGTTTCTCTCCGGCACCACTTTCCCCGTCTCCATGTTCCCGAACTGGCTGAAGATCGTATCGCAGTTCATCCCCGCCACCCACATCGTCTCCGGCCTCCAGAACATCCTGGTGCGGAACGAGTCGCTCGCCTCCAACTGGCAGGCGGTCGGCGCCCTTCTGCTCACAACCGTGGTAGCCCTGCTGCTCTGCGTCAAGCTCTTTCGCTGGGAGAAGGAAGAGAAGATGCGTCCTTCGGCGAAACTTTGGCTCGTGGCGGTTATCGTTCCCTTCGTCCTGCTCGGCACATACCAGGCCAACGCTAAGGAAGACACACGCAAATCGAAAATCATCGATCGCCAACTGGCCCGCTCGCGCTCCTACCTGATCCGCAATGCACGCATCTTCATCGGCGACGGCCGCGTCATCGAAAACGGAGCCGTGCTCGTGAAGAATGGAAAGATCGATCAGGTCTACGACGGCAACATCCCCGATAACAAGGACGTCAACGCCGATCCCGTCGAAGCTGCCGGCAAAACCATCCTCCCCGGCCTGATCGATTCCCACGTCCATCTCGGCGCGCCCGGCGGCTTCCTCGAAGACTGGAGCAAGTACGACGCCACCAAAATGATGACCCGCGAACTTGCCGCCTATCTCTACTGCGGCGTCACCACCGTGAAAAGCACAGGCGACGCGCTCGATGCCGTCCTCGCCATCCGCAGCCTCACCAACAGCGGCGAGAAACTCGGAGCCGAACTCTTCCTCGTCGGCCCGCTCTTCACCACACCCGGCGGCCACGGCACCGAAATCATGCGCGGCCTGCCCGACGCCATCCGCAACTCCGTAAACGCGCAATTCCTCCGCCTCCCCGAATCCGCAGCCGAAGCCCAGGAGCAGGTGGATGCCCTGAAGCGCGCGCACGTCGATGGCATCAAGGCCATCATGGAAGCCGGCGCCGGTGGACTCGTCTACAACCGCCTCGATCCGCAACTCCTCAACGCCATCGTCGCCGAGGCCCGTGCCGATAACCTGCCCATCGTCGTCCACACCGGCGACGTGCGCGACGTCGAAGACGCACTCAAAGCCGGCGTCAACGGCATCGAACACGGCTCTTTCCGCGAGCGCATTCCGGACGCCGATTTCGCCCTCATGGCGAAGAACCACGTCACCTATGACCCCACGCTCAGCGTCGGCGAAGCGTTCCCCGAATTTGCAGCCGGCAAGCTCGATCTGCTGGGCCGCTCGCTGGTCCAGCAAGCCGTGCCCAAAGAGATCCTCGCAGCCACGAAGAAGATGATCGAATCGCCTGAAGCGAAAGCCTCGCGCAAATCCATCGGCGAATACCCGGTCGATATGGCCATCGCCCGCGACAATCTCCTGCGCGCCTGGAAAGCCGGAGTCACGCTGATCACCGGCAGCGACGCGGGCAACATGCTCGTCTTTCACGGCCCCACCGTGCAGCACGAAATGGCGCTGTGGGTGGAAGCCGGCATCCCGCCGCAGGTGGCGCTTCAGGCCGCCACGCTGAATTCCGCCAACGCCCTCCGCGCCGGCGGGCGCTTCGGCTCCATCGAAAAAGGCAAAGAAGCCACGCTCCTGATAGTCGACGGTAACCCGCTGCAGGACATCAAGGCAACGGAAGCCGTCTCATCCGTGATCTTCAAAGGCGAACGCATAGACCGCGCGGGCCTCTTCGATCAGGAGTGACGTGCCGTCTCAATTCTCAGACGGACGTTCCGCGTGATCGATCACAAGAATCTCAACCGGCTCCTGCGCCGCTTCCAGCTTCAATCCAAGCTGCTCCTGAAGAGCCGTAAAGATCGAGGGATCGTCGCCGGTCGATGGCGTCGCCGTTGAACCCGACAACTGCTTCGGCGTACTCTCCGGAGCGAATTGCAGTTTGGTATTGTACAAGCCTGTCAGGCCGGTCTTATCGATCACGGGACGGTCCATATATCGGCTCAGAATTGTGATGAACTGTTCCATCGTCGCCTTGGCACCGATAATCGCCCCAGGCCCGGCCCGAAACGAGCTGGCCGACGGCGAAGCTGGATCGACCGCCTCCAGCCGCGAGCCACCCGGGCCCACGCTCAATCGGTAAACCTGCGTGTTTCGCATCTCCAGGTGCGTCTTCAGCGAGAAGCGCTCCTGAAGCAGCGAGCGAAGCCGGGCGGCAATCACTTCCGGCATGTTCGGTGGCGTCCACGTCGGAATTTCCGGCAGACCCTCCGCCTTCGCCTCAACGCTCCACAAATCGTTCGCGACCCAGCTATCTCCGCCAGCCATCGGAAAATGCAGATGCCAGGCGAGCCCGATCAACAGCTTCAGCGAAGCGTTCGCGACGAACCTGCCGCCGGGCTGAATCGCGATTCCGTCGCGTGTACCCGGCGGGCTGGGCTTGATCGACGCCACGTCGAACGAAGGCTCGGCACCGCACGCCACGCCTGAAATCCCAATCAGTAATCCCGCCGTTAAAACCGCACGTATCATAATGTTCCCTCAGAAGTCCCGCATCTTCAGCGCCTTCAGCGAAGCAGCCAGCAGACACAACGCCAGTAAAGTGTAGACCGAAATCCGCACCCACGGCAGCGGCCCCACCAGCAGCCCGGCCCGTGAGTTGTAGTATTCCGAGCCCATCATGAACGCAACCGGGTTGTACGCGCGGAGGTTCTGATCGCCGAACTGAAGAGAAATCATAAGCACCACGCCGCCGCTGACCATCGGAGCCGTATACTCACCCTCTACAACCGACGAAACAAGAAACGCAACCGCATACAGGACCACTCCGCCTCCTGCCAGCAGAGCAACGTGAAACAACGCCTGGGAAACCGAATGCGTCTTCCCCGCGATTGCGCCGATCGCGAACGCCGCCGCCCACGGAACGATGATTAATGCGAGTGCCTCAATCAGGCCAGCCGCCATGCGGACAGCCGTCAAACGCATTCTGCCGACTGGCAACGCGAGCGTGAACGACGCGGCGCCCCAACTGAAACTCGCGCTCCACCGGCAATTCGGGAAACACCACGGTGATCTGCCGATACGATTGCCGCAGATCGTCCATCGTCGCATCCAGAATCAGCCTGCCCTTATCCAGAATGCAAACGTTATCCGCAACCCGCTCTACTTCCGCAATCTGATGCGACGAGAAAAATATCGACGTGCCTTCGCTCGCCCGCGCCACTAGGCTCTCCAGCAACTGCTCCACGCCACACGGGTCCAGCCCGTCGCCCGGCTCATCCAGAATCAACAGCTTCGGCCGCCGCGAGAGCGCCAACAACAACGCCAGCTTTGTCCGCATGCCTTTCGATAACGATCGAATCTTCCGCTCCGGAGGCAGTTCGTAACTTCTGAGCAGATCCTGCGCCACATCCTTACGCCAATCCGGATAAAACGCGCCGGTGAAACGAATGATCTGCTCCACCGTCATGTACGCATAGAGTCGCTTGTCCTCGCTGACATAAGCAATCTGACGCCGCAGATCGACGCTTTGTTCCGCATCGTCGATCTTCCGCCCCAGAACGCTGCCACTGCCACCCGACGGGCTGATCATCCCGAGCAGCATTTTAATCGTGGTGCTTTTACCCGCCCCGTTAGCGCCCAGGAATCCCGTGATCCGATTCGGCTCCACGCACAAATCCAATCCGCGCACCGCCTCAAAGCGTCCGTAAGACTTTCTGAGCTAACTGGTCTGGATAACAGGCGCGGGGATCATCTCTTCCTCGCGGTTTCCCGTGCCTGTAGCAACTGCGCCTCGAACACGCGCCGGATCTCATCGTCGTGCAGCCCCTCATCACGCAGGTCGCCGATCAGCCGCCCCACACGCTGCCCGGCCCGCGAAACGTGATCCGCCAGCCCTTTCCCGCGCCGATTCAAAGACACAAACGCGCCAGTGCCATGCCGCACTTCCAGCAAGCCCTCGTGTTCAAGCTCCGAGTACGCCTTCGCAACGGTATTCGGACTCACCACAAGCTGCTCGGCCAGCGTGCGAATGCCAGGCAGTTGATCGCCATCGCGCAACGCGCCACTCTCCGTGGCGTGGCGGATCTGCTGCATCAGTTGCAGGTAGAGCGGTTGCCCGCCGGCAGGTATGAGTTTAAAATACATTGTAGCCTCACTGTAGTAGTGTGAAGATACAGTAAGACTGCGCGGAAGTCAATGGTCGTACTCGGGCGGCCGCGCAAGAAAAGAGCTGACAGCTGATAGCTGACCGCTGAAAGCTTTTTACTCGCCCAGGTAAAACACCGCCGGCGTCACCAGCAGCGACAACACCATCGAAGCCAGAATTCCGCCAATCACCGCAATCGCCAGCGGCTGCAGCATCTGCGAACCCTGTCCAATCCCCAGCGACAGCGGAATCATCCCCGCCACCGTCGCCATCGCCGTCATCAGAATCGGCCGCAACCGGCGGCCACCGGCTTCCATCATGGCCAGCCGCGGCGCCATCCCTTCCCCACGGAAACGATGCTCCGCATCCAGCAGCAAAATACCATTCTTCGCCACAATCCCGATCACCATAATCAGTCCCATGAAAGAAGAAATATTAAACGTAGTCCCGGTAATCAGCAGCGCCAGAAAGACCCCGGAAGTAGATAGCAGCGCCGAAGCCAGAATCGCCACCGGAGCCCCGAAAGTCCGAAACTCAAACAGCAGCACAATGAAAACCAGAATTACCGCCACCGCCAGCACCACCAGCAAATCGCGGAACGAACTCTGCTGTTCCGCATAAATCCCGCCGTAAACCACCGTGATCGCCGACGGAATTCCCAGCTCACCGACCGTCTTTTTCACCGCGTCCATCCCTTTGCCCAGACTCACGCCATCGAAGCGCCCCGTCACCGCAATGTATCGCAGCAGATTCTCGCGCCAGATCTCCGTTTGCCCGGCCTCATCGGCGAACGTAGCCAGCGATCCCAGCGTCGCCGGCTTACCCGTCGAACTCACAATCATCGTGTTGCGAATCTGCTCCAGGCTGGCCCGCACATCCTTGGGAAAACGCACCCGTATCGTATAAGAGCGATCGTTCACAATCGCCGGAGTCGTGGCTTCTTCACCCTGCAATATCGCGCTGGCGTCCAGTTCGATCTCGCGCGGCGTAAAGCCCGAACGCGCCGCCGCCGCCGGATCCACAGTCATGATGACCGCGGGTCCGCTGATCGTATTTTCCAGGCCGTCCTTCAGATCGGCAACGCCCGGCACCTTTTTCACCTGCTCCGCGACTTTCGGTCCCCACTTCTTCAGCAGGTCCGGATCCGGCGAAAACAGTTTGATTTCCATCGGCTCCGGTGAACTCGTCAGATCTCCGATCGAATCCTGCAACACCTGCGCGAACTCAATATCCAGCTGCGGATACGACTTGCTCACCTTGTCCCGCACCTCCGACATCACATCGTCGATTCCCCGCTTACGATCCTGCTTCAGCTTCACGAGAAAATCGCCCCGGTTCGCCTCGGTCACGGCCTCCAGCCCCAGCTGCAGGCCCGTCCTTCGCGACGTGCTCTCCACTTCGGGAGTCTCGCCCAGGATCTTTTCCACGCCCAGCAACACGTGATTGGTATCCACCAGCGAGGAGCCGGCGGGCATCAGATAATCCAGCACAAAGCCGCCTTCGTCCATCTCCGGCAGCAGGTCGCTGCCCAGCGCGCGGTAGCAAAACCAGGAAACCACCACCAGCCCCACGCATCCCAGCGCCAGCAGAAAAGGCCGGCCCAAAGTGAATCCCAGCACTCTCAGATAGAAGCGGGTCACCCTGCCCATCAGACCCTTAGTTGCCACATGTTCATGGGCCACGGGAGTTATCACCGCTTCCGTCGAGCCAACCTCTTCGTCCGGCTTCTTTTTCGCTTCGCGCCGCAGTAGAAAATGACTCAGCGTCGGCGTCCACGTTAACGCCAGCACAAGCGAAGTCAGCAGCGCCGCCCCCACCGTAATCGCCAGCGCGCGAAAGAACGTGCCCGTCAATCCACTCACAGTCACCAGCGGCAAAAACACCACAATCGGAGTGATCGTCGACCCCACCAGCGGCACGCGAATCTCCTTCAGCGCCAGCCGGATCGCCTCCCCGCGCGATTCGCCGTTATCCCGGTGCATC
>Ga0302270_10002859_pt1 | contig 16609 bp, 6 predicted proteins | sample III_Bog_E2_3_FD_198773 | JGI IMG/M metagenome (GOLD analysis project Ga0302270, IMG submission 198773) | Peat permafrost microbial communities from Stordalen Mire near Abisko, Sweden - III_Bog_E2_3 | ecosystem: Environmental > Terrestrial > Soil > Wetlands > Peat | place: Sweden: Abisko... | reverse complement strand
CAGTTCCTCGGCGGCTAAAGCCGGATAGATTTTTGATCCTACAACGGACGGGCTGAAGCCCGTCCCCTTCATCGTCCATGAGTCCATGAGTTTTTAGACAGGCTCTTAGGGTCGGATCAATAAAGCCTTCGGCTCTCCCAAGGAGACAAATTACTCCTTGCCTGATTGTCCAGACCTTCGGTCTGGTACGCCACGGCCGAAGGATGTGTACCTTGACCCGAGTCAAGAACCGAGTTTGGCCGGGCAACTGCCCTAGCTGCCAGCTTCGGGCGGGGTTGACTTCCATTGGTCAACGGAGTGGCGCAGCGCGGTGGCGGCGGTGGAAAGCTGCAGGCGGCGTTCGGCAAGCCATGCATGGTCGGTATCGTACTGCCTGCGCGCGCGATCGATCTCAGGGTCAAGCGCGGCTGGAGCGGGACCGCCGGGAATCGAGCGCAGGCGGATGAAGTTGTCCACGTCGAGCGCATTGAGCAGGAGCGCGCGCGGCGGTACAGGAACGCGCGCCGAGGCCAGCGAGAGCGAGACGGAGGTGACCATGCGTTCGCGATCGAAGACGCCATTGCAAGCAGTTACTGCATGAGAGACAAAGGCGTGGGCCTGGTGGAAGGAGATGCCGGTGGTGCGAACCAGCGTATCAGCCAGTTCGGTGACGGTGAGGAAGCTTCCTTCCGCGCGTTCGCGCATGTGCTTGACGTTGAACGATGCCTCGCCGAGTGCGCCGGCCAGCAGGCGCTGCGCGCGGAGCGCGTCAGTGAAGGCGATATCGACGAGGGCCTGGAGCGGGTCTTCGCTGTCGTTCATGTCAGCAAAGGGAGTGTTGTGGAGGCTGCCGAGGACGGCCTGTGCTTCGGTCATGGCGCGGGAGGCGAGGATGCGCGCGTGCTCAAGCGGAACCGGGTTGCGCTTCTGCGGCATGATGCTGGAGGTCTGCACGTAGCCGTCGGAGAGGCGCAGGTAGTCGAACTCGGCGGTGGAGTAGAGCAGCATCTCCTGCGCGAGACGGCCGATGTTGAGCATGGAGGTGACCAGGACGGCGCAACACTCGGTGAGGTAGTCGATGCTGGCGATGGCGCCGTAGGAGTTGACCTGGAGGCCGTCGAAAGCGAGCAGCGCGGCGGTGCGCGGGCGGTCAATGGGGAAGCCGGTGGTGGTGATGGCGCAGGCGCCGAGCGGGGAGAGATTGAGCCGCGGCCAAACACTGCGCATGCGGTCCGCGTCGCGCTCGAAGACTTCAATGAAGGCCATCAGGTAATGGCCGAGCGTGGTGGGCTGAGCGGGCTGGTTGTGCGTGTAGGCGGGGATGGGCGCCGCGCTGTAACGGCCTGCCAGAGTGATGAGGCGCGCGCGCAGTTGAAGGGAAGCCTCGTAGAGGGAGAGGATATTGCCGCGCAGAACCATGCGGTACATGGTCAGATCCATGTCGTTGCGGGAGCGTGCGGTGTGGATGCGGCCGGCAAATTCAGCGCCGCAGAGGGCGGCCAGCTTTTTTTCGACGAGAAAGAAGAGATCCTCAACCGAACCGTCGTACGTGGTCTTCATCAGCGCATCGCGGTCGAGCCGGTCGAGGGCGTCGAGACAGGCAGCGGTGACGGCGGGCGTGTTGATGCCGCGCTCTGCCAGCATGACGACGTGGGCGTAGTCGATGTCGAGCATGGCGCCGAGGAAGAGGCGTTTGGCGTCTTCAAAGATGGGCGAGAGAACCGAGTCACGATAAACGGGAGCAGGAAAAACAGAAGCGGAATCCATGATGTGCTGGCCTCGGCCAAAGGATGGTGGTGGTTGCGCGCCCGGCCGGCATGGCTGCCAGACCGGGCGCGAAGGGGGAGTGCGTTAGAAGTGCATTTCTCCTATTGCTGTCGAGGGGTTCCTTGCTGTCCCACCCTAGCCGCAAGAACAAGTACGCGGCGAGGATGGGGCACCCGAAGTTCTACCCCAAGTGGAGAAATGCCCGGTCGCTGACAACACGAATTCATACATTGAGTTCGTGCTTTCCCAGGTCCCGGAAGTGGGACCTGGGGCACCCAGCATTTGTGCAACTTCAAGCTGCCAGAGGCGCTAGAAGTTGAACCTGGCGCCGAATTGAAGGATGCGCGCTTCCAGCGGGGAGGCCCCGGTGGGCGCAAAGGTGGGCTGAGTGGTAATGACGCCCGCGGAGTTGGTGGTGGCCACGGCGTTCACGGTGACAACGTTGACGTGGTTGGCGAGGTTGTTGGATTCGATGAAGATGGAAGGCTGCACGCGATTCCACAGGTTGGCCAGGGTACGCGTGTAGCGCAGATCGAACTGGTAGACGCTGGGGGCGCGCACCGTGTTGCGGCCGATGTAGAGCGGACGGCTGGTGGAGGTGCTGTCGCCGTTCAGGTGCGTGCTGGTGGTGATGGTCTGCTCGTCGCCGCTTTCGACGTCGCCGAGGAAAGCGAAGAGGTTGTTGCCGACGATGGCGTTGGCAACCTTGTTTCCAAAGTGTGCGATGGGGCCGTAGGTGGTGGAGAGGGTGAAGGCATTGGGGCGGTTGACGCCGCTGTTGCCACGGTCGCGTTTGGGGTTGTTGGGATCTTCAACGGAGCCGGAGAACTCGTAGGTGTAGCCCTCAGGCGTGTTGGAGATGGTGTGGCTCCAGGTGTAGTTGGCGGCCACGGTGAGGCCGAGCGAACTGCGGTGCTGGAGGGAGGCGATCAGCGCGTTGAAGCTGGAGTTGGAGCCGGTCTGGACCATGGTGATGTTGTTGAAGTTGGGATTGGCGCGGGTGGTGGAGGACGGAGAACTGGAGTAGACCGCGCGGCCGTCCGCCAGATAGCTGGTGGGGTTGATGAGGTTGCTGTTGTAGAGGTAAATGCCGTTGCGTCCCTGCGTGAGCACGTAGCCGAGCGTCAACGAGTCGTTGTTGCCGAGCTGCTGGGCGATCTGCAGGTTGCCGTTCCAGGTGTACTCGTTCTTGAAGTTGCTGGCCATGGTAGTGGCGCTCTGGGTCGCGATGCAAGTGGTGGAGACGGCCGAGGGAGAGCCAGGGTACGCCGTCAGGCAGCCGCTGGCCTTGGCGTTGGCGTTGGCGGCGGCGATGTTGGCAATGTCGGTTGTATTGGTGGAACCGTAGTTGAGCGTGGAACCGTTATAGCTGCTGCCGTAGCTGTCGGAGACCGACGCGATGTAGGAACCGGTGCCGATCAGGCCGTTGTTGTAGAGCGGGGTATACCAGGCGTTGGTAGGAACCTGCGCGTAGTAGATGCCACCGCTGAGACGGACGACCGTGCGCGTGTAAGGGCTCCAGGCGACGCCCAGACGGGGAGAGAAGTCGCCCTTGGGGACATTGAACTGCTTGGTGCCGCTGAGGGGCGCGTTGGACAGGCCGCCGGGGGCGCGGTACTGATCGTAGCGCAGGCCGTAGTTGACGGTGATGTGATGGGCGAGCTGCCAGACGTCCTGCCCGAAGAGCCCGATGAAGGTGGACTGATAACCGGCTCCGGGATGGCCGATGGAAGCGGCGACCGAAGAGTAGAGGTAGGGCGAAGTGCTGTTCTTGGCGCTCAGCCACTCGGCGATGGAGGAGAAGGTGTACTGGGTGTAGATGTCCTGCAACTGAGTGTCGTTGTTGCGCTCGAAGTCAAAGCCGTACTTGAACTGGTGCTTGCCATGGATGAAGGTAAGGTTGTCGGCAAAGGAGGGGATTTTCTCCTGGAAGCGGTCGCCTACGCCGTTGGAGCCGCCGAAGTTGGCCACGCCGCTGATGGTGACCATGGGGCCAGCGCCGGTGATGTTGCTGGCGATGTGCGCCTCGTTGCGGTAGGGCCAGGAGCCGCGGAACTCGTTCAAGACGGTTGGTGTGAAGGTGGTGATCCACTGTACGCCAATGATGTGGGCGCGGTCGCGGAAGTCGGAGGCCGCATCGAGTGCGTAGAGGCCGCCGGCGTTGGTGTTGAATGGGTAGGTGTTGCGGAAGTAGTTGTAGCGGACGAAGGCCGAGTTTTTCGCGTTGATGTTGTAGTCGCCGCGCAGGTCAAGCCATTGGGCGCGCTGCACCTGGGGAGCGATGCCGAACAGAGAGGAGCTGACGCCGTCGGTGATGAGGGAGGCCTGATTGGCAGAAGTGATGGTAAGGGCCTGGGGGTTGGAGCGCTTCAGATGTTCGTAAGCGGCGTAATAGAAGAACTTGTTCTTGATGACCGGACCGCCGACCGAGCCCACTACGTCGTCCACGTGCAGGTCGGGTTTGGCTGTGGTGGCGCAGTTCTGGAGCGTGGGGCAGGCCGAAGCAGCCTCGGGCCGCCACAGGTAGTGGGCTAGTCCGTGGACAGCGTTGGTGCCCGAAGGCGTGATCACGTTGTAGATGATGCCGGTGGTGTTGCCGAACTCCGCGTTGAAGGCGTTGGAGACGGTCTGTACTTCCTTCACGTAAGAGTCGGAGATGGCGAATAGACGAAGGCCGTAGCGATCGGTTTCCGTGTCGACCATGCCATCCAACTGATAGCTGACGCGATCAACCAGGCCGTTGGTGTTCACCGTGCGGGGAATGCCGTTTTCGTTGTTGGGGTGGCCGCTGACGCCGGGCTGGAAGAGGATGAAGTTGTAGGGGTTGCGCGAAGTGAGCGGCTGGTTCTGCACCTCAACCTCGGTGATGGTGCGGCCCAGGTCGGTTTCCGTCGTTTCCAGGATGGGCGCGTCGGTGGTAACCTGCACCTCGGTGGCGACCGACCCTACCTTGAGAGATTCGTCGACGGTGAGATCGCTGCCTGCGTTCACAATGATGCCGGTGTGCGTCAACGGAGCGAAAGCGCCGGAGGACGCAGCCACCGAATAGACGCCGATGGGCAGGTTGGGAGCCAGGTAAGCGCCATCGTCGGAGGTAGTGAGCTCGCGCACGTAGCCGGTGTTGGTGTTGGTGACCAGCACCTTTGCCCCGGCGATGGGATTGCCGGTGGTGTCGGTGACAGTGCCGCGGATGGTGCCGTTGATGGACTGCGATTGGGCGCTGGCTAAGTGTGGAAGTGCGAAGAGCATCGCCATGGCGAATCCGGCGATGAGTAGATGCTTGATGGAACTGCGGAACGAACGAATCATTGAGCCTCCTACGAATCGTTTCGTGTGAAGCCGGACCCGGTGGTTTCGATCTGCGGCGCTACCTATGGGCCGGACGAACGGCCTGAGGCGGTGGAGCGGATCTAGACCTGGCAATCGCGGCAGCACATGCGGTTGGAAGGTACGGGGGTCGATTTGTTCTTCTCTCGGGAACCGGCTAACTGCTCCAGCCCCATGTATACGTGCCGTTCGGCCCTGAGAAGAGCATGGCGGGCCGCCGGCTTTCAACAGACGAGTTCGGCATGACAAGCATCCAGAGCCAGAGCGATGGCGCCGTAGAGCTGGGCATGGGTGTCCAGCGTACTGGTGCGCACCGCGGGGCGCGGAAAATGAACCAGTTGCAAGAACTTTTCAACCTCGCGCTGCAGGCTGCTGTGAGCGCCTACGCCGCCGCCCAGCACCACCAGGCTGGGATCGAGAATGAGCATGGTGGTAACGATGGTGTCGGCCAGGATCATGGCCGCTTGCGTGAGGATGGCGATGGCGTCCGGATCCTGCGCTTCGTCAAAGCGGTCAAGGATGCGGTTGGCGCGCAGCTTCATCAGGGCCTGATCTTCCGCGCGGCCGCTGAGCTTGAGCTTTTCGCGCCACATGCGTTCGATTCCAGCGCCGCCGATGGTGCTCTCCAATTGGCCGGGAGAATTCACGTTCGGCGTCTGGCGCGGTTGGCCGTGCACCGGCATGTAGCCCATTTCGCCGGCGCTCCACTGGGCTCCGTGATAGAGACGGCCGTTCACAAAGATTCCGGAGCCGATGCCGGTGCCGATGGCGATGAGGATGAAGTTATCAACTTCAGCAGCTGCGCCGCGCCAGTGCTCGCCGATGGCCGCCAGGTTCACGTCGTTTTCCACGGTGACTTGCAAGCCGCAAAGCTCTTCAAGCATCTGCCGCAGTGGGACGTTGGACCATGCGGTGAGATTGGGCGCGGAGAGAACAATGCCGCTGCGGACGTCGGTGATGCCGGGTGCGCCCACGGTGAGGTGCAGGATTTTGTCGAAGGGGATGCCGGCCGAGGCGCAGGCGGAGAGCAGTTGCTCGCGCAACAGAACGCAAATGTCCTCAGGCCGCTTGGCATCAGGTGCGATGACACATTTGCACTCTGCTACCGGCGTGCCGTTGAGGTCGGCCACCATCATCCGGAGGCGCGTGCCGCCAATGTCTGCCGCTGCCACAAAGCGATGCTCGGGCCGGAAGCGAAGCAGCTCCGGCGGGCGTCCGCCGGAAGAGGGGCCTTCGCCGACAACTTCCAGAAGACCGCGCTCTGACAACTCGGCCACGGCCGCTGCCACGGTGGGTGCGGACAGGCCGGAGAGCCGCGCCAGGTCAGCCTTTGAGCACGGCTCGTGATCGCGCACCAAGCCCAGCAGCGTGCGGCTGTTCTGAACCCTGAGGTTCGACGGCCTTGCTGGTTCGTTGATGCCGGATCCGGTGCGCAGAGTCAATGGGTCTCCTGGGAAACTGCCGTTAAGAGCATGGGGAACAACGGGCCGAATCGTGGAACAACCGTGACAGAAGCAAACAGAGAAAAAGAAGCGCTCTTGGAACCTGTCTAGAGCATGTCTCCATTTGGTATAGAGTTTTGGGTGCCCCATCCTCGCCGCGTACTTGTTTTTGCGGCTAGGGTGGGATGGCAAGGAACCCCTCTACAGCAACAGGAGAAAAGCTCTGATAACACTGTTTGAGGCGAAGGGTGCGGGCTTTAGCCCGTACATCAAAGCCTGAAGTCGAACGGGGCTTTAGCCCCTAAGGGAGTGTCTTTCAACCATTCGCAGTCCCTCGGGGTTAAAGCCGGAGAGATTTTTGATCCTGCAACGGACGGGCTGAAGCCTGTCCCCTTCACCTTGCTTGAGTTCTTAGACAGATTCTAAAAGAACAACCGCCAGGCACCGACCTCCGTTGCCAAGCTTAGAGACATTATAAAGAACCTTTACAAAGTTGCAACAAGAATGTTAAGAGGTAGAACAAGCGTATTGGAGCTGGCCGCCGGTGTTTTTGCTCCGCGTGCTGTGCGGTGGCCGTCCGTTTGCCGGAAGATTGCTTGCCGAGGCTGAGCGCGGTGGGTAGGTTGAAGCGTGCCCGTGGCTGTAGGCTGAGTGTGATGGAGGTTGTTCTTGCAGCCTTCGCCCGCTTTGAAGATTAACGTCAACGGAATTGAGCCGCGCCTGTATTTGGAAGGCGCAACGGAGACAGCACCATGCAGACCCCTCTGCGCCTGACGGCGCTCGCACTGGCAGCCTCGCTGAGCTTGAGTCCGGCCTGGGCGCAGTCGCCCCTTTCGCTGGAACAGCCGGCGGTCAGCGCCTATCCGCTGCCCATTGACCGTGGCGCGGCCGCGCTGTGGCAGAGCTTAGCCAAGCTGAAGACGCGCGCCAGCCTGATGATGGTGGTGGCGCATCCGGACGACGAGGATGGCGGCATGTTGGCCTACGAAAGCCGGGGCGTGGGCGCCGATACCACGCTGCTGACGCTGAACCGCGGCGAGGGCGGCCAGAACGTGATTACCGGCGACTTCTGGGACGAGCTCGGCTTGCTGCGCACCCAAGAGCTGCTGGCGGCGGGCGAGGCTTACGGCGTTCGCCAGCGATTTACGCGCGTGGCCGACTTCGGCTTCTCAAAGTCGCTGGAAGAGGCGTTGAAGAGCTGGGGCCATGACCGGGTTCTGTACGATGTGGTGCGCCAGGTGCGCATTACGCGTCCGCTGGTGGTGACCAGCGTCTTTGCCGGCAATGTCTCCGATGGGCACGGACACCATCAGACCTCTGGCGTGATGGCGCAGGAAGCCTACAAGCTGGCCGGCGACCCGAATGTGTTTCCCGATCAGATTGCCGCCGGGCTCAAGCCCTGGTCGCCCTTGAAGGTATATGCGCGGGTGCCCTTTGCGCGGGTGTCGGAGAAGGGAATCTTCGATTATGCCACTGGCCACTACGCGCCTCCGCGCTTCAAAAACTATGTAACCGGCGATTGGATCGAGGGCGTTCCTACGGCCACGGTTGACGTGCCGGAGGGCGACTACAACGCATTGCTCGGACGCAGCTATCTGGCGGTGGCGCGCGAAGGATTGTCGCAGCAGAAGTCGCAGAACGACGGCGTGGGCATTCCGCCGGCTGGGCCGCAGGCATCGAGCTATCACCTGTACGCAACGCGGGTGACGGATGCGCCTCCCATTCATGAGGCCAGCTTTTACGAGGGCATTGACACGTCGCTGGCCGGCATTGCGGATTACGCTCCGGCAGCAGATCGCGCACTGTGGCGCTCGAAGCTTGAGGCCATATCGGCGCTGGTGTCCAAGGCAACCAGTGGGTTCGATGCCGCCGATCCGTCAAAGAGCGCCGCGCCGCTGGCCCAGGGATTGCAGGCGACGCGCGCGCTGCGCAAGGCTGTGGCGGCCAGCGCGCTGCCGGAGCTGGCGCGCTACAACATCGGCCACGAACTGGAGATCAAGGAAGCGCAGTTCAACCTGGCGTTGAGCCAGGCATTGAGCATCTCGCTGGTGGCAACGCTTGAGCCGGCCACGGTGGTGCGCTCTCCGTATGGAATGGCCCTGAGGGGCAACCAGCCCACGGCGCAGAGCGTGGCTGCCGGGCAGCATCTGAGCGTGGATCTGCATGTGGCCAACCAGGGCAGCCAGGCGGTGGAGATTCGAGCCGCCGAACTGAAGCCCGCCAGCGGTGACTGGGCAACGTCGGTCAAGAGCGCTGCGCCGGCCACACTGGATGCCGGCCAGGCCTTTGACGCACAGGTTGCCGCCACGGTTCCGACCGATGTGGAACCCACGCAGCCCTACTTTTCACGGCCGAATCTGGAGCAGTCGTATTACGATCTGCGCCACCCGGAGGACCTGGGCTTGCCCACTGCGCCTTATCCGCTGAGCGCGCATCTGGCCTACAGCTATCAGGGCGCGGACGGCAGCGTGGACGTGGTGGTGCAGACCGTGCATCGCGTGAACGTGCTGGGGCCAGTGCTGGAGCCACTGCTGGTGGCGCCGGCCGTTTCGGTCTCCATCACCCCGGACAAGGGAATTATTCCGCTGGGTTCCGATCACCTGGACCTGGATGTATTGGTGCGTAACAACACCGAGGCGCACGCCGAAGGCGCGGTGGCGCTGAAGCTGCCGCAGGGTTGGACGGTAGAGCCGGCGACAGCCAGCTTCACGCTGGCGCACGACGGCGAAGAGCGGCCGGTGCACTTCCGCGTTGTGCCGCGTGGGATGGCGGAAAGCACATACACCGTGACAGCCGTGGCCACCGTGGCGGGCAAGGAGTTTGCCGAGAGCTTCACGACCATTGGCTATCCAGGTCTTCGTCCTTACCCTGAGGCGCGGCCCTCTACATTTACAGCTGCGGGCGTGGATGTGAAGATTGCGCCGGGGCTGCGGGTGGGCTATGTGATGGGACCGGGCGATGACGTGCCAGCCGCGATGGCGCAGCTGGGAGTCGAACCGGTGCAGCTGACGGCGCACGATCTGGCCGCCGGAAATCTGAGCGCGTACAACGCGATTGTGGTGGGCATTCGCGCCTATACGACGCGCGCGGATCTGCGCGCCAACAACGGTCGCCTGCTGGAGTATGTGAAGAACGGCGGCGTGGTGGTGGTGGAGTATCAGACGGTGGAGTTCGACCACAACTATGGACCGTTCGCGTTGTCGGTGCCGGGAGACGCGGAGAAGGTTGTGGAAGAGGATGGGCCGGTATCGTTCGACGCCGCAGACCCGCTGCTGAGCTGGCCGAATCGGATTCGCGATGCTGACTTCAACAACTGGGTGGAAGAGCGCGGCCATGGGTTTGCATCGAGTTGGGCAGCGGATTTCCATGCGCCCACATCGATGCACGACGCCGACCAGGACCCGCAAAAGGGCGGTCTTCTGTGGGCGCATTCCGGCAAGGGGCTCTACATTTACACCTCCTACGCCTTCTTCCGCGAGCTGCCAGAGGGAGTGCCGGGCGCATTCCGCATCATGGCCAATCTCCTGTCGGCCGGCAGCAATGTGGCGCTGGCCGGCAAGCCGTAGCAGATTGCTTGATGCAGCAGACAATGGGCAGGCGCGAGCCTGCCCATTGCTTTTGCGCTAGCGCGTGCAGCCAAGCTGCTCGAAGCCAGGGGATTTATCCTGACTGTACCTTGATGGCGCCCATCGATCCATCTCCGCTGCTGCTCTCGCTGGCCACCACCGTGACGGCAACGGCGGTCACCTTCTTTCTCGGTCTGCTGGCAGCCTGGCGCATGATGCGCGTCGGCGGCCGGTGGCGAGGCTGGCTGGACGGTGTGCTGACCCTACCGCTGATCCTGCCGCCGACCGTGGTTGGCTATTTTCTGCTGCTTGTCTTCGGACGGCAGAGCCCCATCGGGCAACTGCTCGCGAGCGTGGGCATCACGATCATCTTCTCCTGGCCCGCAACGGTGATTGCCGCCGCTGTGGTGGCCTTCCCACTGATGTACCGGACCACGCTCGGAGCCTTCGAGCAGGTGAATCCCGCTCTGTTGGATGCGGCGCGCACATTGGGCGCATCGGAGCGGCGCGTGTTCGGCACGATTCTGGTTCCGCTGGCAGCGCCGGGAATCCTGGCTGGTACGGTGCTGGCGTTTGCACGCGCCATGGGCGAGTTTGGCGCGACGTTGATGCTGGCGGGCAACATCCCAGGCCACACGCAGACCATGCCCATTGCTATTTTCTCAGCGGTGGAGGGCGGGGACGAGCGCATCGCCGCGGTGTGGGTGGCGGCCATTGTGGTGATCTCGTTCGGCATGATTCGGCTGATGCACGTGGGGCCTGCGGGGCTGTTTCGTGCACGTGAGGCGGCGATGGAGACGGCGCAGCTTGACGACGTCATCGCACGAGGGCACGGTGGCGAACTGGGCGAGCTTGTAAGTCCGGCTGGCAGCGCCGAGCGGGCATCTCTCAGCCCCGACAGGACATCTCTCAGTGTTGATGTGCAAAAGAGTTTGCCGAGTTTCGAGCTGTGCATCTGCCTGAGCGCTGGGCGCGAAGCCATGGGGCTGCTGGGCGCGTCCGGCGCGGGCAAGTCGATTACGCTGCGGATGATCGCCGGCCTGGTGCGGCCCGATAGCGGCAGGATTGAGGTGAATGGGCGGGCGCTGTTTGACAGCAGACGTGGCATCGACGTGGCAGTGGCCGCGCGGCGCATCGGCGTGGTCTTTCAGGACTACGCGCTGTTCCCGCATCTGACCGTTTTTGAGAACGTGGCCTACCCGCTGCATGGATTGCCGCGCGGCGAGCGTACGGAGCGCGTGGAGCAGTTGCTGCGTGCGCTACACGTTGGACATCTGGCCGCAAGCAGACCGGGGGCGATCTCCGGCGGCGAGCGCCAGCGCGTGGCGATTGCGCGTTGTCTGGCGATGAACCCCGAGGCGCTCTTGTTCGACGAGCCCTTCGCGGCGCTAGATCCGCATCTGCGCCGGGCAACCGAGGAGCAACTACGCGAGACGCTGCGCTTCTACCGTGGGGCCGTCCTGTTTGTGACCCACGATATGGAGGAGGCATTCCGCTTCTGCTCGGGCCTGGTGGTTCTCGATAGAGGGCGCGTGATTGCATCCGGGCCTCGCCAGCAGTTGTTTGACAATCCGCAGAGTGTGGTGGCGGCGCGGTTGACCGGTTGCAAGAACATTGTGGCTGCCGAACGGGTGGACTCAAGCAGCCTGCGCGTGGATGCGTGGGAGTGCGTGCTGCGCACGGCAGCGCCGGGTGCGGAGAAGATTGTTGCGGTTGGCTACCGGTCGCATCAGTTCCGCTTTGGCGAGCAGGCGGTGGGCGAGAACGTCTTCAATTGCTGGCTGGTGGAGCAGAGCGAAGCGCCGCACGAAATGACGCTTTATCTGCGCCTGCATGGAGCGCCTGTGGCTGGCGATGCGGCTCACTTGCAGGCCGACCTTCCCAAAGCTGCGTGGCAACTACTGCAACAGCAGCCGCAGCCGTGGAAGATTCAGCTTGCTCCAGAGCGGCTGCTGTTGCTGGGCGCATAGCAGCAGCGAAGATTGGCGCCAACAGAAACGCGGCGGTTGTTCACCGAGCCTGAGGCTGGGGAACAACCGCCGCGTTGTATTTTCTTCAAGAACTGCAGTTAGAAGGTGAGGTGGAGGGCCAATTCCATGCTGCGCGGGCCACCGCCGCCCAGGTAGGGGTTGCCGCTGCCCACGTCAGGGGTTGCGGTGGTCTGCATGAACTGGGAGCTGGTGCCGGCCATCAGCTTCGAGCCGTTGGCGACGGCATTGCCGAAGACGTCGATGCCGAAGCCAGGCAGCAGCGGGTTGGACAGGTTGGGGTGGTTGAAGATGTTGAACGTGTCGGCGCGCAGTTCCACGGCCACCTTCTCGGTCAGGCGAGTGGTCTTGGTGAGCGAGAAGTCAAAGTTGGTATAGCTGGTGGACTTGAATGCGTTGCGGCCTTCCGAGCCGGGGTGCTGGGTGCCGTTGACGCAGGTGCCTGCCGAACTCCAGGTGCAGGGAGCCGCGAAGGCGGAGAGGTTCAGCAGGTTGGTGCCGCCAGTGCCCTTATGCGGATCGCCAACGAGGTCCGGACGGCCGAATTCTTCGCCGCTTCCGTTGTAGTTGGCAAAATTTCCGGTCGAGTCGCTTTCGAAGAGGTAACTGACGGTGTAGGGCTGGCCGGTGGCGAAGTTGAACATGCCGTCGATGGCCCAGCCGTTCAGCAGCCGCTCGGCGTGGTGAACCTTGGGCACGTTGTAGGTCCAGTACCACTGCACGCGCTGGCGGACGTCGAAGTTGGAGCTGGCGCGCTCGTTGTGCGGATGGAAGCTGTCATCAGGCATGGCCGCGTTGGGCACGAAGTCCATGCCGTCAGAGGCGGTGTCGATGGAGTGGCTCCAGGTGTAGTTGAGCGTGGAGGTCAGGTTATGCCAGTTCTGCAACTTCAGAGTGGACTGCAGCGAGTTGTAGTTGGAGATGGCGCTGGTCTCGATCTGGTTGAGGTAGTAGAGAGGAATGTTGGCGTAGGCGCTGTTGTAGGTATAGGTCAGGTAGCACGAATTGCTGTAGGTAACCTTGGTTCCGTTGCCGCAGGTGTAGGAACCGGAGGTGTTGACCACCTGGTTGAGATCGCGGAAGTGGTAGAGGTGACGGCCTTGGGAGCCGACGTAGCCGATTTCGGCCGAGATGGCTTTGGCCAGTTGCGACTCGATATTGAGCCCGTAAGAGTAGTAGCGCGGGGTTACGTTGCGCTGATCGACGGTGAAGACGCTCGACGGCGAGTAGTTGGCGGCAGTGCCAAAGATGGGCGTGCCGGCCGTGATGGTGGAGACCACAGGCGAGGCGAAGCCGATGCCGTTGAAGGCCGGGCCCGCTTCGCCAGCGTTGGTGTTGTAAGCCTGGTTGCCGACGAAGAAGTCCTGCGAGGGGCCGTCGTAGTAGATGCCGGCCGAGGTGCGGATCACCAGCTTGCCGTTGCCGATGACATCGTCATCCACGGTGAAGCGCGGCGCGAGGTTGGCAAGGTCCCTGGGGTAGAGCCCGGTGGGTCCGCCAGTGGCGCCGACAGTTTCCATGGTGGCGGTCTTGAAGTTGAAAAGGCTGAATGCGTTGTTCTGGGCGCCGATGACGCCGAAGTAGTCCCAGCGGACGCCGTAGCTGAAGGTGAGCCTGGCGCTCAGGTGCCAGGAGTCTAGGAAGTAAGCGCCGCCGCCGTTCTGGTAGGTGTAGCGCGTGCCTGCGCCCTCGGCTTCACTGGAGGTGGCAGTATCCAGCGCACCGGCGAGGAAGTTGTCGAGGGAGTCGAAGACCAGCTTGCCGCGGTGGCCGGAGTCGATGAAGGAGTTGATGAAAGTGCGACGCCACTCGACGCCAGCCTTGAAGTTGTGGCGGCCCAGGGTGAGGGCGACGTTGCCGAAGAGCTGATAGTTGGTGTCGACGCGGCCCCGGGAGTCACTGGCGGTGGAGCCGATGGGGCTGTAGGAGCCGACGACGATGGTCGGCAGCCCCAGATCGTGCGAGCTGTAGCCGGGAGGCAGCGTATTCAGGCCGTAGGCTGTGTTCGGGTTCAGGCCGAGATCCTGCGGGAGGAACTGCTGCAGGAATCGGTTATAGCCGCCGCGTACTTCAATGATCAGGTTGGAGCGGGGGACGGTTGTGTAGGAGAGCGAGGCCACGTTGACGTGGGTGGGCGTTGCCGTGTTGTAGCCCGGTGCGCTGCTGCCTGTATACAACATGCCCAGTGGGAAGCTCTGTATGCCGTGGGCGTAGAAATAGCGGCCGGTGAGCAGATCTCCGGGGCTGAACAGGTGCAGGTGCTGATCGGCCTTCACAATCAGGTTGTCGCTGTTGTTCAGGAACGGAGTGGTAAAGGTTTCGCTCTCATTCGCCTGCGGCAGCGCGCCCCAGGGCTTTGCGGCCAGCAGCTTGGCAATGACAGGATTGACGCCGCCCGTCGGAGTGCCGGCGGTGATCTCCTGCTGCGTGGGCACGTCACCCAGCTGTGGCAGGCCGCCGTTCTCGCGCTGGCCTTCGTAGGCGAGGGTGAAGAAGGTCTTGTCCTGGAAGACGGGACCGGAGACCAGGCCGCCGAACTGGTGATTGGTGAAGGAGTTCTTGGGCTGGGCGGTAGTGTTGAAGAAGTTGCGGGCGGCGATGCTGCCGTTGCGGTAGTACTCAAAGGCGCTGCCGTGGAAGCTGTTGGTGCCGCTCTTGGTGACGATGTTGACAGTGGCGCCGGCGGAGCGGCCGAACTCGGGCTCGGGGTTGCCGGTGACGGGAATCTCAGCCAATGAGTCAACGGGAAGAATGGTGGAGGGCGCGCCCCACACGCCGGCCTGGTTTACGGCGGGCAGGTTGCGGTAACCGTCGTTCATGTCGGTGCCGTCAAGCAGATAGTTGTTGGAGCGTCCGCGGTTGCCGTTGAGGCTGAACAGGCCGTAGGAGCCGGCTGACTCGGTGGAACCCACCGGGTCACTGGTTGCGCCTGGAACCAGTTCGAGCAGCTTGGTGTAATCGCGGCCGTTCACCGGCAGCTCGGCGGCTTCCGCTGCTTCAATGGTGCCGCCGGTGGTATTGGTCGTCGTTTCAACCAGCGGAATGTCGGCGGTCACTTCGACCACCTCCTGTACGTCGCCGGCAGAGAGCTTGGCGTCGGCGCGGGTTACTGAAGCCACGCTGACAGGAATCTTGTTCAGCGTGATGGTGCCGAAGCCTTCCTTTGACACGCTGATGCTGTAGCTGCCCAGCGGTAACTCCGAGGCCACGTAGCCACCCAGGTTGTTGGTCGTCACCGTACGGGACAAACCGGTGCCAGTGCTGAAGACTTTGACCTGTGCCCCAGGGATAGACGCGCCAGTGGTGTCGGTAACCGTTCCCTGGATGGCTCCCCGGAAGGTTTGTGCGCTTAAAACGCACGCGAAGAAAAGGGCGAAAGACATACACAATACAGCGGTAACGCGGCTTTTCATTGGGCCGAACTCCTGGCGCCTGTGATTTAGAAGAATGGACAGATTTTAACATCCGCATTGCGAAACACAGATAAGGAACGCATAAGGAAATGCGAAGAAGAGTTAGTGCAAAACGGTGGATTGAAAGGGCGAAACCAGTGTTAGCAGAGGGGTGGAAGAGTGATGGTCACACTGTGATCCGCGCTACACTGCATTGCGCAGTGTGCCGTGTAAACTGTGGCGTACGCAATCTATCCAAAAGGCAGCAGGGTGAACCATCCAAAGCAGGGCGAATTATCGCTACTGAGCGGAGATGAAGCCGTTGCACTGGCTTCGATTGACGCGGCAGTCAGGCTCGGAACAGGCTATCCGGGCACTCCTTCCACTGAGATTCTTGAGACCTTTGCGGCGCTGGGCGGCAAGGCGCAATGGGCTCCCAACGAAAAGGTTGCCATGGAAGTGGCCATCGGTGTGGCCTTTGCCGGGGGGCGCGCGCTGGTCACCATGAAGCATGTGGGCCTGAACGTGGCCGCCGATCCGCTGTTTACCGTGGCGCTGACGCGGCTGGATGGCGCGCTGGTCATCGTCTCAGCCGACGACCCCGGCATGGCCTCCAGCCAGAACGAGCAGGACAATCGCCGCTACGCTCTGGCAGCTGGCGTGCCTATGTTGGAGCCTTCCGATTCGCAGGAGGCTTACGACTTTACGCTGCGCGCCATTCAACTCTCTGAGCGCTTCCAGGTTCCGGTGCTGCTGCGCATGACTACGCGCGTCTGCCACTCGAAGACGCTGGTGCGCCGTGGTTCCGTGCAGATTGCCGCGCCCAAGCCGCAACATTTCGAGCACGACTTTGCCTCGCGCGTGATGATCCCAGCCTACGCAAAGCCTGCGCACCGGCGGCTCCGCGCAACGCTTGCGGCCATCGCTGCCTGGAATGAGGATGAAGGCCCGAACCAGCTTGTGCCGGGCGAAAAGCAGTTAGGCATTGTCACCAGCGGCATCAGCTACCAGCATGTGCGTGAGGCAGCGCCGGATGCGCGCGTGTTGAAGCTGGGCATGACCTATCCGCTGCCCATTGAGCGCATTCGCGCATTCGCTGCATCGGTCGATCGCTGCCTGGTGATCGAAGAGGGCGACCCGTATCTAGT
>Ga0302270_10002845_pt1 | contig 16657 bp, 20 predicted proteins | sample III_Bog_E2_3_FD_198773 | JGI IMG/M metagenome (GOLD analysis project Ga0302270, IMG submission 198773) | Peat permafrost microbial communities from Stordalen Mire near Abisko, Sweden - III_Bog_E2_3 | ecosystem: Environmental > Terrestrial > Soil > Wetlands > Peat | place: Sweden: Abisko... | reverse complement strand
TACTCTTCAGTTATCAGTTGAGCAATATTCCCGCACGCCTTCGGCATGGATGATGCTGCTCAGTCTCTCGACCTGCCCATGGCAGGATTCCTCGCTTTCACTGACGCGAATACCTCTGTTGCGTATGCGTTCCGCTGATCCGTTATGTGTCGCTCGGAACGCGGACCGCTCGCTGCCAAGCGCCATTCGTGACGTTCGGCCACAAAACGGTCTGCGGAACAAAAGGCCGAGAGTATCCGCAGCCAGGGCGTTCTCTCTCCCTTGCTTGTGCGGCCTCTCACCGATCAGAGCTTCGAGATTGTCGCCGGAGCCAGACGCTATCGCGCCGCGCAAATGGCCGAAGCGCCGACGGTGCCCGTCCGCATTGTCAACCTCACCGACGCCGAGGCACTTGAGGCTCAGCTAATCGAGAATTTGCAGAGACGCGATGTCCACCCGTTGGAGGAAGCGCAGGGATTCGAAGCCCTGCTCAACTTGGAAGACCCGAAGTACAGCATCGAACAGATCGCCGCGAAGGTCGGAAAGAGCCCTGCATATTGCGCCGCCAGAGTTCGGCTGACAGAACTTGCCGCGCCAGTGGTCGAAGCGTTCTATGCTGAGGAAATCGGCGTAGGACATGCTTTACTACTTGCCAAATTACAGCCAGCCCAACAGGAACAGGCGCTTGCCAATTGCTTCCGCGAGGAGTGGAACGGAGCCGGGGCAAAAGCCAAACGCATCCTGCTCCCTGTGCGGCACCTGCAACAGTGGATAGAGCATAATGTCCTCCTGCTCTTGAAACAGGCACCATTCAACAAACGCGACCCGCAGCTTGTCCCCTCCGCCGGAAGCTGCGTCGAATGCCCCAAGCGCACCGGACACAACAAATTGCTTTTCGCCGATGTGAGCGGCAATACCGACGCTTGTAAGTTATGTGGAATCTGGGCAACCGCAAGTCTTTCCTGTTGGCTCTTCGTCGCCGCGCAGATCGCGTGAGCCGCGGCCATCCAGTCATCTGTTCTTCTGGAACCTCCAACAGGAGGTTCATTTGCCTTGTGATTTTGTCGTCCACCCTATACGTTGGGATCGCTGCCCACTAGCCGCAGCCGACTCCCATGCCCGCGCCTGGATCACTCTCCAGTCCCATCGCGGCCTCGCATATAACACGCTCGATGCCTATTCACGCGGCCTGGAGCGTTACTTCCGATTCCTGACACAACTGCATTTCTCTTGTGTATCGGTCACACGCGCCGAAGTTGGACTCTACCTGGCGAGTTTGCAGGCCGATGGCTCCCGCCTTTCGAACGCCACGATGCAACAGCTATTGACGGTCATACGATTGTTCCATGTGTATCTGATGGAAGAAGGAGTGCGCGTCAACAACCCGGCCGCGCATAGTCACACGGGCAGGCCGCTGATTGCGCGGCATCACAAGCTGCCGTGGATTCCGAACGAGGACGACTGGCACTCGGTTCTTGCCGCGGCCTGTCATGAGCCGATCCGCAACCGCGTCATGCTGGCATTCGCCTACGATGCCGGGTTGCGGCGTGAGGAACTGTGCAGTCTCCGCAGCGATGACATCGATCCTTCGCGGCGTACACTCAGGATTCGCGCGGAGACCACCAAGGGGCGCCGCGAACGAGTGGTTCCATATTCGGTCTCCAGCAGTGAACTGCTCCACCGTTACCTCCTGCATCGGCGCACATTGGGTCAGAGGCGCGGACCGCTCTTCCTTTCAGAGTCGCGTCGGAACTACACCCAGCCGATCTCCATCTGGAGCTGGTCGAAGGTGGTCCTCCAACTCGCGCGACGTGCCCAGGTCGAGCGATTCAGTACGCACACGTTGCGCCATCTCTGTCTGACGGATCTTGCGCGCGCAGGTTGGGACATCCATGAGATCGCTGCTTTCGCCGGCCATCGCAGCATTCAGACCACATTGCTCTATATCCACCTCAGCGGCCGGGACCTTTCCGCGAAGCTCGCAGCAAGTATGGCCCAGATACACGCGCGTCGCATACAGATGCTCGCGGAGATGAACGTATGAACATGAAGCGGAAGCGAGGAGCCAGGAAGAACGGCAAGCCCTGGCCGAACAACATTGGCCCATGGTTAGAGAGGTTGCCGGCCGAGAAGCGTGCCCAGCTCTTTCAGCGCGCGGCGCGCGCACAGTGGGGTCCGGAGAAGAAGGAACCAAAAAAGGCCGATGACGGGCCCTGGGTCTGGCCGATTGATCTGGATCGTTATGACCGCTCTGGTGGCCTCACTCCGGTCGAAGAAGACATGCTGGCGCGCTATGCCGAGGCCTACCGCTTTTATCGCTACGGTCGAACCATGGACTTCGGAGAGACGCTTGATCGGCTAGTGAAGCCTCTGAACGATGCGCTCGACTACACCGGCATCAGAACCCTCTTCCGCAAGTATGTGCTCCTGTACTTTCTTCGTGAGATGGCGGAACGCAAGCGATCCTTTTGGGGGTGGACAACCGATGAGTGGATCGAGACTATTGAGCGCCAGAAGAAGGTGGAGTACCAGCACGTCATCGCAGTCGCGTACTTGCTCTGCGGATTCTCAGACCTCCATCGGCTCAGTAAAAATCACATCGTTTACGTCGTCCTGGCCCGCAAAGTCTTCGGCCGCGAGTACATGAAGGTCGTCGGAGATCGCGTGCAGAGTTTGCTGAGAGAGTGGGGCTATTTGAGAACAGGTACGCTGGCCCTCGTCCTGCGCACCATTTTCGAGGGGCTGCTGTATAGACGCTCTCCACACCTCGATCAGCTAAAGATTGAGGACCTCCAGGAGGTGATCGCGCGCCGACCGCCGCGCACCGGAAGCTATTGCGTGGTCGCGCTGTCGCGTGTGTTGGCCAGCATGGGCACTGTTCCCGAAGCGATGGAGATCAAGCGTCCGGTTCAGGATAAAAAGCTGTCGCCAGCGCTCACCATCGGTGTGCCGGCCGAGTGGTGCCGGCTCAGTCGCCTCTGGTACGACCGAGCCACGTATTCGCTTAAGAACAGGAACAAGAGCTACTATTTCCTCCTCAACGTCGGCAGATGGCTCGGCAAGGTACACCCAGAGGTTACTTCGCCCGCTGATTGGACCAGGGCACTCACCGCGGAAGCGGTGTCCGTCGTCTGTCAGTGGCATGGAGGCGATTGGTGCAGCGTCGATCCGGTTCATGTGAAGAGCCGTGGCCAGATTCTTGCGCCCAGCACACGCGCTGGCCGCATTTCCATTCTTCGTGTGTTCTTTCGCGATCTCCAGGAGTGGGAACTGATCCCGCGGCGATTCGATCCGATGCGGAGCATGGTCACACCCAAAAGCCTCCTTGCGCTCATTGGCCCCAACCCGCGTGCCATCGCTGATGATGTCTGGGCCAAGCTCATGTGGGCAGGCCTTAACCTGACCGTCGATGATCTTCCGAAAAAAGGCGATATTCACCGTGTCCCGTTTCCATCAACCGCCTATCCGATTGAGATGACCAGAGCACTTGTCATCACCTGGCTGTTTGCTGGCCTTCGCCGTAACGAGATCGTTCGTCTGCGCGTTGGCTGCATTCGCTGGCAGAGGGACGATGTCACTGTGCCGGGCACCGGCGACTCCCTACCTGCGGATGCCGTTTGCTTGCTCGATGTTCCTGTCAACAAGACCACGACTGCTTTCACCAAGCCTGTAGATCGGATTGTCGGAGAGGCCATCGCCGCGTGGGAAAAGGTGCGTCCACAAGGTGCAAAACTCCCCGATCCGAAGACTGGCGAAATGGTCGATTTTCTCTTTCTCATTCGCCTCACCAGGGTAGGAATAAACTATCTCAACAAGACGCTCATCCCGGCTCTCTGTAAAAAGGCCGGTGTCCCTCTTGCCGATGTGCGCGGCAACATCACCAGCCACCGCGCCAGGTCCACTATCGCTTCACAACTCTACAACGCGCGCGAACCGATGACGCTCTTCGAGTTGCAGGAGTGGCTAGGCCACGCAACTCCAACAGCCACCCAGCACTACGCCAAGATCACTCCATTGAAGGTTGCCAAGTCCTACGCCGATGCAGGCTACTTCGCACGCAACCTTCGGGCTATCGAGGTTCTGGTCGATCAGGATGCGGTGCGAAGCGGGCGCGCTGCGACTGAGCCATGGAAGTTTTATGATCTCGGACACGGGTACTGCACCTACGATTTCTTTGAGCAGTGCCAGCACCGCATGGCGTGTGCGAAGTGCGATTTCTACATGCCGAAGGAGTCTACGGCCGCCCTGTTGTTGGAAGGCAAGACGCATCTGTTGCGTCTACTGCAGGAGATTCCACTTCGTGAGGCGGAGCAAGCAGCCGTCGAAGATGGCGTTGCTGCCTACGAAAATCTCTTGTTGAAGCTATCCGATGTGCCCACTCCGGCTGGCCCGACGCCGAGGCAGATCGGTGCTGACTTGGTGCACATCACCGCTGTTAGACCAACGATCCCCAAAATACTCGTTGATGTTTAGACATCCACGCTTGGCCAGATCACAACTCGCGCCACTATTTAGCCGGAATAGCCGACTCGCCAATCCGCTTCAGCTCTGCCATCGCCGCAGCGTAGTCGGTCGCGCCCTTTGGGCAGCTATCGCGCGCGGCCCGGAAGTGTGCAAGCGCCATCGCTCGCTGATGATGTAACAGCGCGTCCTCGCCGATGTAGTAGTTGGCTTCGCAAACCTGCCACTTCTGCCAAGCAGAGACGCCGCTGGCCGCTGCCGCCATTACCTCATTGGCTGTCATCTGTCCCAGATCTAGTTTCAGCGCCGGCCCAGGCCATTTTGACAGATCCGCGGCCGCTGCCACTCGCGCGAGCTGCTTCGCATCATCGTGACCCTCTCGCTTCATTACCACGTGCAGCAATAGAGCCGCGGACACCGCCGCACTTGAAGATGGCGCGGCAGAGATCGTGTGCTCAAAGTCCGCTATGGCTGCAGTCAGGTTGGACTGGGCGAAATAGGCGATTCCACGGTTTAGGTAGGCGACTGTGTCGCTCGAGTTCAAATGGATCGCTTGGTTATAGTCCTGAATCGCACGACCGTAATCACCCTTCCTTGTATAGGCTACCCCGCGGTTGTTGTAGTTATTTGCATTATTCGGGTTCAGTTGAATCGCTCGGTTTAAATCCTGAATTGCGCGGTCGTATTCCTCCTTGTCTATGTAGGCGTTGCCGCGATCGTAGTAGGCTCTTTCAAAAGCCGGGTTCAGGCGGATTGCTTCATCGAAATCCTGGATCGCCCGGTCGAAGTTTCCCTTCTTTTTGTATGCCAGGCCACTCGTGTAATAGAACGATGGTTCATTCGGGTTTAGGCGAATCGCTTGATCGGTATCCTGGATTGCGCGATCGTAATCACCCTTGCTGTAATAACCGACACCGCGGCTGCCGTAAATGACGGCCCGATTTTTGGTCGTCTCTTGGTCTGCCTTGAGGAGCGCCGTGCATCCAGCTATCTTGACGTCTGGGTCAACCGACTGGCAATTGTTCTGGTTTTCTTGCCTGCTCTGTCCCAGCGCGACCATCGTCGCCCCGAGGAAAAGGCAAGTGCAAAAAGACGACTTGCGAATCACGTTCGATGCTCCTTGCTCACGGATTGGCAGCAACCCCATTATTACAGTCGCTCACACCGAGAACATTCCGACGAGCGGAGTACCGGGAGCAGTATGAGTCTTAACGGTCATCGTACAACCATTCGCAATCCCACTCAAAGCGGCTCACGCGATCTGCGCGGCGACGAAGGGCCAGCAGGAAAGACTTGCAATTTGCCCAGATTCCACATAATGCACCGATCCCCGCTGCTATAAGGCAAAACTCGCGGCGCACGTGGCGAAAGCCGTTGCCGCCAAGCCGAGCCTTGTACAGATCAGCACGGCCTATGGCGGGCAGAAGGAGGGCAGTGCCGTTTTGCCGCGCAACAAGTACACCGCGATCCGCGACGACAAACCCCAAAAGAAGGAAGATGCCCAGCGCCCCGAGTTCAAGGTGTGCAAGTTCGCTACCGATGCCATCATCACCGAAGGCAGCGACATCGGCACCATTCACAAGGTGTGCGCGAATCCCGATTGCCCGATTCACCATGCCAGCAAGCAACGGCCCGCGACCGATGCGGCATTCAAAGCAGAGCAGGAGAAGCGCCGCCGCGAAGAGGCCATCGCCCAGGCAACCGGCCTTCGCGTCTTGAAAGCAACCAGCGACGCGGTTCCCGTCCGGCTGATGAAGCGCGACCTGCTCTTTGTCACCGAGCGCCTTGCCGCCGTCTTGGACGAGCGCCGTCTGGCCATCGTTCTCCGCCAGCACAATCTCGGCAAACCCGACAGCGCCACAGACGCCCCGGCCAAGTTGCTTGCGTCCTTTCTTCGCAAGTCCGACGAAAGCACCCTCGGACGGCTATTGGTCGAAGTGGCCATTCTGCAAACGGCGCACTCGCCCAACGAATCAAGCAAAGCCCTGCGCGAAGCCGCCGAGTTCTACAAGGTGGACGTGGCCGCAATCACGGCAAAGGTCAAACAGGAGTTCGCCGCCAAAGACAAGGCCAAGACAGTAAAGAATGCCACGCCGCAGCCAGCAGCAAAGGCGGCGAAAACTTCCAAAGCAGCATAACCCCATCCAGCATCCCGGCGGAGTCAACCCCATAGGCTCCGCCATTTTTATTGCTTTCCTGCCCGTCTTCCCGCCCTGCATGAGGCTCCTGCCATCCAGCAGGAGCGCCAGTTTGGTCCCGCCCGACGGGCACACGCCTGCACCGCTAGAAGTGAAGTTGATCCTCGTACTCAGCGCAATAAATATCGAGTCGAGTCAGAATCATTTTGGCAAGTTCCTCTGTGACCAATGTCTTTCCCAATTGATCGACAAACGAAACGAGCCGACCATCCGCCGTTCTGGTTTCCAATCGCCAGATCACCTTGTCAGGATCGTCTGACACGTTCATAGACGGCAGACGGGCAAATGCGATCGCGTATTTCCTGAGTCCCGCAGCAACGGCGCGCAAACGAACTTGCTCCAATTGCAGGCTGCCCGAAGGAGTGCACACATAATCATTAGTCCCGCTTTCTGCCATGGTCCGAATATGCTCTCGCAGACGCTTCCATTCGCTTGCAATTTCAGTCATTGCTTTTTCTCCATTTGTGAAGTCGGTCGGGCCGTTTTTCCCGCCACGAATAAAGAGTAGAGCGCAATGAACACTAATAGCCAGTGATAAGAATGGGGAACATTAATGTTGCGGCGGAGCCGCCTAATCGGATTGAAGCTCCTTCAGGAACGCACGCAGTCGAGTAACGGCCTGCTTTAATTTAGCGGTGCAGTCGGAATCCCAGTTGTGCACATTGTGCGACTTGCATTTGAGCAGTTGATCGGCAACCTTCGGCCAGGTCCATAACTTTGGGTTGCTGTCGTGCAATTGAAGCGCAAGTACGGCCACGCTCTCGGAATCATTCGACCCTTTTGGACGACCACGCTTCTTTTTAGGCTTTTTCCACTCTTCGAGAAACAAGGCAATCGCCTCGTCGCTGTCACCTCTTTGGATATTTGTGCGAATCAATTGCGCTGCGCTTATGGCGGATAGAGTGTCCGAAACAGGTTGATTCTGGCCCGGCGAAAGATAGCTTTGAATGAGGCGCATACGAACTGTAAGAAACTCATTTCCGAGAACAATCGCGTTAGCTTGGCGCTCACGCTCTAACGAGTATGGAGTGTCTTGATTCAGTGGAGGGCGATTCTCTGAAGTCCCTAAAAGAGCCTTCAGGCGTTCTCGACTACGGAGCCAATGAAACCAAAGAAGTTGCTGTGTGGATAGCCCTTTCGGCAGAACACACGAATGTTTGCTCTTCACCTACTACCTCCCGAGAGGCATCCCGGTAGTAATGATCGGCGGGGCAGGCCGGGAAAACCCGCCCATTCAGGAGCGACCCTAGACGAATTAAGGAAATGTTAACCCATGCGGGCAATTGCACAGTGTGAACCCAATGTAGGACACACTCGATCCGAGAGGCTACCCATTCTCAGGATGTACAATTTCTCACTTAGGCCGCGTTGAACCCGCCAGCGGCTTTTTAGATGCGCAAGGATCAGCGTCCCTGTTTTGTTTGTTGATTTCCTTCTCTGACACTATCTTGTAACAAAGTCCGATCCCAGAACAGATGTGCTCGTCCGTTGGGCCGGAGCCGAGGCTTGCCTCGTAATCGCTATATGGATGAAATCGGGGACATTTAACTAACACGGAATCCTCGCGTACAGGTATTGGTATCCTCTGAACGCATTCCAGCACATACTCTGTAAGGCGCGAATCCCCTTTTACATCGGAATAACCTTCTACCGTGAACCTTGTTGAAACACAATCATTGTTCGGACACTGGTCACTGCTCGCGTCTCCAGTGCGAACAACTGTGACGTGGAAGATTATTTTCTGTTCGCTCTGCCCTTGTCCAAGTAAATGGACACTCAGCGGTAAGCTCAGAAGAACAACAATGGCGAATACCCTCTTCATTGCAGGCTTCATGCGGAATTCCCCTTCTCACCCCCAAACACGGGTTGACATTACTCACCTATTCGCTTTGATTTCTTTCTTGCTTGGCAACCTAGTTATTGAAATGGTGCAGCCGGATTGCTTGACGACAGGCTCAACGCATTCTTGCCAGAAAGCTCCATCATATAACTCAACTGTCTGGTACTTCCCATCGTATTCAAGTTCCAGCAGGGCGTGACGAAACCCACCAGCCGGTCCTACAGTAAGTTCAGCAACCCCAACGGGTTTGATTGCTTGGTCAAATTCGGTTCTACTCTGAAACCTCCCAATACAGAAGAGTTTTCCAGAGTAGTGCTTTGAAACCTGACCGTCGTCCCACCGCACCGTAAGCAGAAGGTCGCCAAGAAGTCTCGTGTAGCTGTTCTCTTGAGAGGCTGTAATTGTGCCGCCCTGATTCGGGGCGATGTTAACCTTTGGACCGTATTCTGGTCCGTGATCGCGGTATCCGCTTGCGGTCCACACGCGGTTGCCGACGATCAGTCTTGGTGGAAATGTCGGACTCTCTCGTTGTTCAATCAAAGTGGTCCTCTCCATCGTCGTCGTATCTACCAATTGATTCACCGCAGCTTGTGAACGCCGTAGCGGTTGCCAGTTCGCCAGTTGTTGTAATGGCCGTTCCGGTGATGGGAATTCGTTGCGCCGGGATACTGGCCACCGTGCGGTGTTGCGTGCATGCCCCCGCCATAATACGGTCGGCTAGACGAGGGATGACGCGCCGTGCTGAAGGTTTTCGCATGTGTTCCTGTTCGGTACTTGGGAGTGCCTGCATAAGCAGCGGAGGACAAAGATACGATGATGCCAAGCAATGCAAGCATAAAGGCAAGTCGTTTCATGGGTCTTTCTTCTCCCTTCTCTTGAACGAATGAAATGGTCATTGTGGGTTTGTCTGGACGGGGCGTCCTTCAAACCATTTGCGCGCACGTTCTTGCGCTTGCAATAATACCGTCTTGGTTAGGTTCGAAGTAGCATCATCTCGATCCTGTCTCAGATGTTTCATCAGTGAATCTTCTAGCTTGCTCGACGCGGCAATGTCCAGCCAAAAATATGCTTCCGCGTAGTTTTGCGGCACACCTTGACCGTTGTAGTATGCATAGCCAAGGCTGGAGTGTGCGGCTTTTGCGTTCATTTACCCTTGCTCTCGCCGTAGGGATCCTTGTTCCACTCCGGCGAATTCTTGAGAACAAATACGTCCGTATAGGGCTTACTCGCCCCCCATGTTTCGCAGGCTTCTGTCTTCTCCTTTGGCAAACTCTTCAACATCCCTGAAATAGAAATGGCCTTATTGGGAGAGGAGATGAGCAGTGTTCTCTGCATACAGAGTGCATCAGATGTGGCGATGATCCCGTCTGCGTCCCATTTCAAAAGCTGGAAATATTCGATTGAAACGTGGGGGTGGCCGGAATAATATTCTGCGGTTGCCGCGATACAGGTTTTACTTTGCCGATCGCAGTTAATCTGAGTCTCACTAGGAAATAGGGATTTCTCGGACTCTCTTCCATCGGCATAGAAGCTGGTCCGATCAACACTGAAATGAACGTGGGGGGCCTGCGAGAAAGCCGATGCTCTGATTCCAAACACTAGTACCAACGCCATCCCTGCATACTTAATAAGTGGCACTTGCAAGCTCCTTAACTGACATCTTGTGACCATCTCAAATGATCCCTCTCGATGTTCCATTCCGCAAGGCGGCCTACTGCCCGTTGTTCATGTTTCTAAGCTCCGTGCAACCCCCTGCGGCACCTAATTTGCACGCCTTGGAGGGTTCCTAAGCCCAAGCCGTAGGAATTGATCTGGCTAACCATCGCTGGTCTGTATCGGATCAAGGGGCACCTGCCCTCCTTTTCTCTCTTTCGTCCATAGAACTTTTCTAGATTCACAGTCATATATCCAAATCTTGTCAAATTGGCTGCTTTGGAATCGCTCTTCAATTTCTCGGCTATTTCTGAGCAGGTATTCGTCGATGATTTCCTCGTACGGACTCTGTCTCCAGTAATAGAGCAATAGGTCCACTGGAGAGCCGCCTGTCTCATACCTTTTTGCGCACTTCTGCTCCAACATCTTCGCAAGCGGATCGTCTTGGGAGAACGCACAACCGGAGACCGTTTTCGTTTTGATTGAATGTGCGACGCCCCTGGGGATTGCTTCGTCCGTGATCTCCCCGAGTTCAAAGTAATAGTCGAGACCATCAATGGAGGTGCGAATATCAGGCCGTTCCGGATTCTCATTGCTGTGCTTAAACGGATCGGGTATAAGTCTCGTCGCATCAGCAAAGCTAATGAACACGAGACTTTCATTCGCTTGTTTCCGCTCGTCGGAACTGAGATTATTCAACAAGGCGGCTCTTGCGGCTTGTGTCGCCACCCCCTCGACCATCAGCCTCACCAGCTTTTCGACATTACTATTCATAGCCCGTAGTCTCACTTTCGTTCCATGCCCGCAAAGAAGAAAAGACCGGATTCTTCGGATGTCCGATGCCCCAACCTAGGCCATCCCGCTACGGGAGGAATCTAAAGGTCGTCCCAGCGCCACCTTATTTGTGAGTCAGCTTCCAGGGAAATGAATTCTCGCTGAATCGCTGCGGGCCACGCTTCCTGAAAACCGAGTCCGTCTTTTTCCCCTATAGTGCCGGATAGAGCGCTCCACAGTTTGGCTACGACCTCCTCTGTACTTGTTCCTTCAGGGATTTCTACAATAAACTGCTCGGCATTTTCCAATCCTGGAATGTTGGGCGTGGTCGTCCATCGTGCAAAATTCATCGCCTTCCTCCTTCTCTGGCCTGTTCGTCCGCCGTCTTTGGCGAGTCGCTCTATTTTTAGGATTACCGTAGCGGTCCAAGCCGGGAAATTCTGAGTTACGGTATCTTCTTCAACTGGCCGCAACCCCAATAGTCCTTCATCGCGCAACCCTTTCTCAGAAGTTCTCTAGCCCTTTCTATGTCTTGGCCAACTCCCGAGCCATTTCGGTAATTCCATCCAAGTGCGCTGCAAAATAGAGCAGTGCCCGTGTCGCATCCTTTTGCGAAGATGGCATTTGCCCGTGAGTAGTTCATGGAAACGACATTGCCGCTCTGGTCGAAAGCACTGAGGACGTCGCAAGCGCGTTTATCGCCTTCATCGCAATCATTGAGGAAGTAGAGCTCTGCCCGCGAAGCGTTTTTAGGGAACCCTTCGCCGTCCAAGTACATGTATGCGAGAGGCCAGCAAGCTGTGCCTTCGCCAGCATCGCAGGCTCTGACAAAATAGGTGCCTGCGCGAGAAGAGTCCATTTGGACGCCGTCTCCCTTTTCGTACATATCGCCGAGGACAGCGCAGGCGCTTGATTCTCCAGCGTCGCAGGCTTTGGAAAAGTAGGCCGCTGCCTGAGAAAGGTCCTTTCTGACGCCGACACCATCTTGGTACTTAATGCCTAGAGAGTTGCAACTTACGCTGTCGCCTGCACTACACGCTTTGGAATAAAGCGCAAATGCGCGGTGCTCATCTTTTACAACTCCGTCGCCAACCTCGTACCTATAGGCTAGAGCCGTGCACCCGTTTGCATAGCCTGCGGTGCAAGCCTCGGAGAAGAGAGCTACTGCCCGACGGAGATCGATTTCGACGCCGTCGCCATTGGCGTACATGTAGCCAAGATCCCTACACGCCTCCGGTCTGCCGGCTGTGCAGGCTTGATCTAAAAGCGGATTAGCCTCGGAATAGCGCCCCTGGATGTAAAGAGCGTGAGCCCGCTGGCTAGTTCCGAGGCTAGGTCCGTCCATGATTCCAGGTTCGCGGACACACATCGCGTGATGGAAGTGGCTTAGGCCGGCGCGGCTATGCAACGTTGAAGCCATCGTGAAGCTGAAAGCCCAAGCCCCGTTCTCAAGAGAAATATTCTCCTTCCAGTTGCTCCATTCCCACCCGGACGGTTGCATGTTTCCCTTCACGTGCAAAGTGGCATCTTTTCCACCGCAGCAATGGCCAGGGACATTGACGTTGGAATCGTAAACGCGCTGCAACTCGTCGAGCGCCGGCAAGCGCCAGTCAGAGTGGCCGACCAGTTGCAGATTTCTGCAAAAATCTGCCGCCTGCTGCCAAGTCACGTCACTGCCGTTGTCCTTCTTCGTCCACATCAATCCAGTTTCCTGATCGGCCCAGACCTCGGCTGACGCTTCGATTGCAGCTTTGTCTCGTGCCGTCTGCGCAAGGGCCTCCGCACCTGTTGTGAGCAAGGCTGTCACGACAAGCAACAGAATGGACGGATTTCTGAGCAAGTGCATTGTTTCCGCCTTTCTGAATATGGGCTGGCTAGGGATGGTAACGCCAGAGGTCGTTGAGTTCGCCCCATGTATCGGTTGAATCGTAGCCATAACCACCAAAGAGCCACAGGTTGCCGCTAGAGTCTGTCCAACTGACTGCGTTAGTTCGTGCTCCAGGGGCATTATTTGTCGAGGCTTCGTCTAGTGTTCCGTAAACACCCTTTGCATTCTTTGTATCGCTACCACCCACCCACGCCCATTCATCAGACGCGGGGCTATACTCCCAGAGATCGTTGAGGTTTCCATTAGCTCCTGTCGAAAAATTGCCGTCGCCTCCGAAGAGCCAGAGATTACCGCTGCTGTCAGTCCAACTGACTGCGTTCTCCCGGCATCCAGGTGTGTTGTTTACAGCAGCAATGCCTTGTGTACCGTAAACGCCGCTTGCATTTTCAAGATTGCTGCCGGTAACCCAGGTCCAGGTATTCGCTGTTGGATTAAATTTCCATAAGTCGTTGAGACAACCAACCGTCGCTCCCACTCCGAACGTGACTGAATCGAGACCGCTGCCTCCGAATAGCCAGAAGTTTCCGCTGCTGTCAATCCAAGAGACGGGGTACTGCCTACTTCCGGGAGAATTGCTGGTGGAGGCGATACCTTGCGTACCATAAGTACCGTTCTCACTCTGAAAGTTAGCGCCGCTCACCCATGTCCAGGTTTTTGTTACAGGATTGAACTTCCAGAGGTCATTGTATCCACTGCCTCCAAAGAGCCAAAATATGCCGTCACTGTCAGTCGAAGCCGTAGCACCGTACCGCGCGGGTGGGACATCGTTCGCAGAGGCGACGCCTTGTGTTCCGTAGACACCGCTTGCATTGGCTGAATTGCTGCCGCCCATCCATGTCCATTCTTTAATTGTGGGGTTAAACTCCCAGAGGTCGTTAAGAGAGCCTCCTGCCCCAGTTGAATCGAAGCCATAACCCCCGAAGAGCCAAAGATTCCCGCTAGTGTCCGTCCAACTGACGGAATCGACTCGCGCTCCAGGTAGGTTTTTAGTTGAGGCTAAGCCCAGCGTACCGTAGATGCCCGCTGTGCCAGAGGCAGCATTTATATTTGCGGTGTCGCTACCGCTCACCCACGTCCATTCCTTGTTATCGGGGTTAAATTCCCATAGGTCGTTAAGTACGCCATTCGTTCCTGTCGAATCGTAGCCAGAGCCTCCAAAGAGCCAAAGATTCCCGCTAGTGTCGATCAAACTGACGGAATCTATTCGGCCTCCAGGAGCATTACTTGTAGTGGCAACACCCAAAGAACCATAGACGCCATTCGCACCCGCAGTATTGCTTCCGCTCATCCAGGTCCATTCATTATTCGTAGCGGGGCTTTCAACCCCTATAGACACGGTGCCTGATTTTGAGGTGTCCTGTGTCGAGGTCGCCGTTATGGTCGCGGTGCCTATGCCAGCGGGTGTGAATGCCCCAGAAGTCGTGATTATGCCATCCGATGCGGCCCAGGTGACCGCCGAACTATATGATCCAGTCCCTTGCACGGTTACCGTGCAATTGGATGTCTGCGTGGTCAGAATGGATGTCGGGGAACAGACCACTGAAACCGAAGTGATTGTGGACGGCGCGGTCACTGTCACCGTTGCATCGCCGGATTTGGTCGAATCCTGCGTAGATGTAGCGGTGATAGTCGCCGTCCCCGTACCTGCCGGAGTTAGGACGCCAGCACTACTGACCGTGCCTATGCTCGTGGGGCTGACAGACCAGGTGACCGACGAACTGTAATTTCCAGTCCCGCTGACCGTCGGCGTGCAGGTTGACGTTTGATTCGTATTGATCGAGCCTGGCGAACATGCCACCGCGACAGACGTGATCGCGGGCGTACTGCCCCCGCCGCTGGTAGCGCCCGAACCTCCGCCACAACCGGACGCGAGTAGGGCGATCGAGATAAGAAACGCGAAGGCAATATTTCTGTGCAACAGCATATTGGCCACCTTTCCAGCCCGGAGAGTGTATGCACTAAATATAGCGCATGGGCTAACCCGATGATGAACACATGGCAAAGGACATCTGCGCGGCGACGGGTGAGCGGATCAGGAAGCTGCGCCGCGCCCGGAATTGGCGGCAGATTGACCTTGCCGAGCAGTCCGGCGTCCACGAGGTGCATATTTCGGACCTGGAGCGTGGCACACGGGAGCCGGGGCTGCGCACCCTCAGCAAAATCGCCTCTGCTCTGGAGACAACGCTCTCGGAACTGCTGAAGGGATTGTAACGCCGTCCGGTCCCACGTGAGCCGCAAAGGGCTGTAAGCGGCTTTCCCGGACCTCTTTCGGCAACTGTAATTCTGCGCTACGATCTGCGCACTTGGCACCTTCAGATGCCGGGGAAGTGGCCTGGATTATTGCGTTAAGCTAAGACTCTGGCAGAATATCGATTGCGCCGTCATCATTGAGAATCGCCTTCTGAAACGTGACATGAGAGAGTTCAGTATTCACGCTTACGGTGCTCTTCAATTGCTGGACAGATTCCTCTGTGGCCTTATACCCAATAACAACACTCTTGATACTGGAAGGGGGAACTGCAAACAACATAACATCCTTGCCGTATCCGTCAGGTCCGACTTTAACGGCAGCGTCGTTAAAGTTGCGAATAATGCGCCATTCTTTCTCGTAGCTCCATTCGATGCCCTTGGTATATAGAGCAATCTCATCCGGAAGATTGAGAAAATATGCTGGTGCTCGTTCAAGGTATTTCACCCGCCGAAGATGGCGAAATGAGTCTCGCTCCTCCCTCTTATCCCAAAACCAGGTGTGCTCAGGGTGAAATTCAATCAAGAATCCCCGACCTCCATCCCCATAGTGAGACCACATTAAAGCACTTTCAGGGGTTTCGGACAGAGACAAGACTCCAAAGTTTTCGTCTAGCAGCCTGTATACATCTTTGACGCTTTTGTCATAATTTGCATGTGACTCCATCAGGTCAGCACCTTCAGACACTATATCTGAGATGATCTGAGCCGCTTTCTCGGGCGCGTAGCCAGCCTCTATCCGAACGAAAATATCCGGAAACCTTGTCAAAAGCATCTCACGCACACCCTGCTCCAACTCTGCACGTGTGCCCATGCCCTTGAGCGCAGGTTTGAACTCAAAGGCGTCGTTGAGTACGGAGGCCTGGCTGAAGCGCATCAATAATTTCTCAAGTATGCTACCGGCGCGGTCGGAGTGAAGATACTTGTAGACGCACTTTGGTCTGTCGTCCATGATCGTTGGAAATTCGAATGGCACGCTCATCCGTTCAGCGTATCAACCAGAGATAAGCAATTGCAAGACTGATTGGCACAGTACGTTGGTGCGCGGTTCAAACTCGATTGAGACAGAAATCATGAGTGGCTGATCAGGTTGAAGGATATTCCCGTCCTTCCCAATACCGGTCTTCCCGCCCTCATTTGCGCTCCCGCCCGGCGGCCCGACCGTCATCTTTTTAATGCCGCTCTATTGATTTCTCCCGGCACCTTCAGTTGCTATCCTCACCCTCATGCGTCAAATACGATACCGCTAGCCGTTGAAGCGGGACACTGGAAAGAAACGAGGGAAAGATGGCAAGCAACTCGGATCGCTCCCGGCGCGAATTGTCGCACTTCCATGCGTGCGGGCACTGTGGCAGCATCTTTCGTCGAGACGAATTCGACGGTACGCCAGTCGCCACCGGCATTTATCCCTGCATAAAATGCGGCCAAGATGGACCGCTCAATATTGTCATTCGCGACGTGGATGCCGCCGCGACCGACACAAACGATCCCGCTCGCGGAAGTTCAGCAGGCTAACGCGGTGCTTCGCCGCTGTGGAGATTGCGCCTTGACCAGCTTGCGCCCAGCAGCTCGAACGAACTCGCTCGTCAACCGCTTTTTATCGTCGGCACGCATCGC